>WNFR01006590.1_pt1 | contig 11861 bp, 20 predicted proteins | sample 5400221 | NCBI WGS metagenome assembly WNFR01 (sample SAMN13153357, study PRJNA577476) | soil metagenome | isolation source: 40 cm soil under Madrone tree | place: USA:California | collected 2016-06-14 | reverse complement strand
CACTCCGGGTGCTGCTTCGCATCACAGTCGTCGGGCCGCCTGCGGGCGTGGAGTTTCGTCTGCAGCAGGGCCGCTCGGAGCTCGTGGCCCCGACACGAGGCACAGCGAGCGAAATCCGATTCGATTTCGGTTTGCGGTTAGGGCCGCGACGACCAGGGCAGCAGCCGACGTTGACTGGGAAGGCGGCGCAAGGGCCGCCAGCGGGTCGATTCGTGTACGTCAATTCGGGCCGCCGGGCCGGGCAGCAGAGCTCGTGCTGGGACCGGCGGGCCAAGGTGCCGCTGCAGGGGATCACGAAGGCTCTGCTCGAAGGCGCCTTAGGCAGGGACGATGTTGTGCTCGAAGCGCGAATCGCAGGTATCGCGGGCGATGGCGGTCCAGCCTGTGCTTCGGTTCCGTTGCTCGGTGATGGTTGGCGCCTCGTGGCGAAGGCAGCCGCCTAACAAGCGCTTGAAGCTGTCGGCGCGCGTAGATTAAGGAATGAATCTTTCGTCAGCGCGCCGCAGCTTAAGCGCGATCCGTTAGGCAGCGGCCTGCGCTTGAAGACCTCGAGCCGCTTGGGCTATTCTGTCGCCGCCGGCCTCCGAGCTTCAGCGCGAACCTGGCCACAGTTTCGGCTGTATACTCTTGCGTCCAACACAGGCTGGTCCGATGTCGACGTTCTGGTTTTACCTAAAAGTCCTCATGCCGCTTGTTGCAACGATACCACCAGCGCTCGCAGCTATTTGGATTGGGAGTCGGTGGCTGAGGCTTCGGCACGGGGGCGCGGAAGTGCAAGCCGAGATCGCGGCTCTTCGCAACGAGGTTGATGCGCTAGGCGTGAACTAGCCGAGACGCAAGAGCGGCTCGACTTCGCGGAGCGGCTGCTGAAGGGCCCTCGCGAAGCCCACTCCGAATTGCCGAGGTCGTCGTAGCACTACGGTAAGGGAGCGCAGCTGGGGAGCGCTAGGCGCCCATGACCGGCCGCTGCCAAACATGCGCTTGAAGCTGGCGGCGCGCGTAGATTAAGGAATGAATCTTTCTTCAGCGCGCCGCAGCTTAAGCGCGATCCGTTAGACAGCGCCAAATGGTTTTGCTCGCTCTTGCCACCGTCTGTGCTGGCACATTCTTCGGTGCCGCGATCTACATCAATTTCGTCGAGCATCCCGCACGAATGTCCTGTGGCCGCGAACTCGCGGTTCGTGAGTTTGGCCCCAGTTATGCCCGCGCCTCGGTGATGCAGGCAACGCTCGCGATACTCGGTTGTCTGATTGGTCTGATTGCGGCGTGGTCCCTACACGATCTCACGACTGCCATCAGTGCGGCCCTGCTCGGCCTGGTCGTCCCGTTCACCTTGATCGTCATCCTTCCGACCAATAAGCAGCTGTTGGCGCCGAGTCTCGATGCATCGAGCGAAAATGCGGGGGCGTTGCTAGCGCGCTGGAATCGCCTACGTGCCGTTCGAAGTGTGTTGAGTGGAGCTGCCTTTGCTCTTTTCCTCTATCGTCTCGTCTCGGTTGGCGCTGTCTAACAAGCGCTTGAAGCTGGCGGCGCGCGTAGATTAGGGAATGAATCTTTCTTCAGCGCGCCGCAGCTTAAGCGCGATTCGTTAGGCGGCCTTCTATGATCTGCAGCCGTTGTGGGAGGGAGAACATCTTTGCACGCGAGCCCCGCACGTCGGGCCCAGTCCTGGCGCCGCCGCCCCTACCGCCCGACATCTGCCTGGTTTGTGGGCTCAAGGACCCAGAGTTACGGGACAAGCTCCGCCCCTGGCTGGACGAACTTAAAGGTTGGGGCGACCGCCGGATTCGGGAGCACATCCAGCATCTGCGTGCTCTTGCAGTCCGCCCTCTCGAAGCGATTGATCGGTTCATCGACTCGTTACGCTGAGCGGGCCGCCTAACAAGCGCTTGAAGCTGACGGCGCGCGTAGATTAAGGAATGAATCTTTCTTCAGCGCGCCGCAGCTTAAGCGCGATTCGTTAGGCGGCACCAACCCGCTGGATGTGACTCTTGGGCAGCAGTCGAGGCATCATTTGTCGAACTAGGAGTGCAGGCGTCGGTCACTGGCTCGGGAGTCCCTTATGCGGCCATTGGTTTGCTTGTTTACATGCGCGACGCTGATTGGCTGCAGCAGCCAAGTGGGACCGCGTCAGCCCCTAGACGGTCAGTGGCGCCTGAAGGCCTTTTCCCCCTTCGCTCCGCAAACGTTGACTCTCACTCAGCACGATAGCACCGTGACGGGTGTCGGCTACGCTATGGGGGTCGACGTACGAGTCTCTGTAAACATCACAGGGACTGTATCCCTTCCGGTCGTCGTTCTCGCATTCAATTATGGAGGCGGGACGGCCCGCTACACCGCCATGCTCGAAACTGACAGTCTGTTGGTCGGTCAGGCGGTGTACGACGCGAGTTTCAACGGGGGCAGGGTCGACAGCCTCACCTTTGCGAGACAGTGACCTCCCTCCCGTGGCGGTGCCGCCTAACAAGCGCTTGAAGCTGACGGCGCCCGTTGTCTGTGGTAGAATTGCGTTTGTGAACCTTCTAGCTTGGCGCCGCAGCTTAAGCGCGATCCGTTAGGCGTCACACTACCTACGTCCACCCGTGGACATCACCACAGCGTCTACTGGCTCAGCGTGATGAAGCAACTCGACCTCAACCGCTTACTCAACGCAACCGTCAAGGCGGAAGCTAAGTCACGAGGGTGGAAATCCATTGGCGGACAGCCGTATTGGAGGGAAAGCCAGCTGTTCTTTGCGCTCCTCATTGTGCCGGTGGCACGCCAACGCTCCCTCCATTCGTCTCTACGCATGAAGTGGTTCAGTCTCGATGATCACCTGTGGCGTGTATTGGGAATGTCCTCCAATGCCACCGCGCCGGTGAGTCTGCATGCAAACGGAGCATTCACCCTACGAGGACAAGAAGTCTTGGCCGAAACCGTTCAGGACTGTGAATGGTCGGCACCGTGGCTTGAGTCGAAGGTTCGAGCAATAGCATCGGTGGCTGCAGCGAAGTCGGCTCACGTAGTGAGTACCGTGACGACCATCGATGACTATTTGACATTCATTGAGCGCGAACATGCCCTGCTCATGGCGCGCTATCCCAAGGCTGCCGTAGATCTGTGGACCGAGAGGGTGCTAGTGGCTCTTGAGAAGGACGATCGCCGCACAGCAGCGGACATTGCGCGGGTACGACTTGCAGCAGGGGACCCCGGTACCTTTGTGACCGGAGGCCGCACATTCTATCAACGCGCCCTCGAGTACGTCGAGCGTGACGCCTAACAAGCGCTTGAAGCTGGCGGCGCGCGTAGATTAGGGAATGAATTGTTCATCAGCGCGCCGCAGCTTAAGCGCGATCCGTTAGACAGCCCCGAGGAGATCGAGACGAGGGTGGTGTGTACGTTCGGTTTGTGGTCGATGAGATCGACGAGTACTCTGGCGTCGAGTTGGGGATCTTCCAGGCCATGTACAGGCTCTGGAGGGCTGGCAAGCTCAACGCCTCCGAAGAGGCCTGGTGGGCTGAGGTGCGCGCCTGGTTTAACCTAGAGCTCGAGAAACCGGAGCGCCTGGCGCGTTCGCAGCGCTCGGGCGCCGAGGCGTGTGCCATTTCATGGTTTAAGGCGAGTGCAACAGAGCACATTCGCCGCGCCCGCGAGGTGGTCGCGCTACTGGCGGAGCACGATGTGCATGGCAGAATGTTACGATCGCAGCGGCCAGGATACATCGTCTACGAGGACGACGTTCAGGTGACCGCCGAGCCGTTTCGTCCTGAGCATCGTTGAGCGGGCTGTCTAACAAGCGCTTGAAGCTGCCGGCGCGCGTACGATATGGAATGACGACTCTTTCACCAGCGCGCCGCAGCTTAAGCGCGCTTCGTTAGGCAGCGCCACATGAGTGATCACTTCTACGCTCTAAGTGAAGCTGGGCAGATCCTCGCGGAACTGTGGTACGTGGGAGCTGGCGTGCTATTGCTCTTTCTCCTGATCGTCCGGCGTGCCTTGAGTACGCAGCCAGAGACGGTCCTGCCCACGCTTAGCCCGCTCCTGAAGCTGTTAGTGTGGCCGGCTGTGGTTCTCTTGGCCGGTCTCATTTTCACCGACGTCGACGAGCAGTCACAAGCCCTCCCAACGGTACTCATGGGAGCAGTAGGTGTGCTGTTTGTGGCCAACTTGGTCCATGCGATCGTACAACTCTGGCGCCAACGATCTCGGTGGGGGCTGGTGGGCTCGGGATTGCTACTTGAACTCTGGTTGTGCTTCTGTACCACCTTGTCGAGCGTCTTCACCATTAGCGGGATCGCCAGACACTGGTTGTGAGCGGCGCTGCCTAACAAGCGCTTGAAGCTGCCGGCGCGCGTAAATTATGGAATGAATCTTTCTTCAGCGCGCCGCAGCTTAAGCGCGATTCGTTAGGCGGCGGCTCGACGTGTTGATACGTTCCCTAAAGCTCGGACTAGCTCTCGCCGCGTGGCTAGCTCCTCAGGCGCCCGGCCAGGTACCCGATTCGTCTGTGCTCGAGCCCGGCACTCGAGTGCGGTTCTGGCTATTCCCCGACCAACCGTTAGATGCGGGGGAGCGGCAGCGCTACGAAGGCACGCTCGTAGCCTTTGCCAACGATACGCTCTTTGTGCGCTTACACCGAGGGCTCGGGGTACTTGCCGTGCCGCGCCGATGGGTGGATGAACTCCGAATGAGCCAGGGCCTCGGCTCCCGTTGGGAGGGCGCTTGGCGCGGGGGGCGTACAGGCTTCCTATTGGGGGCAGGACTCGGTGCGGTGGTAGGTTCGGAAGTGGCCAACACCCGCGATGAGTCGGGATCAGACGTGCTTGAGACGATCCTCAGCCACGCTGCACTATACGGGTTGTCGGTCTCGATATCGGGGGCATTCTGGGGGCTATTGCATCCAAGCGAACGTTGGAGGCGGGTCGACCTCGCGCTGCTCAGCTCTGACTCCAGGGGCGTTCGCGTCGGCGTCTCGCTTGGGCTCTAGCGCAGGGCTGCTCTGAACGGCATGGGCCGCCGCCTAACACGCGCTTCAAGCTGTCGGCGCCCGTCGTCAACAGGGTTCGGAGAACAATGTGCATCCGGTGTGGTACATTCCGTTTGTGAACATTTCTGCTGGGCGCCGCAGCTTAAGCGCTGTCCGTTAGGTGGCGACTGGCTAATGCGAGTCTATGATCAAGTATGAGCGAGGCCTGTATCTCACGCCAACAGGAACGGACTTCACCTACCGGCGGTCTGATTACGTGCGCGGAGCGCTGTTCAGCCTGGCCAGCGGTGCAGTCGCGATTGCCGCATGGCTAGGGCTCGGCCTTTTGGACTGGCCCGCCCCAGCGTTTGTTGTGGTCCTTTTGGCGGCTCTCGCCATTTCAGCGGCGGTAATCCTGACGGCGCAGGCTCTGCTCGGAAGTGTGCAGCCTGTGGGGTTCGCAGTCGACCCGCGGTTCGTTCCATTAGGAGTTCGGCAGACCCTTCGGGCCATTCTTGCCGAGTTGTGGAACCCGCTCAACCTTGCCCCAGGTTCAGATTTCTCGCCCTACGAGCCGTATGTGGCTCCCCTGTACCACGTGGCAACACGCGTAAAGCTAGCTGAAGCCGTAGCGCGGGAGCTCGAAACCATCGAGCAAGGGGAGCTTAGAGTCGAGGTGGAGCCACGCCAGCGCTTCCGAGCGGCCGAGGCGATCGTCGAGGCTGTGTCCTCGCAGTCATAGCTTGCGCGTCGCCACCTAACAAGCGCTTGAAGCTGGCGGCGCGCGTAGAATGTTGTATGACTACTTCTTCTTCAGCGCGCCGCAGCTTAAGCGCGATTCGTTAGGCAGCATGCTTCACCCGACAGATCACCAGCGCATGACACGCGAGGGGTTTAGGCTCGCCAGCGACCTGATGATGGATCTCGTCGCCGGTACCCAGACGTACTACATGCTCGCGAGAAGGTTCGATGAGGTCCCGACTCCAGAACACCTTCGCACGGCAATCACGCGTCTCTGCTTGTTTCATACGATCATCACGCTCTCGAAGTGGACCGAACTCTACGATCGATACAAATCGATAATCCCCGAGGACGTCCGGGATACCGGGAAGAGACTTCGCAAAGAAATTGACGAACGGGGGATCGTTGAGTTCCGGAACAAGGTGGTGGGTCACATCTGGGATGATGACCTTAAACGGGCGCTAACGAATGACGAGGTCGAGGAGCGACTCGGCGTCATCACCAAGTCCAACGTCGCGGGCCTGTTTGCATGGGTTAATGATGGCCGCCTCGAGGACAACCCGGACACAGCCGTTGGGATGATCGAGCTTGTTCGCGATCGTATTAGACAGGAGTACGGACTTTCTGATGCCGATCTCCACCGATGAGAACGGTGCGCATGCTGCCTAACAAGCGCTTGAAGCTGGCGGCGCGCCTAGATTGTGGAATGAATCTTTCTTCAGCGCGCCGCAGCTTAAGCGCGATTCGTTAGGCGGCCCCCGTGGGTTTTTACGTCCTCGATGCAGAATACGAAGTCGTACTGCCCGCTGGCCATCGGCCCTCTCGAGAAGTTGTCGCGGACTGGCTCGAACATAGAATGCGCAGTGAGGATCTCAGCGTGCGACGGGTCGGTGGGACGATGCTCGAATTCCATTCACGGTTCAGTTTGGTCCTCAATCAATACTGGCGTCCCTCCCTCAGGTTTCTCGCTCGGGGCGAAGTCGAAATTGTTGATGGGGTGAACGGACCGATCATCGCGGTGCGTGGGAATCCTCACATCTGGAATGGTTTAATCCCTGTTGTCGCAATGAGCTTTGCCTTTGGCTGGCCAGCTGCAACTGGGCTGCTAAGGTGGGGCGCTGCGTTGGCTGGGATTGTTCTGGGTGGGATTCCACTCTTCTTGAACTGGTCCGCGCTGCGGATGTTCCTGCAATCTACGTCGGCCAACCTTCGCATCTGGCAGACTGGCCGGTCATACGTGCCGCTTCCTGGTAACGGGGCCGCCTAACAAGCGCTTGAAGCTGGCGGCGCGCGTAGATTGTGGAATGAGTCTTTTTTCAGCGCGCCGCAGCTTAAGCGCGATCCGTTAGGCGCCCCTCGCGCATTTGTGAAATCGACCTTAGCCTCTTCATTCCTTCTCGCTCTAGTCGCGACGGTGCCGCTTACGGCGCAGGCGGGATCCAGTCGTTGGCCCGACCCCGACAAGGCGCCACAACTTCAGGCGCTTAACGAGCGCCGCGCCTCCAACTTTCCGATTCCTAGGTGCCGCGATAACACTCCCATCCTGACGCACGACTCAATCGGCCCCATCAGAGCCGGGCAGGCTGTTCGAGACCTCCTTCGACAGTGTCCGCGCCTTTTCTTCGGCTGGTATTGGGAGGAGGGGATTCCGAATCCCGGTTTTGCTGTGTGGTTGGGGAAGGCCCTGGTTATAGCCACGATGACCGATTCGACCACGAACGCGAGAGTTGTCGTCGCTCAAACGAGCTCCCGAACTGTTCGAACCTCGAATGGGATTGGTCCTGGCACCCTCCTTAGAAATGCCGAGACAACCTGGGGCAAAGGTGCACTGGATGAGGCAGAGTGTCAGTTAACTGTTTCCTTTCACTCGCAACCAGGGCTCGCCTGGATTGTGACCATACCCTCGCACTGGGAATGCGGGAAGGCTGAGGGAGGCGCGAACACCAACGTACTTCCGCGCGTCACTCGCCTTGAGGTGGCGAAACTGTACAAGCGCGTGGGCGCCTAACAAGCGCTTGAAGCTGACGGCGCCCCTCGCCAATACATCCTGGACGCCTTGAAGTACGGCGGGCTAGCATTCCGTTTGTGAACTCTTACACTCTGCGCCGCAGCTTAAGCGCGATTCGTTAGACGGCGCCTTCAGCCCCAGGAGTAGTCCGCATGAAGCTTATCGAGCTGAACATGACGCCGGCTCAGATCACACGATCCGTTCGCCTGGGATGGGGCGGCGCGGCCCTATCCGCGATCGCCACACTTCTGTTCACATTCATCATGTCGAGCGTGGCGGACACTCCGCTCATCGTTTGGGCGGTCGCGTCCGCGGCAGTCACCGGCGCGCTCGCCTACGGCGTCTATCGTCGGAGCCGTAGAGCCGCGGTCTCCCTCCTTGTCCTGTTCTTGATTTCTCGCGTCTGGTTTTACCTGCAAACCGGTTCACTCGGCTCGCCACTCTTGAGCATCATTTTCTTGTACTGCCTGGTCGAGGGCGTGCGTGGCACCTTCGCTCATCATCAAGCGCTTGTACGTGGCGGCCTGCCATCCCGTGCGGGCGCCGTCTAACAAGCGCTTGAAGCTGGCGGCGCGCGTAGATTAAGGAATGAATCTTTCTTCAGCGCGCCGCAGCTTAAGCGCGATTCGTTAGACAGCGGTAACACACTTCGCGCATGCGACGTCCCGTCGGCCTCACTCTCCTTACCGCATTCTTTGTCTTCGGCGCGTTGATGGCCCTCGTGGCGGTCTTAGGGCTTCTGCTATCTGGCGGCTTTCTCCAGCCCATATGGCGGCTCAATCCTGACGCTCATCGCGCTCTGACAGAGCTGGGAGCGTGGGGCATGTTGCTCATGGTGGCGGTCGCGATCGCCTGCGCCCTCGCAGCGATCGGTTTATGGATTCAAGCGCAATGGGGCCGTCGCTTGGCGGTAGGCATTCTCGCGATCAATTTGCTCGGTGACGTAATGAACGCAGTCACGCGGGGCGACCTGCGGACCCTGATTGGGATTCCCATCGGCGGGGCCATGATCTTCTATCTTCTCAGGACTCGAACCCGGGCGCAGTTTGAGGTTCGCTCGGCCGCTGTCTAACAAGCGCTTGAAGCTGGCGGCGCGCGTAGATTGTGGAATGAATCTTTCTTCAGCGCGCCGCAGCTTAAGCGCATTCCGTTAGGCAGCGCGTGCTAATCGCGAGCAACTCAAGTTTTGTCATTACCTCAAGAGATCCGAACGCACGTTTAGCACTGCGTTGGACCCGGCCCGCGTATTTGGAGGTCGTGCTCGAGGACCAGGGGCTCCGAGCGCAGTCTGAGATCCACGCAGTCGTGTCGGGTCGCGATAATCTGCCCACTAAATTCTTCATTGAGTTGGCCGAGAGCTGGCGCGGTTGGCGAGGCACGAAGGACTGGCAGTCGTATGAACGAGATTGGAAGCTCAGCGCCACGGCAGACGGCAAGGGCCACGTGTTCCTACAGGTGGGGCTGGCGGCGGGTGCGTCGGATGATCAGTGGCGGGTGCAGGCCACGTTGGTGCTGGAGGCTGGCCAACTCGAGGGATACTCCCAGAGCTTCCGGGCATTCTCGGATGCCACGCCGAGCGCTGCCTAACAAGCGCTTGAAGCTGGCGGCGCGCGTAGATTAAGGAATGACTCTTTCTTCAGCGCGCCGCAGCTTAAGCGCGATCCGTTAGGCTGCGCCGAACAGTGTGACGCGGCCGGAGCTGGATTGGGTATTAATGACATGAAGCTTCGTCGCGCATTCGCGCTTGTTGCCGCGAGCCTGGTTCTGTGTGGTTGTACGGATTTGACTGGATGGGGAGTTCCAACTCGCTGGGCCACTGAAGGTCTCGAGCTCACTGCGTCCGCAGCCCAGAGTCAACTTCGTATGCCATGTGCCACGGCCTCGTCCATGGCACCGCTCCAGCCCGACGCGACAGGTCACTTCGAGCTGAGTGGTCCAGCCTCCGGCAGTTACGCATCCTTTGTCGTCATTCTGCAAGGCCAACTGGTGCGCGACACGATCCAAGCTGATCTGACAGTCCTGGTTGGAGGCGCGCGAGGTAACACCAGGCATTACGTCCTTGTGCGAGGTGGTGATCCGGCCTTCGAACGATTCGGCTGTCTCGCAACGGAATAGCTCGGCGCAGCCTAACAAGCGCTTGAAGCTGGCGGCGCGCGTAGATTACGGAATGAATCTTTCTTCTGCGCGCCGCAGCTTAAGCGCGATTCGTTAGGCGGCATCTGCGGCCCCCATGTCGCCTCAGGCTCTCTTCGTTACTTCCGCAGCAATCGGAGCGCTTAGCCTCCTTACTCTGGTGTTCGGAGTTGTCCGCTGGCTCACGGCGCGCTTGAGGCCTGCCTCTAGCCCGACCGTCGAGCCCCGACGTGTGACGTGGTCATCACCCATCGTACTCATTCCGTCCGCCCTAATGATGTTGGCACTCTCAATACTGGTGGCGTTCTTCTCATTCTACTGGGGCTGCTCGCGCGGGCCCGACCTGTGCTGAGGATGCCCCTAACAAGCGCTTGAAGCTGGCGGCGCGCGTAGGTTATGGAATGAATCTTTTTTCAGCGCGCCGCAGCTTAAGCGCGATCCGTTAGACGGCGGCTTAGAATGGACATCAGCGATGTATTCCGTCTGACTTTCGCGGTCCTGTTCACCTGGACGGGGCTCGCATGCTTGGTTGGTGTTCTTCGATTCAGGTATCCTCCACTGCTAATCCTCGGAGCCGGTTACCTGTCATGGGTCGCGGCCTTTCTGCTCTGGCCTCGAGCTCGGGTTCAGGCAATAGGCGGTACGTGGACCTGCTTCATTATTTGTGCGGTCCTCATTGTTATCGGTGCCCTCTGCATCTTCGGTTATCGGTTGTCGTTCTATCAGCGGATGAAGGCAGCTGGCATCACCCCGCGGCGGCTTTTCGGATTTGGGGCTCGTTAGCGCCGCCGTCTAACAAGCGCTTGAAGCTGGCGGCGCGCGTAGATTAAGGAATGAATTGTTCTTTAGCGCGCCGCAGCTTAAGCGCGATTCGTTAGGCAGCGGCGAGATCTCCTTGCAACTCGTCCTCTTTCTTGTTGGAGGGTTCGGAGTAGCGGTCAGCGCGTGGCTACTCTGGCACCGTTGGACACCCCTGTTACGCTTCCGAGCAAAGTGGCACTACGGTCGGCTCAAGAACGCATGCAGACGCTACCTGGACGGCTCGGATTCGATCGAGGAAGCGGCCAGACGCATGGTCTCTCTGTTGAAGGAACCGCCAAATCTTGGAGGCTACACCGAGGACTTTGGGCCACTCGCGCCTGTAGAGGGGGCGCAAGCTAGTTTGGTATCTGTAAATCTTCTTGTGACGCCCAAGGGCTATTCACCTGCCGACCCCCGCGTATACGAGCTTCTCGAATTGGTAATCAAGGAATTCCCGCAGTCACGTGGGCGCTGAACCTTGAGTCTGGACCTGATCAGCCGCTGCCTAACAAGCGCTTGAAGCTGGCGGCGCCCGTCCCCAATGGATCCGGAGAACGTTTTATATGCGGTGTTGTAGAATTCTGATTGTGAACACTCGAGTTTGGCGCCGCAGCTTAAGCGCGATTCGTTAGACGGCCGCTTCCATCTGCGAAGGCTAAAGATGCACCTCGGATTTCTAAATCTCTTCGCCGCGGCCTTTCTTCAGGCCTCCGCTTCCGCTCCAAGCCCCAGCTCGCCCATCCGCCTCCTGTTCGAGCGTGCGCTCACGATGCGTGATACGGTGGCGCTTACTCGCGCCGTTGATTCCAGCGTAATCTTCCATTCGCGTGGCCGGACGGACACGCTGCCGCGGGAAGCGTTGTGGCAACTGTCGCAGCCAATACTCACTGCATTTCCCGATATCCGATTTGTCGTGGAGGACGAGATTCGAGCGGGTCAGAAGATCGCGGCTCGGGTCACCTTCACGGGGACGCATCGAGGCCCTTGGCAGGGCGTGCAGCCAACTGGCCGTGTCGTGCGGGTCAGTGAAATGTTTATCTGTCGGCTTCGCAAAGAGCGTCTCGTCGAGTGCTGGCAGGAATGGGACGAGTACGGATTACGCGAGCAGCTCAGAGCGCCATGAGCGCGGCCGTCTAACAAGCGCTTGAAGCTGACGGCGCGCGTAGATTGTGGAATGAATCTTTCTTCAGCGCGCCGCAGCTTAAGCGCGATTCGTTAGCCGGCCGCGCGAGC
>WNFR01006589.1_pt1 | contig 11861 bp, 7 predicted proteins | sample 5400221 | NCBI WGS metagenome assembly WNFR01 (sample SAMN13153357, study PRJNA577476) | soil metagenome | isolation source: 40 cm soil under Madrone tree | place: USA:California | collected 2016-06-14 | reverse complement strand
CCTCATGTGACGAGCGGCAATTATGAAGGAGAGCATTGGCTGGCTTCGTTTGCGGTCTACCTGCTGACGACGTTATCACCCTGACAGATTAATTGTCATAGCCCCAAGAAAGTCCGGCGGCATGATCGGGTCGGTACTACCGCGCGAGCTGTTAGGTTCCGTCTGTCAACCAGAAGTGAAACCTGGTTTCAGTTCCATATTTAAAAAAATATTCCTTTCGTGGGCCACCCCATGCGACTCAGCCCGCATCCATAAAGACGTACACAGATTCAAGTTTTCGTCATCGACTCTGTGTTGCGGTTCCAGCTTCTTCGCGAACTGCTTGTTCACACTCGTCTCCCCTTACTGACAATTAAACTCATCTCGCGTAGTCAAAGAGTTCCGGCTGCGCCAGGTCGTAGTCTGCTCGTAACGGAGGAAGTTATGAAGCGCAACCCTCTCCTCAGATCGACCCTGTTCGCGTTTGTCTGCCTGCTAACTGCCGGCCCAATCTCACGGGATTATTCTGTGAAGGCCCAGGGAAGCGCCACCGAAGGCTCGCTGTTCGCTCTTGATGCGCAAGGAAGACCAGAAGGTCAGTGCCCGCTCAAACACACTAACGTTAAGACTGAGATCAGCGGATTTCTCGCGCGCGTGATGGTTACGCAGCAATTTGAGAATCCCTTCGCGGACAAGATTGAGGCCGTTTACACTTTTCCCTTGCCGGCAGCCGCCGCGGTTGACGAGATGACGATCATAGTCGGCGAGCGCACTGTTAAAGGAAAGATCATGCGCCGCGAAGATGCGCAATCTATTTACGATGCAGCCCGGGCCAAGGGCCAGGTGGCGGCGTTGCTCAGTCAACAGCGGCCGAATATTTTTACTCAGGCAGTCGCCAATATCCTGCCGGGACAGAAAATCAACGTTACGATTAGCTACGTCGAAACTCTCAAGTACGAAGAGGGAGCTTACGAGTGGTCGTTTCCCATGGTGGTCGCGACCCGTTACATTCCCACAGCCGAACCAAATAGCGAAGCTTCACCCCAAGCAAGCCAAACCACCGCACCACCGGCAGATGCAGACTCAACACCTGGCGCGCAGACGCCGGATGCTAAACAACTTTCTCCGCCGGTCGTGCCTGACGGCATGCGCGCGGGCCATGATATCTCGATCGAGGTGAAGATCGACGCGGGCGTCCCCCTGGTGGGTTTCCATTCAAAGACTCACGAGATTGAAGCCTTGCAACCGGACACTGGAAAGGCGATTGTGCGCCTGAAGGATCAAGCCACAATTCCCAACAAGGATTTTGTCTTAAAGTACGACGTCGCGGGGAGCCAGATTGCGGATGCGTTCCTGATTCATCGCGACGGCCGGGGTGGTTTCTTTACTTTCATTCTTCAACCTCCCCAGCGCGTGACGGTTCCGGACGTGATGCCAAAAGAGTTGGTGTTCGTCCTCGACACGTCTGGTTCCATGGGCGGCTTTCCGATCGAGAAAGCCAAAGAGACCATGATGTTGGCCCTCGATGGTCTCTATCCACAGGACACCTTCAACGTGATCCTCTTTTCCGGCGACACCAAAATTCTTTTTCCCCAGCCCGTGCCGGCGACTGCGGCAAACATCAGTAAAGCAAAGAATCTTCTCTCCCATGCAAAGGGCGACGGCGGCACGGAAATGATGAAAGCCATTCGCGCGGCCCTGGCGCCGTCCGATGCCCAGGACCACATTCGGATCACCTGCTTCATGACCGACGGGCAGGTCGGCGACGACATGGAAATAATTTCTGAAGTGCAGAAGCATCCGCATGCGCGCGTATTTGCGATGGGTTTTGGCAGTGCCCCGAATCGATTCCTCCTCGACAAAATTACCGAATACGGCCGGGGCGAAGTGGAATACGTCACTGAGAGCGGCGACGCGTCGGGCGCGGCAAAACGCTTTCACGAACGCATCCGCAATCCCTTGCTCACCGACGTTTCCATCGACTGGGCTGGCTTACCCGTCACTGAAGTCTACCCGAAAATAATTCCCGATCTCTTCAGCGCCAAACCAGTAATCATTTCCGGCCGCTACGCTGCTGGCGGCAAAGGCGTGATTCGTCTAAGGGGATTCATGTCGGGACAGGAGTTTGTCAGAGACATTCCGGTAGAACTGCCCGAACAGGAGAGTCAGCACGACGTGCTGGCGACACTCTGGGCGCGCCGCAAGGTCGATGATCTGATGGTTCAGGACATGAGCGGAATGCAGGCCGGCAAAATGAGCGACAAATTAAAATCGGAAATCGTGGGCCTTGGTCTCACCTTCGGCATGATGACTCAGTTCACTTCGTTCGTTGCGGTGGAAGACTCAATTCCAACCGATGGTATAGAACCACGTCGCGTGGACGTCCCGGTGGAGTCGCCGGCTGGGTCGGTGCCTTTCACCGGCGGCGGTGTCAGTGCGACCGTTACGGTGACCAGTGGCGCATCGACGGTCAACGCGACCTCGGCTGATATTTCAAACAGTGTGACAACACGCTCGATCCAGGACCTACCCCTAAACGGAAGAAGCGTCCAGGGACTTTTCGTTCTGACCCCCGGGAGCGTTTCTCCGGGTCCGGCGGATTCTAATTCGGTCCCTCAAGTTAATGTTTCGGTAAATGGACAACGAGCGGCGTCGAACAGTTTCACGATAGATGGCGTGAGCGGTAACTTTGGAATGTCGCCCGGTGGCCAGAGCCCGGGATCCGCGGCGGCGGGAAATACTCCGGCACTAACGGCTACCGGCGCGACGAATCCGCTGGCGTCGTTCAGCGCCGTGCGGGAAGTTACGATTCGAACGTATGCCAACAGCGCCGAATACGGGCGGAATTCAGGGGCGCAAGTTGCCCTTGTGACCAAGAGCGGCGCCAACCAATTCCACGGCTCTGTTTTTTATTTTATCAACCATAAAGATTTCGACGCCAACGATTGGTTCGCGAACAGCCGCGGACTCACGCGGCCGCGGCACGGTTCGAATGAAGTCGGCGGCACGCTCGGTGGACCGATTCAACGGGACCGCTTCTTCTTTTTCGCTTCATACGAAGGCCTGCGGCTGCGTCAGCCCGTGGCGGCGCTAACTGACGTGCCATCGCTGGCCGCGCGGCGCGCGGCGCCGCTTAACATTCAGCCACTGCTAAATCTCTTTCCGTTGCCGAATCGTCCCGAGCGGCCCGATGGGTTCGCTGAGTTCGCTTCCAGCTTTGCCAACTATGGCCGTCACGATACCGCCAGCTTACACATCGACCGGGTCATTAATAGTCAATTGATGCTGTCGGCTTACTACAACCTCACTGACTCCCGCGCGAACGAGCGCGGCACTGGTGGGTATTCCCTCAATACCCTCAACCGACTCTTCAATCGCGCCCAAACAATCACCGGAACGGCGAACTATACGATATCGCCAAAGATGGTGACCGAGTTGAAAGGCAACTACAGCCGCTTCACGTCGCAGAGTTCTTATCTGCTCGACACTTTTGGCGGAGCCATCCTGCCTCCAACATCTTTGTTCGCCCAGCCCGTGCTCTCTGCTGATAACGCATCGCTCAGTGCAGACCTGAACGCCAGAGGCGCGCAGTTGATGACCGGCAGTGGAGTCACCAGTACTCAGCGGCAATTCAACGCGGTCGGCTCGGTGACGACCATTGCCGGTGAGCACACGATCAAGTTTGGAGCCGACTACCGAAGAATCTTTCCGATTATCGGTTTGCGCCAGCACGAGCAAAGCGCACTTTTTGACGGCGTGACGCAGGCGCTCACCGGGCAGTCGGCACGTTTCAACTTCTTTAACCGCTTGCAGTCACAGCGACCCGTGTTCAATGAGCTTTCGGTCTATGGCCAGGATGATTGGAGAGTTACTTCAAAAGTGACGCTGAGCTATGGTTTGCGGTGGGAAGTCAGTCCCTCGCCGACGGAATCGAACGGAAGAGATGCGCTGGCGGTAACTAACGTTAATGATTCTTCGCAACTTACTCTGGCTTCCACCGGCGCGCGTTTGTGGGCCACAACTTATGGAAATCTTTCTCCTCGAGTTGGCATCGCTTACCAACCATTCAATCAAGATCAGTTGGTGATTCGCGGTGGCGTCGGCGTTCTGTATGACGCCGGCAACGGTCCCGCCGGAGATGCGTTTGCCGACTCGTACCCGTTCCTCAACGGACGATCCCAGTCTAACGTGCCGTTTTCTTTCTCGCCCACCTCATCGTCGTCGAACCCGGCCACTGTGATTGCCGTTCCGTTCTCAGCTTTCGATCCTCGGTTGAAGATGCCTTACTCGCTGCAATGGAGTGTCACGGCAGAATATGCGCTTGGTTCCGCACAAAGCATTTCGGTAGCTTATGTTGGCAACGCGGGCAAACGCCTGCTGCTTACCAGCACGTTGCTAAACGCAACCTCTGATTTCAGGTTTGTGCGCCTGACCAACAACGGTGCTTCATCTGACTATCGTTCGCTACAATTCCAATTTAACCGGCGGCTGTCCCGGCGCCTGGGCGCTATGGTCAATTACACCTGGGCCAAATCGGTGGATAACTTTTCTCAGGACTCGGCCGCGCACGCATTGTTCAGGAGCATCAATCCTGAAATCGAGCGTGGTCCTTCTGATTTTGATATTCATCACACACTGGCCGGCTTTATCTCTTATGAGCCGCCTGCTCTATTTGCTTCGGGCATTCCTAATTTACTTACCCGCAACTGGAGTCTTGACTCAGTTTTTAACGTCCGTTCCGCCGGCCCAGTTAATGTTGTCTATGCCGTTCCCACGAGTTTTGGATTTCTATATCTGAGACCTGATCGAATCGCCGGAGCGCCATTTTATTTGACTGACGCCACTGTCGGCGGCGGGAGGAGGATCAATCCCGGGGCCTTCAGCGTGCCGCTGGACTTACGGCAGGGAAGCCTGGGTCGGAATGCTTTGCGCGGGTTTCCACTCTCGCAGTTCAATCTGGCTCTGCGGCGGCGATTCAATTTCAGCGAAGACGTCACACTAACAATCGGCGTAGAGGTGTCGAACATTCTCAATCACCCAAATTTTGCCGCTCTCGCCGGTAATGACGCGAGTCTTGGGACCAGATTCGATTCCGGCACGGCGATCCATTTGAATCCAACCTTTGGGCAATCGTTTACGAATGCCGCGAGAAGCCCATGGGGAGGCGCCGGCAGCAGCTTCGGCGCGAACTATTATCCCGGCGGCGCAAGGGCAGCAAAGCTGTCCGCGAAGTTTGAGTTCTAGCAAGCCCGCAGACTCACCCCACTTAAAGGTCGCTCGTACAACCATCTGTGCGAGCGACTTCTGCGCCTTTCGAGCTTATAATTACGTCGAATCGAGTTTTGAAACACACTCAATCATAAGGAATGATTCTATGAGCAGCTCGAGGTTTGCCAAGAGACCAGATAATGTCCGGTTTACCGGCCGCATCCTTTTTCTGACCGAGGACACTTCTTTAATTCGCCAACAGCTCGAAGCTTCCGGCGACGAAGCGAAAGCGTTGGAGGACGCGTTGGCGCGCCGTCTATCGAATGACGATCTGCCTTTGATGAACAACATCTCGACCGATGAGATCACGCCCGGCTGGGTTTGCTTTTATTACGACGAGACTCTGGGACAGTACGTTTATGTCGGCATGCGCGAAGGCGCGGTCAAGAAGGACGAAGTGAAGAACGGCGGCTTTGCGGTAGTCGTTTCGGGCTTATCAAAAGGCTGCGGATCGTCGCGTGAAACTGCGCCCTACGCCGAAAAGTGGGCTAGCATTCAACTGGTCATCGCGAAAAGCATAGAGAAGATCTATGGTCAGAATGCGCAGAACATCGGCCTGTTGACCTCAACCGACTTTGGTTTGATTGAGCGTATTAGGCAGGGTGAAGAGATCGCGCTAAAGGAGTTCACCAAGGGTCTCGATCCGATCTCGCAATCAATTGTCGAGCACGGCGGTCTATTCAATTACAACAAAGCGCGGCTGGCTGGTGAAGCCTCGCCGCCACCAATCGAGATCCGTTTAGAAGCGGCGCTTGTACCGCCGGCGTTGGGACAAGTCCCAACTCTAAACGGATCCGAAAAGCGACGCCCGATGAATATCGTCGAAAAGGTTATTGCGCGTCACGCCTTCGTCAAAGCCGGACAGATCGGTATCGAATCAGTGAAGCCCGGCGATGCATTGTTCGCAGTGGCGGATGTGCGTTTCTCTCATGAGTACGTGACGCCCATGGCTGAATCGCTTTTCAAGCAAGCATTGGGAGTAGACGCGCGCGTGACGGAACCGCAGTCGGTTTTTGCTTTTCGCGATCACCTGACATTTCTGAATAAGGTGATGTCGACGAAGCATCGCGAGATGGGCCTGCTGGAAAAAGCCGATGGGTTGGCTACTACTCAGGAATCGTTTACCAGGAGTCAGGGGATCAAGCTCTACGGCGAGAATCCCGAAGGCGGCTCGGAAGCGATCTGCCATAACGCGGTTGTCGAAGATCTGGCTTTGCCCGGTCAAATAGTGATCGGCACAGACTCGCATACGTGCATGGCCGGCGTGCTGGGGTGCTTTGCGTTCGGCGTCGGCTCAACCGACATGGCCAATGCGTGGTTCACGAAAGACGTTCGCATCCGCGTGCCGGAAACCGTGCGCTATGTTTTGCGAGGGCGCAAGCGCGCGGACGTGGCCGCGAAGGATGTCATGCTCTTCATTCTGGCCAGTGATTATATGAAGACGAGCCAGGGCATCGGCAAGGTGCTGGAATTTGCCGGCGAGGATTTAATGAACTGGCCGATGGACGAACGCGCCACCTTGACCAACATGTCGGTTGAAGCGGGCGGCTTTACCGGCATCATCGAACCCGACGAAGCCACTCTGGCGTATATCGTTACCATGCGCGGCCTCGATGCCGAGACGGTGCGGGATGGATTCGTCTATAGCGATCCGGATGCCGGGTATGCAGCCACGTTTGAAATCGATCTGGACCAGATTCACCCGATGGTGGCGCTGCCCGGCGATCCGCGCAACGGAATTCCTATCGACCAGCTTACCGAGGAAGTGCGTATCGATGCGGCCTATGGCGGAAGCTGCACCGGCGGCAAGATGAGCGACATGGACATGTACGCCACGGTCTTAAAGAACGCTTTGTCCCGAGGCAAGCGTGTCGCGCCGGGCGTGCATCTTTATCTCCAATTCGGTTCGCAAAAGATCAAACAGTACGCGCGCGCGAAAGGTTATATCGAGATCTTCACCGAGGCCGGCGCCGAATTGATCGATCCAAGTTGCGGCGCCTGCATCAACGCCGGCCCCGGCGCTTCTCCCAACGCCGAAACCGTCACCGTCAGCGCCCAGAATCGAAACTTTCCCGGCCGCAGCGGACCCGGAAAGTTGTACCTTGCTTCCCCTTACGTTGTGGCCGCCTCAGCGATCGCTGGAAAGATTGTGGAGCCTAACGAATTTCTGAATTAGGTTCGCTCTTTTCTGGCGCTGAATACGTCTTGCATCTTTTCCTAAAAAGCGATAAGCGTGATGCTGTAATAGGAGATTTGTTGGAAAGATATGCTGGGAAGACTAAGAACGATCCACGAAATCACACCAAGCAGCACGAAAAGAAACTCCTAGTTCGAGTTATTTCGTGTGCTTTCGTGGATCGTCCTGCTGCTTCCTGGGAATGGGAACCCTTTTTCAGCAGCCTGCTAGGAATTAAGGATCACGACTCGGCAGAATTATTTACCCATCAGGTTATTCACGGCTCCGGGCGCGAGCAGCCGGCCGATCAGTTGATGCAGGCGGGGAAAGTCGATGGGCTTGGTTAAGTAACCTGAGACGCCTGCGTCATAGGCAGCCTTCTTAAAACCTTCGGTGTCGAACGCAGTAAGCGCAATTACCGGTACCTCTCGCAGCGGATCTAATTCGCGAATCTTGCGCGTAGCTCCGAGGCCGTCCAGACGCGGCATGCTGATGTCCATGAGAATCAGCTGGGGCACGATTGCGGCTGCGACGCTGACTGCTTCCTCGCCATTGGTCGCGGTCACTACTCGATAACCCATCTGCTGCAGATCCAAACTCAGAATCGCTACGCTATCAGCAGCATCGTCGACCACGAGAATCACAGTCGCTTCGCGGGCGATTCGCGCACTGCCTGACCTGATACTCTCACTGTTCGCGGCCGGATCACCTTCCGCGGATGGTTCGACACCGGGAAGAGAGGTGGTTGCCAGAGGATTTTTCACTCCCATAAGCCAGAGTATAGGACAGAACTCAGATTCTTTCCCATGACACCCGTGGTGTCTTGATTCGAAATTCTGTGCGCACCTGCTGCGTGCTCGGCGCCTCTTCGGTGAATGTATTGAAGGTGCTTTCACCGCGGAGACGCAGAGATCGCCGAGGTTGCGCAGAGATAAGCCAAACTATACCGTCATTCTTACCGCTAATCTGTAAACACATCCCAGTGGCTGGAACGATAAGCACGGCTAAGCTGTTAATTTTTTCTTTCTCGTGTATCATAGCGCCGCTTTTCGATCCCTTTCCCGTTTCTGGTTCATGCTTACGGCTGAACTTTGAAGGAGTATCCCGAATGTTAACTAAGACTTTATTGATTATGGCTGTTCTGTGCGCTGCCATTTTGGTCGGATGCACCAAGAGTGAAAATGACAACGCCAACATGATGGCCAATTCCAACAAGCCCGCGACCATGGCCACCCCGGCGAAATCCACTGCCGCATCGACCGGTGAAAAGATTGGCGTGCCTGAGTGCGACGACTTTATCGCCAAGTACGACGCTTGCGTTTCCAGCAAAGTGCCGGAGGCTGCCCGCGCTCAGTACAAGTCGGCTGTCGATCAGTGGCGCTCTTCCTGGAAAAAGCTGGCTGACAATCCGGCTACCAAAGGAAGCCTGGCAGCAGCTTGCAAGCAGGCCGCTGCTCAACAGGAAGCCGCTTTGAAGTCATACGGATGCACCTGGTAGATCACGGCTAAACGAGCTCTTAAACGCAAAAGGCGCAGAGGGTGCTCGCAAAGATCGCAGAGAGTTTTTCCTGCGCGCTTCTTTGCGGATCCTCTGCGCCTTTTGTTTTCCAGCGGAGTTTCGGCCGCAGGTAGCGCGGACTGCCAGTTTGCGCAAGCTGCCAGCTTGCGCTACATGTTTGGGCTTCCGGGCAGCCCGCTTGCCTTGCTATAATCCCGCGCCATGAAGACTAAACTCGCTCGGTCAATCGCTGTTGCTCTCCTCGCACTCTTTTTCATTCAGTCGTCATGGGCCACTTGTGGCGGAGGCGGTGGCGGCGGTGGCGGAGGCATGTCCAATAATGGTGGCGGGGGCGCCGGGAACGCACCCACCTATCCTGTGCCCTGGAAAATTTACAAGACTAAGGATGCGCCGGCGACCGACGGCCTGGTGCTGTTTTGGTTTCCCGCATCTCAGAACGAGTATAAGAATTCGAGCTTGAAAGAATCGCGCACGCTTTCTCTTTACGCTTCACAATGCGTCGCGATGGAAGTCGCCGATACCAACGTTCCGAACGCAGACAAGCTTTTGGGCGACTCCAAGCTGCCGGTGGCGGTGCTGGCCACTCCCGACGGTGCTCCGGTGAAGAAAGTCGAAAACAAAAACGGCAAGCTGAAAGTCGCCGACGTTGAAAAGGTCGTCGAGGGAGAGATGAAGCAGCGCGCGAGCGCGGTTGATAGCCAATTGGCAGAGGCCTCGAGAAAAGTCACGGCCGGCGACAAAGATGGAGCGATCAAAGAATATCGCGCCGTGCTCGATCAGAAATGCCTGTTCCCGAAAAAAGCAAAAGAGGCCGCTAAGGAATTGAAGAAACTCGGCGTCGAAGTTGCTGCGATACCGGCGGCGCCCATCTTCGAGCGACGCCAGAGCGCCCTGATTCAACGGACGATGAAGCTCGGGCTGATCGCCGAGAATAGCGGGCGCTACGTGGCCGCCGACAAGTTGTATACGCGCGCACACCTGATGGATCCGGCTGATCCGACTCCGTTGCGTTTCATGGGGGAAAACTATCGCCACAACATCGGCGACTGGAACAAAGCGCGGACCACGTTTGAAACGATTCTGAAGATGCCGGCCGATCCGTTGTCGCGTTCGGTCGCGTTTCACGGTCTGGGCAAGATGACGATTCACGACGGCGAATTCAAAAAAGGATTGGGGTTGATGGAGCTCGCGGTGGCAGAGTATCCACTGGCGCTGGCCTATCGAAACCTGGCCGTCTATTGGAATTCCGAAAGCGAACCGGCAAAGGCGAACGAATACACTCAACAGGCCCTCGCTCTTGATCCGACAGATCCTTACAACCTGGTCTTTGCTGCTGTCTTCATGGCCGCGAACGGTAAGAAGGAAGAGGCGTTAAAGATTGCTCGCGATAACGTCGATCTGATGCCTGCTTCGTACAATCTCGCCGCGATCTATGCACAGAATGGGCAGCGGGAAAAAGCGCTCAGCCTTTTACGCCGTCACTTCTTCCAGTACGAACGTTATCATGCCGTAAGAGAGAAGGAGATGATGGAAGCGCGCGTCGACGCCGTGTTCGAATCCATTCGTACCGATCGTGAGTTCATCGCCCTGACCAATGGCGCAGATGGCAAACTGCCAATCCCGATGAAAGGGATGCCGGCCACCCAAGCGAGCCCGAACCGTTAATCGATAGAAACTCTCAATAGCGCCTCGCATCAAGGAGTCTGTCGGGAAATCAGTCTCTGGGTAACCTCTGTGCTCTGTGGTGAATGCTTTTGAAGTGATTTCACCACAGAGACACAGAGCACCACAGAGTTTCACCGAGAAAACCTTTTTCCGACAGACTCCTTTAGCGAGGGCTAATGAGGATTCCTTACCTTGCGAGTTTCGGTTCACGATCAGATCCTGATTAGCCTTAGAGCTCAAGCTTGCGCTGCTGTTCGGCTAATCTTGAATTCTGAACGCTGATAAACCACTGCCGTTTCCCAATTCTCTGTCATAGAACTCCGTATTGCTGCTAACATACGGCCCAGTCTCGCCCGGGGAAGTTTTGCAACCCTGCCTTTCGCTTGACGTGTAACGGTAGGGAAACCAAGTCGTCTCAGTTCAACCAAAACGAACCTGGCCGGGAAACCTGGCCGGCCCAGTTTTCTGAAACATCTGAGGTGCTTATGTCACTTACTCCCATGCGCCGGATCTTCTCAACCCTGATGGCGTGCGGTCTTATAGCGATCGCTTTCATCTCGCTCTGTTTCTCTCAGCCAAGGCCCGGATCAATCAAAGGCACCGTCACAGATCAACTCGACAGTCTGGTCGTAGCTGCCACCATAGTCATCAAAGACGCTCAGGGCAAAGAGCGAACCGTGGCGACCGACTCATCCGGCAGCTATGAATTCCGAGCCCTTCCACCCGGCAATTATGATCTCAAGGTCTCAGCCGTCGGATTCACCTTACGCGAAGAAAAGAAGATCGCCGTTAAGGTGGGAGCGACCACGACTCTTGATTTGCAATTGAGCATCGAAGCCCTGGAACAGTCAGTCACGGTTGACAATAAGGGGATCAGCACCGACTCGGATCGTAATGGAGACGCCATGGTTCTGCGCGGCCGTGAGCTCGAAGCTCTGCCCAATGACCCGGACGCGCTGGCGTCGGCCCTGCAAGCAATGGCCGGACCGACCCAGGGTGAAAACGCTCCACAGATAACCGTCGACGGGTTCTCGAATGGGAAAGTTCCGCCCAAAGAAGCGATCAGGGAAGTTCGCATCAACCAGAATCCCTACTCGGCTGAGAATGAATATCCTGGTTGGGGCGGGATAGAGATCTATACTCAACCGGGATCTGAGAAATTCCACGGCGGAGCCAGTTTTAATTTCAACGATGAAAGCCTCAACTCGCGAAATCCGTTTGCCTTGCGACGGGCTCCATATCAGCAGCGCGGTT
>WNFR01006588.1_pt1 | contig 11861 bp, 12 predicted proteins | sample 5400221 | NCBI WGS metagenome assembly WNFR01 (sample SAMN13153357, study PRJNA577476) | soil metagenome | isolation source: 40 cm soil under Madrone tree | place: USA:California | collected 2016-06-14 | reverse complement strand
CGATAACGTCCCGTCGATCATACGCTTCATCGCGAAGCTGATCGACCGCGACGCCGCGTACGCCGTCGACGGGGACGTCTACTTCCGAGTGGCGAGGGATCCTCTGTACGGCCGGCTGTCCGGCCAGCGGCCCGATCAGGTCGAGGAGCAGGAGCCGAACCCGCTGAAGGAAGACCCGCGCGACTTCGCGCTGTGGAAGGCGAACAAGCCGGGCGAGGACACCGCGTGGGACTCGCCGTGGGGCCGCGGCCGCCCGGGCTGGCACATCGAGTGCTCGGCGATGGCAGAGGACGCGTACGGGCCGTCGTTCGAGATCCACGGCGGCGGGCTCGACCTCGTCTTCCCGCACCACGAGAACGAGCTGGCCCAGTCGCGCGCGCTCGGCCACGACTTCGCGCACATCTGGACGCAGAACGGGATGCTCTCGTTCGGCGGCGAGAAGATGTCGAAGTCGCTCGGCAACGACGTCTCCCTCCGCAACGTGCTGGACACGTGGGGGCGCGAGGTCATCCTGCTCTTCTTCATGAGCGCGCACTGGCGCAAGCCGATCGAGTTCACCGACGAGACCCTTGCGCAGGCGAAGGCGCAGGTGGAGGGGTTCCGAAACGTCTTCCGCTCGCCGAGCGAGCCGGACGGCGACTGGGCGGCGTTCGAGACAGCGCTCGACGACGACTTCAACACACCCGAGGCGCTCGCGCTCATGCACGGCTGGCACGACCACGGGCTGCTCCGCCGCGGGCTGGACGTCTTCGGGCTCGGCTCGCTCGCCGAGAGCGAGGAGGCGCCGGCGGACGTCGTGAAGCTCGCCGAGGCTCGCCGGTCGGCCCGGGCGGCCGGCGACTTCGCCGAGGCGGACCGGCTGCGCGACGAGATTGCAGAGCTCGGCTGGGAGGTGCGCGACGTGGCCGGCGGCTTCGAGCTCTATCGCCGGCCGTGAGCCGGGAGCAGGTCTACGGACGCCGCCCGGTGCGGGAGGCGCTGCGCGGGCAGCGCGAGGTGCTGGAGCTGTGGGCGACCGAGCGCGCCGTGAAGTCGGAGGCGTGGCTGCGCGAGCTCGCGCGGCCGCGCGTGCAGGTGAAGCTCGACCGCGACATCTCCGAGGCGGCAGGGACGCGGGATCACCAAGGCGTGCTCGCGTGGTGCGAGCCGTACTCGTACGCCGACGCGTACGAGCTGGCGGCGGGCGAGCGCCCGCTGCTCGCATGTCTCGACCAGGTCAGCGACCCGCGCAACCTCGGCGCGGTCTGCCGTAGCGCCGAGGGAGCCGGTGCGACCGGTGTCGTCGTCCCGGCGCATGGGTCGGCGCGTGTCACGCCCGCCGTGTGCCGCGCATCGGCGGGCGCCGTCGAGCACCTCCCGGTCGCGGTGGTGACGAACCTCGCGCGTTATCTCGCAGACATCAAGCGCGGCGACCTGTGGGTGGCCGGCGCGGCGGGGGAGACCGGGACGGCGATGTGGCAGACCGACCTCTCGGGCGGGCTCGCGTTCGTCTTCGGCGCCGAGGGCAAGGGGCTGCGCCCGCTCGTGCGGAGGACGTGCGACCTCGAGGTCTCGATCCCGCAGCTCGGCCAAGTCGAGTCGCTCAACGTCAGCGTTGCGGCGGCGGTCCTGCTGTACGAGGCGCGGAGGCAGCGCGATGGCTGAGCCGACCCTCTACCTCTTCGACGGCTTCAATCTCTTGCACGCGGGCGGCTTCGGCTCGCCCGAGGAGCTGCGCGACCTGCTCGCGAGCTGGGTGGCTGGGAAGGGCGCGCGCGGTGTCCTCGTCTTCGACGGCCACGGCGCCGACGAGCGGCACGGGCCGCTCGAGGTGCGCTGGGCCGAGGACGCGGACACGCTCATCGAGCGCCTCGCCGCCGAGCGCAGGGGCGGTGAGCAGGTGGCCGTCGTCTCGTCCGACCAGGCGGTGCGGGGCACGTCCGGCGCGGAGGTGCGCAAGCTGTCGTCAGACGTCTTCCTCGCGGAGCTCATCCCGCCGGCGCACGCGGACCGTGCGCGCGGCGACCTGCGCGACCGCCTCGACCCGGCCACGCTGGCCGAGCTCGAGCGGCTGCGCCGCGAGCGGTGAGTCCTCGCGCCGTCGTGCTCGTGGAGGGGGCGAGCGACCGCGTCGCCCTCGAGACGCTCGCCCGGCGTTTCGGTCACGACCTCGCCGCGGAGGGCGTCGCGGTCGTCCCGATCGGAGGCGCGCAGGCGATCGGGCGGTCGCTCGAACGGTTCCGTGGCGTCCATGTCGGCGGTCTGTGCGACGCCGGCGAGGAGCCCGAGTTCCGCCGCGCGTTCGAGCGCGCCGGCATTCCTGCCGCCTTCTTCGTCTGCGAGGTCGACCTCGAGGACGAGCTGATCCGCGCGCTCGGCCCGGCGCGCGTTGAGGAGATCGTCGCCGAGAACGGCGATCTCGCCTCGTTCCGGACGCTCCAGAACCAGGCCGTCTGGCGCGACCGTCCGGTGCGCGACCAGCTGCGGCGCTTCATGGGCAGCGGTGCTCGCCGGAAGATCCGCTACGCCGCGCTCCTCGTCGAGGCCCTCGACCTCGACTGTGTGCCGGAGCCGCTCGCAGGCGTCCTGCGAACACATGTTCGTATCATGTTGGGTCCATCGCAAATGGACTTGTAAGAATTTGGACCCCTTGCTATGTTCTTCCTCAAGTTAAGGGTGAGAGTTTGCCCTGTCCTCGAACCGGGAGATGCCCGTGGCCGCTCGCACCGCGCACGCGTACTCGCCGCAGAAGGCCCAGCGTGAGCTGGAAGATCTCCAGTTCGTGCTCAAGGCCCGGAACGGGGACGACGGCGCGATGGATGTTCTCATCCGGCGCTACACCGGCTTCGTCCGGCTGAAGGCGAGCTCGTACTTCCTCGCCGGCGGCGATAGCGACGACCTCATCCAGGAGGGCCTCATCGGCCTCTACAAGGCGGTGCGCGACTTCCGCCCGGACAAGGAGACGTCGTTCCGGAGCTTCGCCGAGCTGTGCGTCACCCGGCAGATCATCACCGCCATCAAGACGGCGACCCGGTTCAAGCACTCGCCGCTGAACACGTATGTCTCGTTCAGCCACACGCCGGCCGGCCAGGAGGGCGACGGCGAATGCACCCTCGGCGACGCGCTCCCGGGGCCCGGCGTCCACGAGCCGTCGGTCATGGTCATCTCGACCGAGGAGCTGCAGAGCCTCCTCTTCACCCTCGGTACCGGGCTGTCGTCGCTCGAGGCGGACGCACTCCGCCTCTACCTCGAGGGCTCCTCGTACGAGGACATGGCGGAGAAGCTCGCGTGCGACACGAAGACGATCGACAACGCGCTCCAGCGCGTGAAGCGGAAGATCGTCACGCACCAGAAGACGCGCGAAGTCCTTCTATAGCGACGCGCCCGATCTCGTAGTCGGCTGCGAAACGAATGCGGTCGCGCTGGTTGTTGCGCGGCGCGTCGACGCGTAGGTAGGCAGCGCTCTTGGTCGGGACGTCGTCGATAGGTATGAGATAGACGCCGCCGGTCTCGCGGCAATACACGGCGAAGAGATCGATCTGGCCGTGGTAGTCGCGGCTGGCCGTGAGCGGATTTCGATGGTGGCCGTAGCAACTGCACACCGCGAAGACGATCGCGCCCTGACGTAGTCGGCCGGTCTTGCATTGAACTCGATCGAGCTGACCGGCGCGCTCGAGGATCAGACCGCAGCGTGTGTTCTCGCCGAAGGGAAGGTAGATGCCGTACCCGACCTCGCGGAACACGGAAATGATCGCGAGGGTCGAGCGGTCGCCGATGTCCTTCGGATGCTCCACGTTGTCACCGTTGCATACGAATCGGCTGGGCCGGGTCCGGATCAGAGAGCCTGCATGTGGCCTACGATGTAGGCGTGCCGGAGTAGCTCAGTTGGTAGAGCGCCGTTTTTGTAAATCGGTGGCCGTCGGTTCGAGTCCGACCTCCGGCTCTTTTCGAAATAGGCCCTAAGGCGGCTTAATATATGGTGTGAAGTAAGGTGTCACGTTGCCTGTTCCGAAGGGGGCCGGGGTGGCGCGGATGAGGGCGACGGTGCGGGACCTTCGGCGGGGGAATCGCGCAGCCGTCTTGCGGCCGTTGTTCCTCGAGGGGCCGCTCAACCGGGTTCTCCTCGCCCAGCTGACCGGGTTGAGCAGCGCCAGCGTCACGAACGTCATCGGCGACCTCCTCGACGAAGAGCTCGTCGTCGAAGTCGGAACCGAGGAGTCTGACGGCGGGCGCCCGCGCGTACGGCTCTCCGTGAACCCGGATTTCGGCGCCGTGATCGGAGTCGACGTCGGCGAGACGGGCATCAAGGTGGAAGGCTTCGATTTGTCGATGACGGAGATCGCCGGTGCGGCGGTCGACGCGCATCCCAAGGAGCACGACGCGCGCACTGTCGTCGAGCACGTCGCAGCAGCGGTAAACGAGCTCCAGTCGCAGGTCGAGCAGAGCGGCCGGCGAGTTCTCGGCGTCGGCGTCGGCGTGCCGGGGGTCGTCGAGCACGATCGCGACGTTCACGTGCACGCGCCGAGCATCGGCTGGAACGCGGTGCCGCTCTCGCGCCTCCTTCGCGCACGGATCGACCTGCCGCTCTTCATCGAGAACGGTGCGAAGACCCTCGGGCAAGCGGAGATGTGGCTCGGGGCCGGGCGTGGAGCGCGCCATGCGGTCGTGACGCTGTGGGGCACGGGCGTTGGCGCCGCCATCTTCGCCGACGGCGCGCTCTTCCGTGGTGCGGCCTCGAGCGCAGGCGAGTGGGGTCACACGTCGGCCGTCGTTGGAGGCAAGAGTTGCCGTTGTGGTGCGAACGGCTGCCTCGAGGCGTACATCGGCGCAGAGGCGCTGGTGCGCGAATGGGCGGGCGCGGACGACCTGATCGCGTTGCCGGAGGGGTTCGACCAGGTGGAATGGATCGATCGCCTCGTCGCGGCGGCGCCGGCCAGCGCTGCCGCCGCGATGGTCCTCGACCGCACGGCGACCTACGTCGGCACCGCAGCCTCGAACCTTGTCAACCTGTTCAACCCGGAGCGCGTCATCCTCGGGGGCTGGGTCGGTCTCGAGCTGGGGCCGCTTCTCCTGCCGAAGATCCGCGCCGTCGTTGCTGCCCAGGCGCTCGATTACGCCGCCGCCCGCGCCTCAATCGTGCTCGGCCAACTCGGCACCGACGCCGTCGCTCTCGGCGCATCGACCCTCGTCGTCGAGGAGCTCCTCGCCCGCGGCGGCCAGCCGCCGGAGCAGCGCCCGGCGAGAGAAGTAGCTGCAAATCCTCGCAGTTGATCCGACAGTTGACTTTTCTTGTAACAAAAACTAAGTTACCAACCCTGTCATGCGGCCGCAGTGGAGGCGGCTGCCAAGTCCGAAGGGGGACACAGTGACCAGGGGAAGGGTTCATCGACTCGGCGCTCTCCTGATCGGGCTCGCTGCGGCGGCGGCACTTGCCGTCACCGCCGCGAACGCCGCGAGCGGAAGGGCGTCGGTTCATCGCGCGACGGCGTCGTCGATCACGATTGCGTTCGACATGCCTTGTTCGACCTGCGCTTCGCGCTTCGAGGAGCAGGACAAGCCCGACTTCATCAAGTCGGTGCACAAGCTGAATCCGCAGATCAAGGTCATCGCGAACAACGCGCAGGGGAGTGACGCGACCCAGATCGCACAGATCCAGGACGCGCTCGCCAACGGTGCGAAGGTGATCGTCGTGTCGCCGCTCGACCTCGCGACGGGCGTCGCGATCGTGTCGAAGGCGGCGAAGTACCACGTGCCGGTCATCGCGTACGACGGGCTGCTCCAGGGAGCGAAGATCGCGTTCTACGTCTCCTTCGACAACCTCAAGGTCGGGGCGCTGCAGGGGCAGTACCTGCTGTCGCACCTGCAGTCCGGGGCCACCGTGGCGATGATCAACGGCGATCAAACGAGCACGCCCGGAGTGCAGTTCAAACAGGGCGCGCTGTCCGTGCTCAATCCGGCCTTCAACAGCGGCCGGCTGAAGCTCGGCTATTCAATCGACACTCCGCTGTGGAATCCCGCCACGGCGACGACCGAGATGCAGCAGGCGCTGACGAAGCTCAATAACAACGTCCAGGGTGTGCTCTCACCGAACGACGGGATCGCGGGCGGTGTCATCGCCGCACTGAAGAGCCAGCAGCTCGACGGGAAAGTCGTGATCACCGGCCAGGACGCGACGCCGCAGGGGCTGCAGGACATCCTGCTCGGCACCCAGTCGATGACGGTCTTCAAGCCGATCACGCTCGAGGCCGCGGTTGCCGCGAAGGTCGCGGTCGGGCTCGCGACGGGCAACAAGACGATCGTCAAGACAGTCGCGAAGACGACCGTCGCGAACGGGAAGGGCAAGGTTCCATCCGTGTTGCTGAAGCCGATCGTCGTGACGAAGGCGAACGTGGGTCTCGTCGTCAAGGACGGCAGCGCCACGTGGAAGGACATCTGCGCCGGCATGGCCGCCGGCACCTGCCCCGGCAACTGACCTGACGCACACGGTGACGCCTTCGACGCTGAACGCCGTGCCCGAGCTCGGCACCGAGAGGAAGAGCCCTCCCTTCCTCGAGCTCCGCGGCGTGCACAAGCGGTTCGGAGGCGTCACCGCTCTGCGCGGAGTCGACCTGGACGTCTATCCGGGGGAGGTCGTGGCGCTCGTCGGCGACAACGGAGCCGGCAAGTCGACGCTCGTCAAGACGATCTCCGGGGCGATTCCGGCGGATGAGGGTGAGTTCCTCGTCGAAGGCCGACGGGTTAGCCTCGGCACCCCGCATGCCGCGGCCTCGCTCGGCATCGCCACCGTCTATCAGGACCTCGCGCTGTGCGAGAACCTCGACGTCATCCAGAACCTGTTCCTCGGCGCCGAGCTCGGGGGCGGTCCGTTCCCCGGCCTGCTGCGCAGGCTCCGTGAGCCTGCGATGCAGGCGCGCGCGCGCGAGACCCTCGACCGGATCGCGATCAACGTCCCGAATCTCGACCGCCCGGTCGCCGGCCTCTCAGGTGGGCAGCGGCAAGCGGTGGCGGTGGGCCGTGCGCTCCTCTGGGGGCCGAAGCTCGTGCTGCTCGACGAGCCCACCGCCGCGCTCGGCGTGCAGCAGACCGCGCAGGTGCTCCAGCTCGTGCGCCGACTCGCGGACTCCGGCCAGGCGGTTCTGTTGATCTCGCACAGCCTCCCCGACGTCTTCGCCGTCGCCAACCGCATCTGCGTCCTTCGGCTGGGCGCGAATGCAGGGATGTTTCTTCGCGCGGATGCGAACGTGGAGAAGGTCGTCTTGGCCATGACCGGCGGCGCCGCCGTGGAGTGCGCATGAGCGCGGCGTCGGAACCGGTCGTGTCCTACGCTCGAACGATGCGCTCCGGCGTCGCGGAACGAGTGCGCACCCTCGCGGCCGGCGATCTCGGGCCACTCCCTGTGATCGTGGGGCTCGCCGCGGTGTGGATCTTCTTCCAGACGCAGAACTCGCACTTCTTGACGTCGAGGAATCTCTCCAACCTGACGCTGCAGATGGCGGTGACGGCGATCCTCGCCATGGCCGTGGTCGTGGTGATGGTCGCCGGCGAGATCGACCTCTCGCTCGGATCGGTCACCGGCGTGACGTCCGCCGTGCTCGGGGTGCTCCTCACGAACGATCACTGGTCGACCACGGCTGCGCTCGCCGCGACCTTTGCGGTCGGCCTCGGCATCGGCCTGCTGCAAGGACTCGTGACTGTGCTCGTGGGGGTGCCGTCGTTCATCGTGACGCTGGGCGGCTTTCTTGCCTGGGCCGGAGTACAGCTCGCGGTGATCGGCCCCGCAGGGAATTTGCAGGTCACGAACAGCACGATCGCGGCGATCGGCAACAACTACCTCGGTCACACGTCGGCGTGGCTCATCGCCGGGGCCGTCGTCATCGCGCTCGCCGCCGTCGAGGTGCTTCGGATTCGCGAGGCGCGGCGAAGCGGCGCCGGCGCGTCGGAGCTGCGCCGTGCAGTCCGCGTGCTGCTCGTGGCGGCGGGTTTGGCCGCCATCGTTGCGTTCCTCAACGGCAACTTCGGCGTGCCGTATGTGCTCGTGCTCTTCCTCTCCGTCGGCGCCGTGCTCGGCTGGATCATGCGCCGCACGTTCTTCGGCCGGTACCTGTATGCCGTCGGCGGCAACGCCGAGGCGAGCCGCCGCGCCGGCGTCCCTGTCGCGACGATCCGCGTCGCTGCGCTTTCGCTCAGCGGCCTACTCGCAGGTCTCGCCGGCGTCGTGAGTACGTCGAACCTCTACGCGACCTCGGCCAACGTCGGCGGGAGCATCCTTTTGCTCGAGGCGATCGCCGCCGCTGTCATCGGTGGGACGAGCCTCTTCGGCGGACGTGGGCGCATCTACATGGCGTTGCTCGGCACGCTCGTGATCGCAAGCGTCCAGAACGGTCTCGGCCTGCTGGGGAAATCAGCGTCGACTGAGGACATCGCCACCGGAACGATCCTCGTCCTGGCGGTCAGCCTCGACGCGCTCAACCGCCGCCGCCGAGCTGCGGCCGGCATCTAGACGAAGGAGTTGCACGTGACGACTTTTCCCGATGGCTTTCTCTGGGGGGTGGCGACGTCCGCCTATCAAATCGAAGGCGCGGTCGCGGCCGACGGGCGAGGACAGTCGATCTGGGACACCTTCTCGCACGAGCCCGGTCGGATCGAGAACGGCGATACCGGCGATGTGGCCGCCGACCACTACCACCGGCTCGAAGCCGACCTCGATCTCATGGCGGAGCTCGAGATCCGCGCGTACCGCTTTTCCATCGCCTGGCCACGCGTTCAGCCCAACGGCACGGGTGCGTTCAACGCCAAGGGACTCGACTTCTACCGGCGGCTGCTCGAAGGCCTCGCGCGCCGCGGCATCGAGCCGATGGTGACCCTCTACCACTGGGATCTCCCGCAGGCGCTGGACGACGAAGGTGGCTGGCTCGCCCGCGACACCGCGGTCCGCTTCGCCGAGTACGCCGCCGGAATGGTCGAGGAGCTCGGCGACCTCGCTCGGATGTGGATCACGCTGAACGAGCCTTGGTGCTCCGCGTTCCTCGGGTACTACGAAGGGCGCTTCGCGCCCGGCCACCGCGATTACGTCGAGGCGTACACCGCGGTCCATCACCTTCTGCTCGCGCACGGCCTCGGCTTGTCCGCGATCCGCGCTGCGGCGCCGGATCTCAAGGTCGGTCTCACGTGCAATCACCCCGACGTCGTTCCGGCGTCAGACGACGACGTCGAGGCTGCACGCGCCGCGGACATGGAGGAGAACCGCCTCTTCCTCGATCCCGTCTTCCGCGGCGTCTATCCGGCCGACGCGCCCGCATTGCTCCGCGACGAACGGCTCGTCCGCGTCGGCGATCTGGAGGCGATCTCCGCCCCGATCGACTTCTACGGCGTCAACTACTACATCCGCGAGCCCGTCGAGTCCGATCCGAACGAGCCGAACCGCGGTTGGCGGCGCGTTGCTGCCGGTGGGGTACTCACGAGCAAAGGCGATGGGATCGCGCCGGAGGGTTTGACGGAGGTGCTCCTCCGCGTCGGACGCGACTATGCGCCAGGGCTGCCGCTGTACATCACCGAGAACGGCGCGCCCTTCAACGACGTCGTCGACGGCAACGGGCAGGTAGGCGATCCCCAACGCGTCGGCTACCTCGCCGAGCACCTCCGTGCAACACGAGCGGCGATGGACGCAGGCGCAGACGTCCGCGGCTACTTCGTCTGGTCGCTGCTCGACAACTTCGAGTGGGACTCCGGCTACTCGGTCAGGTTCGGGCTCGTCTACATCGACTACGAGACGCTCGTGCGCATCCCGAAGTCGAGCGCGTACTGGTACCGGGACGTCATTCGGGCAAACGCCATTCCCGCCGAGGGCGAGCCTGCGCTGTCGGTGACCGCCGACTGAGGGCGAGGCGTCAACGCACCGGCGTAGGCTGAGATGGTGGAGCGCGGTCGGCAGTTGACGGTCAGGGATATCGCCGAGCTTGCCGGCGTGTCCACCGCGACCGTGTCGCGCGTGCTCAACGAGCGCTCGGACGTCTCACCGGCGACGCGCCGGATCGTGCTCGATGTCGTCGAGGAGCATCGCTTTCGGCTCGGCCGCAGCGCGCGCGGGCTTCCGAGGAGTCGGACGCGCCTTGTCGCCGTCACGGTTCCGTTCATCGAGGGCACGTACTTTGCGGCGATGCTCGGCGGCATCGCGGACGCACTCGACGACGCCGGGATGAAGCTGCTGTTGCTCCCGACGCGAAGTGATCGCACCCGCCCGCTACCGCTGCGGATGCGCTTGCGTCCAGGGACTGCGGACGGCGCGGTGCTGATGCTTCCGCCGGAGTCGCTCGAGGAGCTGTTCGAGCTCCAGCAGGCCGGGCTTCCGATCACCGTCATCGACCCACGCGTCCCACTCAACGAGGGCATCCCCTGCGTCGTCGCGACGAATTCCGTCGGCGCGGACACCGCCACCGAGCACCTCCTGGAGCTCGGGCACCGATCGATCGGCATCATCACCGGCCCGCCGGGCTGGGCCGCGACCGAAGAGCGCCGGCAGGGTCACCAGGCGGCGCTCGCGCGGGCCGGGATCCATCCCGAGCCGCAACTGACAGAGGTCGGCGACTGGCAAATTCCGAGCGGGCGCGCTGCGGCATCGCGGCTGCTCGCTCTGGGCGAACCGCCGACGGCGATCTTCGCCTTCAACGACGAGATGGCGATCGGGGCGATGCAGGCGGCTCGTGAACGTGGCCTTCGCGTGCCGAAGGACCTCTCCATCATCGGATTCGACGGCGTCGAGCGCGGCGAGCTCCTTGATCCGCAACTGACGACAGTGCGCCAACCGCTCGCAGAGATGGGGCGTACTGCGGTGACATTGCTCCTTCGGCTTCTCGAGCGGCAGCGCATCGAGGCGTTGCGCGTCGAGCTCGCCACGAGGCTCGTCGAACGAGAGTCGACCGGCCCGCCGCGACTTTCTAAAAATTGATAGAAGGTCTAAATCATGGACCGCCTCGCCGCCGTCGGCGACCCCAGCCTGCGCTCCACGCTCGCCTTCGTGCGCGGCTCCGAGCGCGCCGTCACGGCGGACGAGCTCGCCGCGCACGACGTCATCCACCGCAACGTGGCACGGAGCCGGCTCGAGCGCCTCGCTGCCGCCGGCCTCGTCGAGGCGGAGTTCGAGCCGCGCGCCGGAGGCCGCGGTGCGGGCCGCCCGGCGAAGACGTACCGGGCCGCGCCGGAGCTCCAAGCGGTCGAGTTCCCCGCGCATCACTACTCCGACCTCGTCGCGCTCCTCGCCGACGGCCGCGGCGACCTGCGCGAGGTCGGCGCCGCCTTCGGGCGCCGGCTGGCGAAAGCGGCCGGATTGCGCTCGAAGCCGAGCCTCGACGACGTCTGCGCCGGGATGCGCGGGCTCGGTTTCCAGGCGATCCGGGAAGACGACGTGATCGTGACGCCGAACTGCCCGTTGCGTCCCCTTGTTGCCGCGCAGCCACAGCTCGCGGCGGTGGACAAAGGCATGTGGGCCGGCCTCGTCGGCGGGCGGGCGACGTGCACGATCGCGGGTTGCCTCGACATGACTGCGCCGTGCCGCATCCAGGTCCTGATCGAATCCAGGAGATGACGATGCGCTCGTTCCGCTATCTGGTCGTCGGCGGCGGCATGACCGGTGACGCCGTCTGCAACGGCATCCGCGACGCCGACGTCGAAGGCTCGATCGGCCTCGTCGGCGAGGAGCAGTTCCCGCCGTACAAGCGCCCGCCGCTGACGAAGGGCCTGTGGAAGGGCGGGTCCGAGGACTCGATCTGGCGGAACATCGAGAAGCACGGCGCGGAGCTCGTGCTCGGGCGCCGCATCGTCTCGCTCGACCTCGATGCGCACACGGCGCTCGACGACATGGGGGACGAGTACGCGTACGAGCGGAT
>WNFR01006587.1_pt1 | contig 11861 bp, 8 predicted proteins | sample 5400221 | NCBI WGS metagenome assembly WNFR01 (sample SAMN13153357, study PRJNA577476) | soil metagenome | isolation source: 40 cm soil under Madrone tree | place: USA:California | collected 2016-06-14 | reverse complement strand
TCGATCTCATCCCTACCCCCGTTGCATCAGGTCTTGGGCCTATCCCGTCGGTAAACGGGTGTCCCTTACTGATGGACCTCTATCGAACCTGAGTGAAACACGCACCTGCGGGTACAACCAGAGCGGCGTTTGTGAGAAAAGCGGGGCGCTATTTGCGATTTGTCCGACGGCGACCACTGGCCCCCGGTGGGACGCCTTGTTCGAAGTTCGCGCCGGAAGGGCTTAGACCGAAGTCACCGCCCCTTCAACCCATCGCCATGAGGCGCGGCAATCCGAACTCCCCCCCCTTGTGTCGGCACACCGACGATGGGACCGAGATATAGATCCATGTTTTCGGCAATCGACGTCAAGGAGTCTCTCAGTGCCTTCAGGGTGTCTTCCGTATCGCCTGCGTCCACGCCAATCGCGCGATTGCGATATTCTCGGGGACCGCACCCAAACCGTTCCTTGAACTTCGCGTAAAACAAGCTCCCGTTTTGAAAACCGCTGTCCGTCGCGACATCTGCGATAGCCTGCCGAGTCGAGCGAAGCGTCTGTGCGGCCCGATCGAGCCGCAAACTCTGTACGTAGTCCCGAAAGCCGATCCCAACCCGGTGTTTGAACAAGCGCGACAGATGCGACACAGTCATACCCTCCGAGGAGGCAAAGTCCTCCAGACTCGAGCTCGAATCTTCATCACGAAGCGCGCGCATGATCCGCATGACCCGCTCTCGGCCATCGCTGCGCTTGGGTTCTTTCCCCGCCTCCCGAGGTTCCCAATGAACGGTGTTGTAAATGTGCAACGCAAGTAGCCCGGCCAGACATTGCTGGAGTAGGCGCTCGCTGGGGTGGCCCCGGGATAGGATCATCCTGCCGATCAGTGCCCGCATGGGCTCTACCACCTGCTCGTCGAAGTGCTTCGCATGAATCCAACTACGGCATTGATAGCTGCGCTGGGAAAAGCCGGGCAGCCCTTGAGCTTCAAAGAAATCCAGATCGATTTGGACCCCGCATAACGCGGTCTCGTCAGACATGCGCACCGAGTTGTGAATAGCGCCGGTATCGATGATCATCAAGTCACGTTCCGAAAGGGAGCAGACCGTGCCGTCAACCGTGATGCGGGCTTCACCGCAAAGGACGAAAACCAATTCTAGATGATTGTGCCAATGCGGAGGCACATCCCCAGCAGAGTGCAAGAACGCTCTAAAATGGGCGGATGTTCCGTCGTGAGATGTGACCGGCTCGAATCCGTAATCCATCGACCGCTCCGACCGCCCTGGCGATTACCAAAATTAGGACACACTACGGTGCCTAAAGACAAGGATTAATTCCTTTTCGAGCTTACATAACAGCTGCAGTGCCTCCTTTTCGGGGTACCCCGACCGCGGAACGCCGGTTCGCAGGTCGGCGAGGCACAGTGCGCCGCCCGAAGTGAGCGCGGCTTGACTCCTCTTTAGCTCATCGTTTGTCCGAAGCGGGAGCCTGAGCCAGGTCGCCCAGCTGGTTGTAGAGGCGCTCCAGCCAGGGCTCGAAATTGCGCCACTGGGCGAGGCCTTCCTTGAAAATGGGTTGGCGCACCTGCTCGGAACTAGCGGTTTGCATGCCCCGCTCGGTCTTATAGAATTCTAGGCAGGTAGGTTCGAAGGGTAGGTCGCAGTAGTCTAGTATCCGGCGCACGTTGCCCTCGAGATTGTCAACGACGTCCTCATACTGAACCGTTAGGATCCTTCCCGGCAGAACGGTCTTCCAATGGTCCATCAGCTCCACGTACATTCGGTAGTAGCGGGCAATGTCGTCGATCGCGTACGTAAACTCCTGCCCGGGAGGGAATAATTGCTTGAAGTTGCTGAAGCAGCACGCCATCGGTTCCCGACGCGCGTCGATGATCTTAGCGTTCGGCAGAATGAGGTGAATGAGTCCAACGTGGCGAAAATTGCTCGTCATCTTGTCGATGAAGAAAGGTTTTCCTGTGCGATAGACTTGTGTCTCAGCGATGTATTGCTCGCCATAGCGCTTCAGCTGGTCCGGTTCGAGATCGGCGAGCACCGTTGGGTATCGTGGTCGCAATTCGTTGTGCTGCCGCGCCTGCAGCTTCCGGATCAATTGTGAAATATTTGGAAGCTCCATCGTGGCTTCAACTTGCGAATGCGACGCGAGGATCTGCTCAAGCAACGTTGATCCGGCTCGCGGTAATCCAACGATAAAAATCGGATCGCGGCGATCACAGCCCGCGCCTTGGCGCTCTTCAAATAACTCACGCGTACAGATCGCCGCCTGCGACCGCACTTCGCGCTCGAGCACACTAGGCTCGAACGTAGTCTCGCTTTTCTTGAGCGCGTTACCGCGTTCATAATAGCGAAAAGACTCGCAAAACTCGCCTCTGTCTTCGAGCGCCTTCCCTAGCGAAAAGCACAAATGATATCGGTTGACAAGGTTTGTAGTCGCCGCGGCCTCTTCGCGGCGCATGAGGGAGATCTCCTCGTCGGCGAAACGATAGGTCTTGAGATTGGCAAGGCTCCAATACGCGTCGCCAAAGCTCGGTGATGCAAGTGCCGCACTTCGATACGAGTCGATCGCTTCGCGCTGACGGCCCAGCGCCCGAAGCGCATGCGCGACCAACAAATGTAGTTCGGCTACTTGAGGGGTCTCGGCGCTCATTTCTCGGTACACGCGAAGTGCACTATCGTAGCGGCCCAGAGAAACACTCGCGGCGGCGTACAATCGTCGATACTGGCGATTCCGCGGATCGATCTTCAATAGCGTACCGGCCTCCCTAAGCGCCGCAGCGTTCTTACCCTGTATCATCAGCACACGAACATAATCTTGACGCGCAACATGATAGTCGGGAACGATTGATAGCACTCTCTCGAGCAGGAGCTCGGCGTCATCGAGAGCGCCGCGCGTCATGCCGATTTGGGCGAGCAGTCTCATCGCTTCGATGTGATCACCGTGTGTCCGGAGAAACTCACAAAGGAGTTGCTCGGCCGCATGGACGTCCCCGTCTGCGAACATATTCGCTGCAGCTAAAACGGGCGTGGGCAAGCTGGCCAGCTTGATCACATGAGCGGCGGCGCTCTCCGCATTCGCAATTTGTCCAGCTGATCGAAAAAGAAGCTCCAAAGCCTTCCAACTGGCGGGGAGGGCGGCATTGAGGTTGACAGCCGCTAGATATGCATCAATTGCAGCTGCTGAATTGCCCGCGGCGACGTAACAATGGCCGCGCTCCTGAAACAAACGGCTGCAGTCTGGATGAACCTTCTCGAATCGGGCCAGAGTCTCGAGCGCCTTCGGAAGTTCGCCGAGGCAACGCTGACTCACTGCAACCATGAGGAGGACGTCGCGATTTTCGGGTACCTCCCGCCGCAGTGCCTGCGCCGCCGCGAGTGCCGGTTGGAATTGACTCCGGTCTAGTAGCTCGCGTATGTGCTGGACCTCTGTCTCGATACGTGATCGCGGGAGGCTGGGATTTGTCGTTTTCACCGCTTTCTAGCTGCGATTTACTTACGTTACTTTTCAGCGAATTGGTAAGTGAAACGGATTCCCAGTACTCGTGGCCGTTGTGTAATCTCTGAGGTGACGAACTGCTGGCTGTTCGTCGCGAGACTACTATTCACGTCCGTCAGGTTCTGACCGAATATCTGCGCAGTCCATGAGCCCCTAGCTACGCCGGCAGAGGCATCGTAAGTCGAAAAGGCCGGCATGTCGTATGGCCGAACGTAGCCTGTCGCCGAAAGCATGTGACTTTGGTGCTGCCCAGCGACCTGCACGAACATGTTGTAGTTGCTAAAATTCCACTCGTAGCGCGCGCGGGCGCTTATCTTGAACGCGGGTGAGAAGGCAGTCGGACTACCCACCGGTCCGTACGGATTCGGCTCAGACGTGATGGGTTGGCCGTACGCTGGGCTCTGCGGGTTGTTAGTGAGTAGGGTGGGCGAGTTTGTCTGGGAAGAGCTGTTCCAGGACGCCGCAACCTGCGTCGAGAGTCCGCGGGTCACGCGCGCGACAATAGAGGGTTCGAATCCTCTGATACGGTAGCTCGGTCCATTCGTATTGAAGAACACGTTGCCAAGCGAGCCTTGAGGGTCGAAGAACCCGGTCTGCACGTTGACCCAGTTCTCCTGATAGATTGAGCCGTTGAACTGGACGCGACGATTGAACCACTCGGTCTTCCAGCCGACCTCGTTGTTGGTCAGGGTATCGGGTGTAGTGAACGGCGGGATACAGTACTGATCTATGCCATTTACCGGCAGGTGGCAGGAAGTGGTTCGGTTGAATATGCCTGGGCGGAAGCCTTGTGACCAGGTGTAATAGAGAATGTCGTTGTCCGTGACGTGCCAGCTAAGGTTCACGCGGCCTTTGTTGCCGGAAGGGGTCGTGCGGTTCGGGGCAGTGACAGTGAGGTTGGTTCCGGTCGCCGTCCTGCAGGGCCCGAAATAGGTCGTAGGCGTGAGCTGCAGGCATCCGTAGCCGCCGACGTCGCCGCCTACCTCAGTGTTATCGTACTTGAAGTGGCGAATACCGCCGGTGAGCGTGAGCGTCTTCGGGATCAGGTCGACATCGAGCGATATGTACTCCGCGAGCTGCTTGTATCCCCGCTGAAAGTCGTCGAAGAATGCGTCGGTCGGATTACGTATGTTCGGGTTGTTTGCAGGTGCGCCCGGCCACGGTTGGAGGTCCAGGAAGCAGTTGACGTGAAGCCCGGTTGGCGTGCAGGGCGGAACCGTCGTGTACAGATAATCGGTTTGGTCGTAGATTTTATAATCTTCCCAGAACACACCAACGAGTGCACGCACCCGCCTGTTCTCAGGGGTGCTGAGGCGGAGTTCCTGGCTCTGGTGGGTGTTTCTCTCGATCTCTGCCCAGGTTCCGAGCGGCGAGTAGCACTGGGCGCCTGGGGCGCCTGCGGCCGAATGGGGCGAGAAGCCCACGCATTGATAATAGTCGCCGAATAAGCTGCGCGAGTAGCTCGTCAGGTCCTGCGACTGGTCGATGTTACGTACTAGGTAGGAGCCGCTATAGACCAGCTTGAGGTCGCCGATTCTTCCATTGATGACCAGTGCGGTGTTTTCGAACTTGTCCTTGTCATACGAAGGAGCGAATAAATTCACAGATAACGGGGGCAGTGGCTGCCCGCCGATCTGCACGCCGTTAATGTCAATCGTCGCTCCATCCGTACCGTGAGGCATCTGGTAGAAAACGCCCTGCGAGTCCATGCTCTGGTATGACTGCGTGAGCAACGCGTCCCACTCGCTGCTTATCTTGTACAGGGCGGACAGTCGAAAGCCCTTGTAGGTCACCGGATTGATCGCGTTGGCGACAAGGTTATTGTTGTTGATCGCAACGCTATTCGTCGGTACGACGCCATTATTGTAGGCGACGATGGCGAGATCCGCAGGGGACCGTGCGAAAGTGCCCGCGACGTTGTTGATGTAACCGCCTCGACTGTCGTTGTAAATCACACCGCGCGCCGCCAACGTATCATCAATGATCGGAATGTTGATCACCGCGGTTACGTTGCTATTGGGGTCGCCATGGGCGGTGATTCCATAGCCGGCATCGACACTGCCCTCGGTGACGTTGAGCTTTGGCTTGTTTGTAATGTAGCGAAGTACACCCGACTCTGCTCCGCCACCGAAGAGTGTGCCTTGCGGGCCTTCAAGGACCTCAATGCGTTCAAGATCGGCCGCGTAAATGTCGAGATTACGCCCGGGAAGCTGTGCGGACTGTTCGTCGAGATAAACGCCGACGCCCGGGAAAAAGCCGGTCGAGCCGAGGCCCTGATTGGCACTGGGGGTGACGCTGAGACCGCGCATGTAAATGTCGCCCTGCGCGGGCCCGTTAGTGAACTGCGTCACGTTTGGCAAGAACTTGATAAATTCGTCGAGGGTCTGGACGTTCAGCTCGCTCAAAGTCTCGCCGGTTAGCGCCTGGATAGTGATCGGCACATCCTGCATATTCTCACTGCGGCGCTGAGCAGTCACCGTGATTTCCGGGATCGTGTGGGCATCGATATCGGTATTGGTACTAGCCGCCGGGGCAGCATGAAAATATCCAGCGGCGGACCCACCCAAGATCGCGGTGATTGCACAGGTCAACCTCTGTCGAGGGTTAATGCCGGTCCGCCTTGACGGTAGATTTCGCTCTTTTGAGATTCCCCGCGTACGCATAAATGCATCCCCATTTTATTTAGACCGCGGTGACTTCCGTCACCGAAAAGACCCTGTGTCGATATAGTTTGATACCGGCGATCAATATTCCTACCAACAGAGACAACTGAAATCAGGCAACAGAGATATGTGATGTCGACATCTGGTCCGAGCTCAATCGCGGCAAGCTCGCCAACCAGCCCGCTTCAGGTGCAGCGGAACCGCGATGGTGTCGGCCGCCACGCCGGTCACGAGAAACTCATCCAACCCTGCCGTAAAAACCAATTCGCTCCCTGTCACTGAACCCTAGTTCAGCAGCGCGCTGTAGACGAGCGTGCGACGATCGTCTCGATCGAGAAGCCACCGAACATTGATCTCCTCCCTACTCCCCGTTGTATCGGGCCTTGGGCCTATCCCGTCTGTAAGCGAGTCTCCCTTACTGAGGGGCCCTCACTGAATCTGAGTGAAACACGTCCCCTTGGGGTATAACCAGAGCGGCATTTGTGGGAAAAGCGGGGCGCTATTTGCGATTTGGACGACGGCCACTGCTGCCGTCCGGTGGGACGCGTCGTCCGAGAGGCACTGGAAGGGTTTGACCGTCGATCAGCTTAGTTATATCGGACCACACTTCATAACCGGCCATCGCTAACTAGCACCCGGTCGATCGCCTGCTGGAACATCCACATCTTGCGAAAGTGTTGGTCCGATCGACACCGGCGTTGGTCAGCGGATCGGACAGCAACACGATCCCGGTGTCGACCCGCAAACCGACGCAATGAGTGATGCGGGAAATTCTGCAGCGGATTCCGGTTATTGTTACTGGGCGGACTCGGCGACGAGTACGTTGGCTTCCATTTTCTCGCCGCCGCCACCGTGGCGCACGCCGCGCACGGGCGCTGCGTCCAAGTAGTCGCGGCCGACGGCAAGCCGGCAGTAGGTGCGCACCGGCGGGCGCTTGTGGGTGACGTCCATGCTCTGCCAGCCGATTTCAGGGCCCAGCCAGACATCGACCCAGGCATGACTGGCGGCATCATTGGTGTCGCCGATGCTCCAGGCGAGCGCGCGCTGGCTCGGGTCGCGGCGCGGCAGTAGGGTCCATTTCCATTCGCCCCTTCAACTCGCACCTACAATCTTGACCACCTGTTAGCCTGACCGGGTGACGTGCTCAGTGCGACGCGGGCAGTTGATCCATGAACCGACGCCGATCGCGTGCGCCGTCGTCCTCGGCGCGCGAGTGCACGTCGATCACCATGACCTGGCCGCTCGCATAGGTCGGCCATGTGGGCAAGCCCGCGCCATTGGGATTGCCGGTCTTAATGAAGTTGGCGAAAAAGCCCTGCATCGTCTGCGAGACCTGTTCGTCATCCGGCGTCCATGTATAGACGCTATTGCCGGCGAGGTTGCCGAGGGCATATTCGATCTCGCCCGAATGCACGGCGCCGTCGCCCGCGGGTGTCTTACCATCGCGCGTGGCCGGCCGCGGCTTCTGGTAGCGATAGTAGTAGGTGGTCGATGGCGCGGCACGGGCCACTTCATCCACCCACTTCCAGGTTCCCTGTCCGATGAACCGATCGCTGAGCAGCGCTTCGGCGGCATGCCGAGCGCTGGCGCCGTCAGTGGCCGGATATTGCGTCAGCACGGCATCGGCCTGGCTGCCGTACCACTGCTGCACCTGGTGGCGATAGGCAGCAAGCGTTGGGGTCTCGCCCTGGAAGAATTCGGCGGCAGAGAGTTCCGGATCATTGGATCCAGCCAACAGCGGCACGTGCGCTTCGTCGCCCGCAGCGTAAATGGCTGCGGGCGCCTTGGGAAATACGTAGCCATCGAGCGTTGGGTGCCAGGCGGCATCGGACCGGGCGGAGAGCGCGAGCAGCTCATCGGCCGAGAGCGCGCGCAGCTTGGCAATCGACGGGTGTCCCACCGCCGTGGCGAACTTCTGCCCTGCGACCTCTGCCTCAGCGAGACTGATCCAGTTGCTGAAGCCCAGCACTGCGCCGCTCTCCCCGATAGCACCGGCGATCAGCCCGCGGGAGAGCGGCGAGGCCATGAGTGTGCTCACGGAGAATGACCCAGCGGATTCGCCGCCGATCGTGACGCGCCTAGGATCGCCGCTGAACGACTCGATATTGCGCGCCACCCACTGTAGCGCGGCGATCTGATCGAGGTACCCGTAGTAACCCGAGGCGCGGTGGGGCGACTCGGCCGTGAGCTCCGGGTGCGCGAACTGCCCGAAAATATTGAGGCGGTAGTTCACGGTGACCGTGACGATGCCCCGGGCGGCGAAGCTTGCCCCGTCGTAGCGTGGTTCCGAACCGTCGCCCGCCACGGCCCCGCCACCGTAGAAATACACCAGCACCGGCAGCCGCCCGGCGTGCCGCGCCGGCGTCCACACGTTCAGGAACAGGCAGTCCTCGCTGGTACCGCCGGCGCGGAATACCATGTCGGAAAAGAGAGGGCGCTGCATGCATTTATTGCCGAAGTGATCGGCCGCGCGCACGCCAGACCAGGGCGTGGCGGGCTGGGGTGCTTTCCAGCGCAACCGCCCGACCGGCGGTGCGGCATAGGGAATGCCCAGGTAGGCGTACACGCCATAATTGACGGGCACTCCACTCAGGCGACCTGCCTCGATGCGCACTGTAGGACCCGGCACTTGAGCCGGTGCGATGGCAATAAACAGAGTTGCAAGAACACAGGTCCCCACCAGCTCCGCGATCCCTCGACGCATAAAAAAGTCCAGCTTCAATGCCATCGGTCGTAGTCCAGCCATGGCGATCTCCGAGGTTCTGCTTGTCTGGTTTGTATTGGCGACGCCGCGCAATGGCCCTTGCCGTTGAAATACGCGTTGCCGGCCGCGGCATTGCCGACCAGCACGCTCTTTGGATTGAATGTGGCCGACGCACTTGCCCCGACATCGATGCTGTGGAGGTAGGCTGCGATGTCGGAAATGCTCTCCATGGCTGTTTCCACATCCCGTCACGCAACGATATCAAGTTAGATGTTCCGACGTTTGAGTTCGCCCACTGCATACTCGCAGGCGCGTGCGGTCAGCGCCATGTAAGTAATTGACGGGTTTTGGTTGCCACTAGAGGTCATGCAGGCGCCGTCCGTAACGAACAAATTTGGAATGTCGTGCGACTGATTAAATCCGTTGAGCACGGACGTCTTCGGATCCTGCCCCATTCGTGCTCCGCCCATCTCGTGAATTTCCGTGCCAGGTATACTCGCGACATCGGATATCCTGATATTTTTCGCACCGGCGGCATCGAGCATCTCCGCCGAGGTCACCGCCATGTCCCCACGCATCTTTGCTTCGTTTTCACGGAAAGTGACCGTGATGTGCAACACAGGAATTCCCCAATCGTCGGTCACATTTCGATTCAACCGCACGTGGTTGTCGGCATACGGCAAGCACTCGCCGGTCCCCCAGAACCCAAATTTCCAGGGACCCATCTCCTTCAGCCGACGCTTTAGATCGACGCCTATGCCGGCCTCCTGGATACCGCGACTCCAACCATCGCGAGAGCCGCCGCAATCAAGCTGGTAGCCTCTTACGAATGGTTGGTCGTTTGAGGCGAGGTTGCGAAAGCGCGGTACAAGCATGCCGCTCGGGCGGTAGCCGTTGCTGTAGCCACTCTCGAGCGGCAAATCTGGAAAGACTCCCTCGGCGCCTCCGCCCCCGTGATGGTCCCACACGTGGGTGCCGAGCACACCACTTGAGTTTGCGAGACCGTTACTGAATTCGGACGTCGCGGAATTCATAAGCAGGCGAACCGATTCGAATGCCGAAGCGCACAGAAACAAGACTCGTGCGCGGTATTCAGTGGTTCGACGGGTGCGGGTGTTTATGACGCGAACGCCCGCAACGCGCCGTCGAACGGGATCGTAGATGATCGAATGGACTAGGGCGTCCGTTAGTATTGTTAGGCGACCCGTCGCCCGCGCTGCCGGCAGGGTAGCGCTTAAACTGCTGAAATAAGCTCCAACTGAACAGCCGCGCTCACAGGGTCCGCACATGTGGCATGCTGCGCGGCCGTTGTGATCTCGGGTGAGCGTGGCAGTGCGGCCAACAGTGAAACGGCGATCGTTGAAATTCCCTTTGATCGTCGTTTCGACGTGCTTCTCTGCAATGTTCATCGGCATCGGTGGGAGGAATATACCGTCCGGGAGCTGTGGCAGACCTTCAGCGCGGCCGCTCACGCCCGCAAATCGTTCCACATAGTCGTACCATGGCGCGATGTCGGCGTAGCGAATTGGCCAGTCCACCGCAATGCCCTCGCGCGCGTTCGCAGCAAAATCGAGATCGCTCCACCGGTAGCACTGGCGATACCACATTAATGAGCGCCCACCGAGCTGATGTCCTCGCATCCAGATAAAGGGTTTGTCGGCGTCGTGCGTATAGGGGTTCAGCCGGTCATTGGCGTAGAAATGCGCGGCACCCTCAGCATAGTTTCCGGCTGTCCGCTGAATCGGCTGTTCATTGAGTTCCTGAAGCCGATCACCCATACCTCGAAATGGAAAGAGATGATCGGCTCTATGTTCAGTCACATATCCTGCACCGTGCTCTAAGTTAGGCCCGCGCTCAAGCACAAGTGTACGGAGCCCCTTCTCGCTGAGTTCCTTCGCCGCCCATCCGCCCGTGATACCCGATCCGACGACGATGGCGTCAAATATTTGTGGCTTCACGACGGGTGGCCCCTCTCAATTCCAGATGCGGGCGCCAATGGGACCTTGGTCTCCCTGACGCGCGCCGACCGGCCCCAAAAAGCCAATTGACCCAGCGCCAACCTCGGACGTGTAGTAACCGACGAGCGTGAGTTCCTTCAGCACCGCAAAGAAACGCAAGGGATCGTTAGGCCGCTGCACTGGAGCATCCGAATCTCCTCCGTCCAGGTAGTCACGCCATCCCTCGAGAAGCCCGAATGCCGTGCCCCCGCTTGCGGCGCGCAGGCGGGCTTCCACAGCGGCTCGGTCGATCGAAGCGACATACTCGGTGCGGGATGCGCTGGACAATGAAGTGAACGGCGCACCGTTCGCCTTTAGGCACCCGTCCGCAAAGTCATCGAGGCCCGCTAGAAATTGAGACCGCTCTGCGGCCAAAAACCACGCTCCTAACATATGTCCGATGAATTCATCGACGCGCGCCGTGGTCGCACCCGCCGTCTCGGTCTCAGGAAGTATGGTTTCCGCGAGCGCAATAACCAACTGGTGCTGACGATCGGTCCAGATTTCGCCTAGCGTGATCGGTGAGCCGACCTTCCGCAACGAGCCGCCCGCCACTGCGAGAAACGGTGCCGAGAGCAGCCCGCCCGTAAGTGCCGCGGCGCTCCCAAGCAATTTGCGACGCGTCAACAAGTGCGTAAAGCATTTGTCATCCATACGACAACCCAAGCTTGCGCACATAGCTGTAGCTCGCCGCTAGGCTTGCGACTGGATCCGCCGGCGTAAAGTCCTGTTCGACAATGACGTTCCTAACCCTCGCACCGTGTGCCGCAGTGAGTATTCCTGGAATATCAAGAACGCCTCGTCCGACCTCCGCAACTATCCTGCGCTCGTTCTCCGACGACATTTCTGTCAGCGGGGACGCGTCGACGGCGGCCCTCCTATCCTTCAGATGGATCGCAAGCACCCTCCGTCCGAGCTTGCTAATCAGCGCGCTAGGGTCCACACCCGCCTGCGCAGCCCAACAGACGTCAACCTCAAAGGCCACGTGTTCGGGATCCGAGTTCGCCGCGATAA
>WNFR01026997.1_pt1 | contig 11864 bp, 10 predicted proteins | sample 5400221 | NCBI WGS metagenome assembly WNFR01 (sample SAMN13153357, study PRJNA577476) | soil metagenome | isolation source: 40 cm soil under Madrone tree | place: USA:California | collected 2016-06-14 | reverse complement strand
CGAGTTCCAGCAGATCTACGGCCTCGAAACGGTGGTGATCCCGACGCACATGGACATGATCCGGGAGGATCGGCAGGACCAGGTGTACCGCACGGCCAAGGAGAAATACCACGCCGTGATCCGCGACATCAAGGACTGCTACGAGCGCGGCCAGCCGGTGCTGGTCGGTACCACTTCGATCGAGAACTCGGAGCTGCTTTCCGGGCTGCTCGGCAAGGACCAGCTCGCGCACCAGGTGCTCAACGCCAAGCAGCACGCGCGCGAAGCCGAGATCGTCGCCCAGGCCGGCCGGCCGAAGATGATCACCATCGCCACCAACATGGCAGGCCGCGGCACCGACATCGTGCTCGGCGGCAACGTGGAGAAGCAATGCGAGCTGATCGAAGCCATCGAGAACCTGCCGCCCGAGGAAAAACAGCTGCGCGCCGACAAGCTGCGCGGCGAGTGGCAGGCGCTGCACAACCAGGTAGTCAAGGCGGGCGGCCTGCACATCATCGGCACCGAGCGCCACGAGTCGCGGCGCATCGACAACCAGCTGCGCGGCCGCTCCGGCCGTCAGGGCGACCCCGGCAGCTCGCGCTTCTACATGTCGCTCGAGGATACGCTGCTCAGGATCTTCGCCGGCGAGCGCATCAACCGCATCATGGTGATGCTGAAGATGCCGGAGGGCGAGGCGATCGAGCACCCGATGGTGACGCGCTCGATCGAGAGCGCGCAGCGCAAGGTCGAGGCGCGCAACTTCGACATCCGCAAGCAGCTCCTCGAGTACGATGACGTCGCGAACGACCAGCGCAAGACCATCTACGCGCTGCGCAATGAAGTGCTCGAGTCGCACGACGTCTCGGCGCGCATCTCGGACCTGCGCGCCGGGGTCCTCAACGACCTGTTCCGCACCTACGTGCCCGAGGAAAGCGTCGAGGAACAGTGGGATATCGCTGGCCTCGAGCAGGCGCTCAAGAGCGAGTTCAACCTGAGCCTGCCGATCCGCCAGTGGCTCGACAAGGAGGCCGAGCTCGGCGAAGAGGACATCGTCAAGCGCATTGTCGCCGGGGCGGAAGAAGCCTACCGCGCCAAGGTGCCCGAAGTGGCCCGGGACTGGTGGAAGAACGTCGAGCGCTATCAGATGTTGCAGATACTGGATGCGCACTGGCGCGAGCATCTCGCCGCGCTCGATCATCTGCGCCAGGGGATCCATCTGCGCGGCTATGCACAGAAAAACCCGAAGCAGGAATACAAGCGGGAGGCGTTCGAGCTGTTCGGCGCAATGGTCGAATCAGTGAAGCTCGAGGTGGTGAAGACGCTGACTGCCCTCGAGATCCGCACACAGGAGAAGGAGGTCTTGCCCGAGGTGGACGACCATGCCCATGTGGAAAACGTGCGCCTGCAGCACGCGGACTACGAAGATGCACTCGCTGGTGGCAATGGCGGCAACGGCGACGTGGCGCTCGCTGAAGCGGCGACCAAGAAGAAGGCGCAGCCCGTCGTGCGCCACGCTCAGAAAATCGGCCGCAACGATCCCTGCCCCTGCGGCTCGGGCAAAAAATACAAGCACTGCCACGGCAAGCTGACGTAACGATGGCGGTCAATCTGCCGCCACCCGATCGCGCATCCCTTCTTCCCGTACCCGGCGTCGAGCTCGGCGTGGCGATGGCCGGGGTGCGCAAGGCAAACCGCAAGGACCTGCTGGTGATGCGCTTGACTCCCGGCAGCAGCGTTGCGGGCGTGTTCACGCAGAACCGCTTTTGCGCTGCGCCGGTGGTCCTCGCGCGCAAGCATCTGCGCAACGAGGTGCACGCGCTCGTGGTGAACACCGGCAATGCCAATGCCGGCACGGGCAAGCGGGGGCTCGAGCACGCAATGCTGGTGTGCGAGGCGCTCGCGGGTCACCTTGGCTGCGAGCCGCAGCAGATCCTGCCGTTCTCGACCGGCGTCATCATGGAGCCGCTGCCGGCGGAGCGCATCGTCGCCGCGCTGCCGCACGCGCTGCTGCATCAGGACGACTGGCTTTCCGCCGCCGAGGCGATCATGACCACCGATACGGTGCCCAAAGCCTATTCGCGCAAGCTGCGGCTCTCCGGCGGAGCCGCGGTGGTCACCGGCATCGCCAAGGGCGCCGGCATGATCCGCCCCGACATGGCCACCCTGCTCGCCTTCATCGCCACCGACGCGCGCGTCGAGCAGCGCAGCCTGCAGGCGCTTCTCGAGCGCGTCGCCGAGCGCTCGTTCAACTGCGTCACGGTGGATGGCGACACCTCGACCAACGATTCCTTCATTCTCGCGGCCACCGGCGAGGGTCCGGCGGCCCGCACGCGGCGCGATCTGCTCAAGCTCGAGGTCGCGATCGGCGAGGTAGCGCGCCATCTCGCGCAGGCGATCGTGCGCGACGCCGAAGGCGCGACCAAGTTCGTCACCATCGCTGTCGAGCGCGGCCGCGACGTGACGGAATGCCGTCGCGTCGCCTACGCCATCGCGCATTCGCCGCTCGTGAAGACGGCGTTCTTTGCCTCCGATCCGAACCTCGGCCGCATCCTCGCGGCGATCGGCAATGCGCCGGTGAAGGGCCTGGACACCAGCAAGGTCGAGCTCTACATCGACGCGGTGCGCGTCGCCCGCAGCGGCGCGCGCGATCCGGACTATCGCGATGAGCTCGCGGTGGCGGCGATGAAAAGGCCGGAATTCACCGTTCGCGTGCAGCTGCACCGGGGCGCGGCGGCCGCGACGCTCTGGACTTGTGATCTCTCGTTCGACTACGTGAAAATCAACGCGGAATATAGGACGTAATGCGCCGCCCTTGAACAAGGAACTCGAAGAGATCCTGTTGCGGCTGGGAGAGCTCTTGCCGCGGGCGGCGCCGCCGGCTGACTGGGAGGGCAGCATCGCTTTTCGCTGGCGCGCGGCGAGCCGGCGCGGCGCGGCCGGGTATCTGCAGCCGGTCCGTCAGGTGCACCGCATCCGTCTCGCCGACCTCCGCGGCATCGACCCCCAGATCGAGCGCGTGGAGCAGAACACGCTGCAATTCCTGCGCGGACTGCCCGCCAACAATGTGCTTCTCACCGGCGCCCGCGGCACCGGCAAATCATCGATCGTCAAGGGTCTGCTGAACAAATATGCGAAGCAGGGCCTGCGGCTCATCGAGGTAGAGAAGAATGATCTGGTCGACCTGCCGCAGATCGTCGACCAGGTGGCGCCGCGCAAGGAGCGCTTTCTGCTCTTCTGCGACGACCTCAGCTTCCACGGCGCGGAGGACGGCTACATCGCGCTGAAAGTGGCGCTCGATGGCTCGGTCTCCACCACCTCGGAAAACCTGCTGATCTACGCCACCTCGAACCGGCGCCACCTGATGCCGGAGTACATGGCCGAGAACCTCGAGACCCGGTACATCGGCGACGAGATCCATCCCGGCGAGACGGTGGAGGAGAAGATCTCGCTCTCGGAGCGCTTCGGCCTCTGGGTGACGTTCTACCCCTTCGACCAGGACGAGTACCTCGACATCGTGCAGCACTGGCTGAAGACGCTCGGCGCGAAATGGAGCGACGCCGTGCGCGAGGAAGCGTTGCAGTGGTCCCTGCAACGCGGCTCGCGCAGCGGCCGCGTCGCCTTTCAGTTCGCACGTGACTGGACCGGCCGGCATCCCAAAAAGTGATTGAAGTTGCCGCGGCCGTGATCCAGCGCGCGGATGGCCGCTTCCTTCTCGCGCAGCGCCCGCCCGGCAAGGTCTACGCCGGCTACTGGGAATTCCCGGGTGGCAAGATCGAACCCGGCGAGGCGCCCGAGCGCGCACTCGCGCGCGAGCTGCATGAGGAGCTCGGCATCGACATCGAGCGCGTCTATCCCTGGGTCACGCGCGAATACGTCTATCCGCACGGTCACGTGCGGCTCAATTTTTTCCGGGTGCTCGCGTGGCGGGGCGAGCCGCATCCGCGCGAGGACCAGGCGATCGCCTGGCAGGCCATCGAGTCGCCGAGCGTCTCACCGATGCTGCCGGCGAATGCGCCGGTACTCGCCTCGCTCGCACTCCCGCACGAGTACGCCATTACCGATGCTGCGCGCCTCGGCACTGCGCCGATGCTGGCAGTGCTCGAGCGCCGGCTCGAGCAGGGTCTGCAGCTTGTCCAGGTGCGCGAACCGGAGCTGGCAGCCTCAGAGCGAGAGCGTTTTACGGCGCGGGCGCTCGGCCTGGCGCATCGCTACGGGTGCACGGTGCTGACGAAGGAGCCGGTGCCAGGCGCGGACGGCATGCACTACAGCGCGGCCGAGCTGATGCGCCTGCAGCGGCGCCCGGCACAGGGGTTGGCGGCGGCGTCCTGCCATACGCGCGCCGAGCTCGAGCGGGCGATGGCGCTCGAGCTGGATTTCGCGGTGCTGGGGCCGGTGCTGGAGAAGCACGGTGCCGAGCCGCTCGGCTGGGAGCGCTTCGCGCAGATCGCGCGAGAGGCGAGCATTCCGGTCTATGCCATCGGCGGGCTGACGCGGGCGCAACTGGACGAGGCCTGGCGCGCCGGCGCCCACGGCGTGGCGATGATCCGCGGGAGCTGGCGCTAGTCCTTCTCGGGCGGCGGCTCGTCGGGCTTTTCGTCGCCGGCGACGCGATAGCGCTCGCTTGCCCACAAGCCAAGGTCGACCAGCTTGCAACGCTCGCTGCAGAAGGGTCGCCACTCGTTCTGCGGGCCGAATGCCGCCGGCTGCCCGCAGCGCGGACAGGGGACTTGCTTTACAGGTTGCAGAAAGTGAGCTCGAAGGGAATGTCCGCCTCCGCCGTGCGCTGCGAGCGCGGCTCCTCGCCGTTCTGGGCAAGGAAGCGGATGTTGAGCACGTACTTGTTGGCGCTGATCTCGGGCACGCAGGCGAGCCCTGGATCGAGCCGCAGCCGCAGCATCTGTGCCGTCTTGCCGCCGAGCATCTGCTGGAACATGCCTTGTTGCGCGCTGAGCTGCTGCGGCCGGCCCGACTCGCGCAGGATGCGCAGGATGATCGCCGAGCCGTCGCGCAGCGGGTAAAGCGGCCCGGTCCAGCCGGCGAGCTGGCCGGTGCGCTCCTCGGCCGGCCGGTGCAGCCAGTAGTGATACGAAGGCAGGTCGAATTCGCAGGCGCCGCCCGGGATGGCGGTGCGCTGCTTGATCGCCATCAGCCAGTCGTTCTCGCGCAGGTACTGGCCGATCCTGCCGGTCATGGAGAAAAGCGCGCCCGCGGCCTGCTCGATGTCGCGCAGCACGCTGGCAAGCGCGTCCTGGGCGATATCGGGATTCCCGCGGAAGCCGAGCAGCACCTGCTTCTGGCGCTCGAGCTCCTGCAGCAGATCGGACTTCAGATCGGCGCGGCTCACCACTTCCAGGATCTCGAACAGCGTGAGCAGCGCCATGTGGTGGTCGTGCGGGTCGCTGCGGGCGATGAAATGGCGCGAGCGCTCGAACAGATCCTCGAGCCGCAGCAGCGTGCGGATGAGCCGCGCCGCGCGTGAGGCCTGCTGCGCCATGATGGCGCGCACCTCGCGCTCGGGCAGCGCGCTGCGGCTGCGCACGCGCTCGACCTGCTGCTCGTCCGGCGCGTCGACCACCAGCACGCGGTCGACGCGGTCCCGGTAGTTGCCCGATTCCACGAGCAGCGGCACGACATAAATCACATACGGCCCGCGCGCCGCGGCGATGCGGCGCTCCGACTCCGTCCGGATCATCGGGTGCAGGAGCCCTTCGAGGGCGCGCTTCGCTCCCGGATCGTTGAACACGCGCTTCCTCATGGCCTCGCGGTCCATCGCGCCGCTCGGGCCGATGAAGCCCTCGCCGAACAGCGCCTTGATGTGCTCGAGCGCCGCGCTGCCCGGCGCCGTCAGCTCGTGCGCGATGGCGTCGGTGTCCACGACGGAGGCGCCGAGCCTTTCGAACTCGCGTGCGGCGGCGCTCTTGCCGCTGCCGATGCCGCCGGTGAGGCCGACCACGAAGCTCACAGCCGTTCGGCGTACCAGTGCAGGATCGGCGCGCCCCAGTAAAGCGCGATCAGCGCGGCGATCGCGATGTAGGGCCCGAAGTGAAAGCGAAACCCCGCGTCCCAGCGGCCGCGCGCGGCGAACATCTGCAGCGCGCCGAACACCAGCCCGACCAGCGAACAGAGCAGGATCACGAGCGGCAGCATCTTCCAGCCGAGGAACGCGCCGACTGCCGCGTTCATCTTGAAGTCACCGTGGCCCATGCCCTCCTTGCCGGTGGCGAGCTTGTAGCCCCAGTACACGAGCCACAGCGCGAGATAGCCGGCGACGGCGCCGATCACCGCCTCGGGAAGCGGCACGAACGCGCCGCGCAGGTTGACGAGCAGGCCGATCCACACCAGGGGCAATGTGAGGTCGTCGGGCAGGAGGCCGGTCTCCTGGTCGATGAAGGCGAGCGCGATCGTGAACCAGACGAGAAGCGTCGCACCGACGGCGGCGAGGCTGGCACCGAAGCGCCAGAAGGAATACGCCGCGCCGACCCCGGCCAGCAGCTCGACCAGCGGGTAGCGTAGGCTGATGCGCGCACCGCAGCTCGCGCACCTGGCGCGCAGCGTGACCCAGCTGACGAGGGGAATGTTCTCGAGCTCGCCGATGCCGTGGCCGCAGGCCGGGCAGCGCGAGCGCGGGGCAAAGAGGTTGAGCGGCGCCTCCTGCGGCGGCGCCTCGCCCGCGAGCGCGGCGCATTCGGCGCGCCATTCCCGCTCCATCATCTTCGGCAGGCGGTAGATCACGACGTTCAGGAACGAGCCGATGCACAGCCCGAACAGGAGCGCCAGCCAGGGAAGCACGGCTGGCTGTGCGAGCCAGCCGAGGGATGCCACGCTAGACAGCCTGGCCTATCTTGAAGATCGGCAGGTACATGGCGATCACCATGCCGCCGATCAGGGTGCCGAGCACCACCATGATCATCGGCTCGAGGAGCGAGGATAGCGCCTCCACGGCGTCGTCCACCTCCTGCTCGTAGAAGTCGGCGACCTTGCTCAGCATGCTGTCGAGCGCGCCGGTCTCCTCACCGATGGACACCATCTGCAGCACCATGGTGGGAAAGACGTTGACGTTCTGCATGGCGACGGTGAGCGCCGTGCCGGTGGCCACGTCGCCCTGGATCTGCTTGGTCGCCGCTTGGTAGACGTAGTTGCCGGCCGCGCCGCCCACGGAATCGAGCGCCTCGACCAGCGGCACGCCCGCGGCGAACATCGTGGAGAGCGTGCGCGTCCAGCGAGCGATGGAGGACTTCTTCACGAGGTCGCCGAACACCGGCACCCTCAACATCATCCGGTCCATGAAGATCTGCACAGCGAGCGAGCGCTTCCAGGCGGCGAAAAAGCCGTAGATGCTGCCGCCCACCACGCCAAAGATGATGTACCAGTACTTCACGAAGGCATCGGAGACCGCCATGACGAAGAGCGTCGGCGCGGGCAGGTCGGCGCCGAAGTTGGTGAACACTTCCTTGAAGGCCGGGATCACGAAAATCATGATCACCGCGGTGATGATGAACGCGACGGCAAGGATCGCGATCGGATAGAACATCGCGCTTTTGATCTTCGACTTGATGGCGAGGATCTTCTCCTTGTAGGTCGCGAGGCGGTCGAGCAGCGACTCGAGAATGCCAGCCTGCTCGCCCGCCGCCACGAGGCTGCAGAACAGCGCGTCGAAGTGCAGCGGGTATTTGCGGAACGCCGCGGCGAGCGAGGAACCGGTCTCGACGTCGGTCTTGATCTCGAAAAGCAGCTTCGCCACCGCCGGGTTGGTCGCGCCCTTGCCGACGATGTCGAACGACTGCAGCAGCGGCACGCCCGCCTTCATCATCGTCGCAAGCTGGCGCGTGAAGAGCGTGATGTCTTTCTCCCTGACCTTGCCGCCCGAACCGCGCTTCTGCTTCCTGACCTTCTTCACCATGATGCCCTGGCGGCGAAGCGTCGCGTTCACCGCCGTCTCGCTCACGGCACGAAGCTCGCCGCGGATCGTCTTGCCGGCCTTGTCGCGGCCCTCCCAGCTATAGACGAAATCCTTCGGCCCTTTTGCTGCAGCTACGGCGGTTGCCATCTTCTGAATCCCTCCCTGCAGGCCGAGCATGATGCCCGGGGTGGCAGCCTTTGTAAAGCCTGAAGTTCCCGCTCTAAGCCACTGAGGTCTCTGTACTTTCTACATCCGCGAGCGGCCGGAAAATCCGCACGGTTTTGATCGTTCGGCCCTGCGCATGGACGATCTCCATGGGCACGTTGCCGATCTTGATGGCGACGTCGGCTTCGGGAATTTCCTGCAGATGTTCAACGATCAAGCCATAGGCGAGCGGCAGGGCGCTGGGCAGCGTGGTGGTGAACTTGCCGATGATCTCCTCGATGATGTCCTCGAGCGTGACGAGGCCCATGAGCTCGCCGTATTCGTCGACCACCAGCGCAAGGCGCTCGCGGTTTTCCTGGAAATACTGCAGCTGCGCGAGCGCCGAAGTGCTCGCCGGCACGTAGTATGGCTCTTCGAGCACGGCGGCGAGCGCCTGCTCATCGAGCGAGCCGCTGTGCAGCGGGCCGAGGATCCTGCGCACGTGCAGGATGCCGGCGATGTCGCCTTCGTGATTGCGGAACACGGGCAGCCGCCGGTGATAAGTCGTGGCGAGCTGGCGCGAGACGGTCTGCATGCCGTCCTCGAGGCACACCGACTCGATGCGCGCGCGCGGCACCATGATGTCCTGGACGGTGATTGCGCCGACGTCGAAGAGGTTTACCAAAATCGAAAGGTGCTTCTTCGGCATGAAGCTCGAGGACTCGAGCACCAGGGTGCGGATCTCCTCCGGCGAGAGCTTGGGCTCGTCGGTCGGCCGGCCGGGCCGGATGCCGAGCACGAGCAGCAGCGGCCGCGCGAACAGGTTCACGAACCAGGTGACCGGGTTCAATAGCCACATGAGCGGCTTCAGCACGTAGACCAGGAGCAGCGCGGTGCGCTCGGGATACGTGGCGCCGATGACCTTCGGCGTGATTTCCGCGAACACGATGATGACGAAGCCGACCACGATCGGCGTGAGGAAAACCACCCAGCGGTCCTCGCCGAAAAGATGCGCGGCGATAAACCCGGCCACCGTGGTTGCCGCGGTGATGGCAAGCGTGTTGCCGACGAGGATGCCGCCGAGCAAGCGATCGGTGCGCTTCAGGAGATCGGCGACCATCAGCGCGCCGACCCGTCCCTGCGCGACGAGGTGGCGCAGCCGATAGCGGTTGAACGCCATCATTGCCGTCTCGGCGATCGAGAAGAACGCGGACAGCGCAAGCAGCACGCCGAGCGCGCCGAACATCCAGGCGAGCGGAATCTCGGGCATCAGGCGCGGTGCAGCAGCACTTCGAGCACGAAGCGGCTCCCCGGGTAGGCAAGCATCAGCGCAACGAATCCGCTCACCGTCCAGCGCAGCGCCGTGCGGCCGCGCCAGCCGTAGCGCCAGCGCCCCGCCAGCAGCAAGCCGAAGATCAGCCACGACAGCAGGGCGAACACCGTCTTGTGCTCGACGCGCATCGGACGGCCGATGAACGACTCGGAGTAGGCGATGCCGAGCACGAGCGTGACCGTGAGGACCACAAACGCGGCACCGATCAGCGCGAACACCAGCCGCTCGAGCGACAGCAGCGGCGGCAGGCGCCCGAGCGGCCCGTCGAGGCGCGCGCTCGCCTCGTGCAGGCGGTTCTCGACCCTGGCGATGAGCAGCGCATGCAGCATCGCCACGGTGAAGAGGCTATACGCGAGCATGCCGGCCACCAGGTGCAGGCGGAATGCGAAGGAAGCCGGGTCGGGACTCACGCGTCCGGCGAAGAACGCCGGCAGCGGCGCGCACACCGCGGCGGCGGCGAGCAGGATGAAATAGAGCGCGTCGATCGGAAAGAAGAACCCCTCGATCCAGCACATCAGCACGGCGAGAAACATCATCACCGAGAGCGCCTGCGCGAAGCCGAAGCGCAGCCCGCGCGCCGCGAAGATGTCCGGATAGAGGGCCGCTGCCTGAGCGGCGAGCGGCACGAGCATCGCGGCGCGCTCCCAGGGGCGCAGTTGCGGTGCCGGCGCTCCCGTGCGCCAGCGGGTGTTCCAGAAGTGCCACGCGAGGCACAGGTACGCAGCGGCTGCGATCCCGTGAATTACAATGTCGGGCACCTCTTCAGTTTATCACCCATGCTCGAGAACCTGACCGCGCGCCTCGCCGGCATCGTGAAGCACATTCGCGGCGAAGCGCGGCTCACCGAGGCGAACATCCAGGAAGCGCTGCGCGAAGTGCGCATCGCGCTCCTCGAGGCGGACGTCGCACTGCCGGTGGTGAAGCACTTCATCGACGCGGTGCGCGCGAAAGCGCTCGGCGCCGAAGTGATCGGCAGCCTGACCCCGGGACAGGCGCTGGTCGGCGTGGTGCATCGCGGCCTCACCGAGCTGATGGGCGAAGCGAATGCGCCGCTCGACCTCGCGACGCAGCCGCCCGCCGTGATCCTGATGGCGGGCCTGCAGGGCTCGGGCAAGACCACGACCAGCGGCAAGCTGGCGCGCCTTCTCGTCGCGCAGAAGAAGAAGGTGGGACTCGTGTCCTGCGACGTCTATCGTCCTGCCGCCATTGAGCAGCTGAGGACGGTCGCCGCACAGGCCGGGGCGCAATTCATCCCCTCCGCGGCCGGCGAGCAGCCGGTCGACATTGCGCGCCGCGCGCTCGACTTCGCGCGCACCCATTACATCGACGTGCTCATCGTAGACACGGCCGGCCGCCTCGCGATCGACGAGGAGATGATGCGCGAGATCGCCGAGCTGCACGCCGCCCTCGAGCCGGTGGAGACGCTGTTCATCGTCGACGCCATGCAGGGCCAGGACGCGGTCAACGTCGCGCGCGCTTTCAACGAGCGGCTGCCGCTCACAGGCGTGATCCTCACCAAGCTGGACGGAGATGCCCGCGGCGGCGCGGCCCTCTCCGTGCGACAGGTCACCGGCAAGCCGATCAAGTTCGCCGGCGTCGGCGAGAAGCTTGCCGGCATCGAGCCGTTCCACCCCGAGCGCATGGCGGCACGGATCCTCGGCATGGGCGACATCCTCGGCCTGGTCGAGGAAGCGCATGCCAGGATCGACCTCGACGAGGCGAAGCGCGTCGCCGAAAAAGTGAAGCGGGGCAGGGGCTTCGACCTGGAGGATTTCAAGGCGCAGATCGCGCAGATGAAGAAGATGGGCGGCGTCGCCGCGCTGCTCGACAAGCTGCCGGCGCAGCTCGCGGGTCAGGTCAATCCCGCGCAGCTGCAGGACGACAGGCAGATGCGCCGCATCGAAGGCATCATCAACTCGATGACGCCCGCCGAGCGCGCCGACCCCTCGATCCTCAAGGCCTCGCGCAAGCGGCGCATCGCCGCCGGCGCCGGGGTTCCGGTTCAGGCCGTGAACCAGCTCCTGAACCAGTTCGAGCAGATGCAGAAGATGATGAAGATGATGAAAGGCGGAAACATGGCCCGCGTGCTGCGCAACATGAAGGGCATGCTGCCCGGCCTGCGCTGAGCTAGCGCCCGGTGCGCCGTCCGGGGTTCTTGCGGCCGCGCGGGCCGCGCGCATGGAGCGGCGCGCCGCGCCAGGACTTGCCGCCCTGATGCTGCCGCCCGCCGTTCTGCGACTGACCCTGCTGCTGCGGGTTGCTGCGCTTGCCCAGCGCCTGGACGCGCCGAATAGCCTGGTTGAGGGCTTCGACGTTTTCAGCCAGCTGCTCGCCCGCGAGCGCCTCCTGGAGGCGGCTCAGGGCGAAACCGCGGGATTGCTCGAGGCCGTTGCGGCTTTCCATTTCCTGCCGCTGAATTTCGATGCTGGCGATGAGATCGATGACTTCGTCGGTCGCGTGGGGATGGTGCATTGTTATGATTACGGTAGCACAGATTCTTCCCAAAGG
>WNFR01008919.1_pt1 | contig 11864 bp, 14 predicted proteins | sample 5400221 | NCBI WGS metagenome assembly WNFR01 (sample SAMN13153357, study PRJNA577476) | soil metagenome | isolation source: 40 cm soil under Madrone tree | place: USA:California | collected 2016-06-14 | reverse complement strand
AGCTGCGCACATGAGTACGCCGCGAGTGCTTGCCGTGGTGAATCAGAAGGGCGGCGTTGGCAAAACCACGACCAGCGTGAATCTTGCGGCGGCGCTCGCCCAGGCGGGCCGCCGGGTGCTGTTGATCGATCTCGACCCGCAGGGCAATGCCACCATGGGCAGCGGGGTCGACAAGCGTGCCGCGCCTCGCACCGTGTACCACGTGCTGCTCGGTTTGTGCGAGCTCGCTGTTGCGCGCACACGAAGCGAGCAGGGTGGTTTTGATCTGGTGCCCGCGAATCGCGAGCTCGCCGGTGCCGAAGTCGAGCTCGTCGGGCTGCCGGGGCGCGAGTCGCGGCTGAAAGCCGCGCTCGAGCGCGTACTCGGCGAGTACGATTTCGTGCTCATCGACTGCCCGCCGTCGCTCAGCTTGCTGACGGTGAATGCGCTCACCACGGCGCAACGCGTGCTGATCCCGATGCAATGCGAGTACTACGCGCTCGAAGGTCTCTCGGACCTGGTCGCTACGATCAAGCGGGTGCGCGCGAATCTGAACCCGCAGCTCGAGATCGCCGGGCTCCTGCGCACGATGTACGACCCGCGCAACATGCTTTCGCAGCAGGTCTCGCAGCAGCTCGAGGCGCATTTCGGCGACAAGGTGTATCGCACGCTCGTGCCGCGCAATGTGCGCCTTGCCGAGGCGCCGAGCTATGGCGTGCCGGCGGTGCTGTGGGACGCAACCTCGAAGGGCGCGCAAGCCTACCTCGCGCTCGCAAGCGAGATCCTCGGGGCGGCGGCATGAAGGCGAAGGGCCTCGGGCGCGGACTGGAAGCGCTGCTCGGCGGCGACGAGCCGCCGCGCGAGTCGCTCGCGACAGTGGAGATTTCCTCCATTCGGCCGGGACGCTACCAGCCCCGTACGCACATGGACGAGCGTTCGCTTGCCGAGCTGGCGCAATCGATTCGCTCGCAGGGGTTGCTGCAGCCGGTGGTCGTGCGGCGCCTCGATGGCGGCTATGAGCTGGTCGCGGGCGAGCGGCGCTGGCGCGCGGCGCAGATGGCGGGTCTCGAGCAGATTCCCGCGATCGTGCGCGAGGTGCCCGACGAGGCGGCCCTCGTGATGGCGCTCATCGAAAACGTGCAGCGCGAGGACCTGAATCCGATGGAGGAAGCCGCGGCGGTCCAGCGGCTGATCGACGAATTCAAAATGACCCACGAGCGGGCGGCCGATGCCGTCGGCCGCTCTCGCAGCGCGACGAGCAACCTGCTGCGCCTCTTGAAACTCGCAAAGCCGGTGCAGGACATGCTGATGCGCGGCGCGCTTGAGATGGGCCATGCGCGCGCGCTGCTCGCGCTCGACGGCGCGCGCCAGATCGAGCTCGCGACACGCATCGCCGCGCGCGAGCTTTCGGTCCGCGAAACGGAGGCGCTGGTGCAGCGGCTGCTGCGCGCGCCCGCGCAGCGGCGTCGCAAGCGCACCGACCGCGACCTCGAGCGCCTGGCCGAGGAACTGTCCGAGCGGCTCGGAACCACCGTCGAGATTCGCCCCGCGCGCAAAGGACGCGGCAAGCTGCTACTGCATTACTCGAGTCTCGATCATCTCGACCAGCTGCTGAAGCGGCTCAAGTGATGCACCTTGCGTTATACTTTCGCCCCTTTGCGAGGGGCGAAGACCACCGCGTCATGCTTCGCCGGCTGCGCAGACCTGTCCTCACCGTCCTGAAATGGCAACTCGTTGCGACCACGGCGCTCGCGCTGATCTCCGGCCTTGTTGCAGGCCGGCACGGCGCCCTCTCCGCGGTCGCGGGCGGCGCCATCAGCGTCACGGCCGGACTGAGCGCAGCGCTGGTGGCGTCGCTGGGCCGCGCGCGTTCGGCCGGCAGTGTGGTGGTTGGCGCGCTGCGCGCCGAAGCGGTGAAGATCGGCGTCGCGCTGGTGCTTTTGTGGTTGGTGTTGGTGAACTACCACGAAGCCGTGGTCGGCGCACTCATCGCGAGCTTCATCGTGACGCTCGTCATCTTTGCGATGGCGTTTTTCGTACGCGACTACTGATGTCAGGATAAATGGAAGCCGGCGCCGAACTCACTCCTTCCGAGTACATCCAGCATCACCTGAGCTTCTTTACCAAGCCGATCAGCGACGGCGCCGGCTTTTGGGCGATCAACGTCGACTCGCTTAGCGTCTCGATCCTGCTTGGCATCATCGGCTTGGGATTCCTGTGGTGGATGGCCCGCCGCGCCACTACGGGCGTACCCGGGAAACTCCAGGCGTTTGTCGAATTTCTAATTTATGACTTCATCGACAAACAAGTCGCTGGGATTTTCCACGGAGACCGCAATCGCTTCGTCGCGCCGGCGGCCCTAGCCGTGTTTGTCTGGGTCGTGCTAATGAACGCGATGGATTTTCTCCCGGCCGATCTGGTCGGCTCGATGACTCATCACCTGTCCGACCACGGCTTCCATTACGTGCCGACGGCCGACGTCAATACGACCTTCGCCTTGTCGATCTCAGTGCTTGTGCTGAGCGTCGCCTTCGCCATTTCGGTTAAAGGACTGGGCGGCTGGCTGCACGAGCTGTTTTTTGCACCGTTCGGTTCGCACCCATTGCTAATTCCCGCGAACTTCCTCTTTCAGATGGTCGAATACATCTCGAAGACGCTGTCGCACTCGCTGCGTCTCTTCGGCAACATGTACGCGGGCGAAATCTTGTTCCTGCTGCTTTGGCTCTGGGCAGCTCACAGCGGGCTGAAGAGCGACCTCGGCATCTTCTGGCTGCTGTCAGTCTTCTTAGGCGTCGTCTGGGCGGTCTTCCACATCCTGATCGTGCTGCTACAGGCTTACATTTTCATGATGCTGACCGTCGTCTACATCTCGATGGCGCAGGAGCACCACTGATTTCCTTATCCGACGAAGAAAGGGGAGTATCTCGATGGACAAGCTTCAATTGCTCGCGACGGTGCAGGCCTATACCGGAATCGGTATCGGCCTCATGATCGGCCTAGGCGCTGCTGGCGCTTGCGTCGGCGTGGGCATTATGTGCAGCCGCTTCCTTGAGGCGGCGGCCCGCCAACCGGAACTGACGGGCTCGCTGCAGGGCAAGGTGTTCCTGCTGCTTGGCTTGATCGACGCGTCTTTCATCATCGGCTTAGGCATCGCGATGTTTTTCGCCTTCGCCAATCCGCTGGCTACTCCGTTCCGCTAGGGCGCACTAGAAGGACGTCGCTATGAACCTGAATGCGACACTTTTCGCTCAGGCCGCGGTTTTCGCTCTCTTCATTTGGGTCACGGTGAAGTTTATCTGGCCGATGATGCAGGCCAAGATCGACGTTCGCCAAAAGACCATTGCTGATGGCCTGGCGGCTGGGGAGCAAGGCCGCCGCACGCTCGAGCTCTCGACGCGCCAGGCCGACGAAGCGATCAAGGAAGCGCGCGCGCGGGCGGCCGAGATCCTGGCGCAGGCCGAGAAGCGCTCGGCGCAACTCGTCGACGAGGCGCGGCAAGCCGCCAAACAGGAAGGCGGCCGCGAGCTCGCCGCGGCCAAGGCCGAGATCGAGCAGGAAGTGACGCGGGCGCGCGAGGAGCTGCGCGCTCGCGTCGCATCGCTGGCGGTTGCCGGCGCGGAGAAGATCCTGCGCCGCGAGGTCGACGCGCGCGCGCACGCGGATCTGCTCGAATCGATCAAGCGCCAGCTCTAGATGGCGGAACCCAGCACCGTCGCGCGGCCGTACGCCGAAGCCGCTTTCAAGCTCGCCGACGAGGCGGGCGCGCTTGCGCGCTGGTCGGAGATGCTGGCGGCGCTTGCCGCCGTGGCGGCGCACCCGCGCGTGCGCCAGGCGGCAGCGGATCCGCGCCTCTCGGATGCGCAGCGCGCCGGGCTTTTCATCGCCGTGCTGGGCGGCCGGCTCACGGGCGAAGCAGAAAACTTCGTGCGGGTGCTGGCGCAGAACGACCGGCTCGAGCTGCTGCCTGAAATTCGCGCGCAATTCGAGGTGCTGAAGGATGAGCGCGAGGGCGTCGTCGAGGCCACGGTACAGTCGGCCTTCGAGCTCACCGGCGCGCAGCTCAAGGACATCGTCGCCCGCTTGGAAAAGAAGACCGGCCGCAAGGTGCGGCCGCATGTCTCGGTGGATCGCGAGCTGATCGGCGGGGTGAAGATCATGCTCGGCGACAAGGTTATCGACGGCTCGGCGCGCGCGCAGCTCGCGGCGCTCGAAGCCGCCCTCAAAGCTTAAGGAGCGTTCATGCAACTCAACCCTTCGGAAATCTCCGAGCTCATCAAGAGCCGCATCCAGAACCTCGATGCCGGCGCGCAGATGCGCACGCAGGGCACGGTGGTCTCGGTCACCGACGGCATCTGCCGCCTCCATGGCCTCTCGGACGTGATGCAGGGCGAGATGCTCGAATTCCCGCGCAACACTTTCGGCCTCGCGCTCAACCTCGAGCGCGACTCGGTCGGCGCGGTGATTCTCGGGGAGTACACGCACATCACCGAGGGCGATGCGGTCAAGAGCACCGGCAAGATCCTGTCGGTGCCGATCGGCCCGGAGCTCCTCGGCCGGGTGGTGAACTCGCTTGGCCAGCCGATCGACGGCAAGGGTCCGATCAACGCCAAGCTCACCGACGTCATCGAGAAAGTCGCCCCCGGGGTGATCGCGCGCCAGTCGGTGTCGCAGCCGGTGCAGACCGGGCTCAAGGCGATCGACTCCATGGTGCCGATCGGCCGCGGCCAGCGCGAGCTCATCATCGGCGACCGCCAGACCGGCAAGACCGCGGTCGCGGTCGACACGATCATCAACCAGAAGGGCAAGGATCTCTTCTGCGTCTACGTCGCGATCGGCCAGAAGGCGTCCACCATCGCCAACGTCGTGCGCAAGCTCGAGGAGCATGGCGCCATGGCTTATACGATCGTGGTGGCGGCTTCCGCCTCCGAGTCGGCCGCGATGCAATACATCGCGCCCTATTCGGGCTGCACCATGGGCGAGTATTTCCGCGATCGCGGCCAGGACGCGCTCATCATCTACGACGACCTGACGAAGCAGGCCTGGGCGTATCGCCAGGTCTCGCTGCTCTTGCGCCGGCCGCCGGGTCGCGAGGCGTACCCCGGCGACGTGTTCTACCTGCACTCGCGGCTGCTGGAGCGCGGTGCGCGGGTCAATGCCGAGTACGTCGAGAAATTCACCAAGGGCGCGGTCAAGGGCAAGACCGGCTCGCTGACCGCGCTTCCGGTGATCGAGACCCAGGCGGGCGACGTCACCGCGTTCGTGCCGACGAACGTCATTTCCATCACCGATGGGCAGATCTTCCTGGAGACTGACTTGTTCAACGCGGGCATCCGGCCTGCCATCAACGCCGGCATCTCGGTCTCAAGGGTCGGCGGCGCGGCGCAGACCAAGATCATGAAGCGCCGCGATACGGGCGGCGGTGTGCGTTTGGCGCTGGCGCAGTACCGCGAGCTCGCCGCGTTCGCGCAGTTCGCGAGCGACCTCGACGAAGCGACGCGCAAGCAGCTCGAGCGCGGCCGCATGGTGACCGAGCTCATGAAGCAGCCGCAGTACCAGCCGCTGCAGGTATGGGAAATGGCGCTCACGCTCTTTGCGGTCAACAACGGCTACTTCGACGACATCGACGTCAAGAAGGCGCTTGCCGCCGAGAAGTCGATGCGCGACTACCTCAAGGACAAGTCCCGCGCGCTCGTCGGTCGCCTGGAAGAGAAGAAAGACCTCTCCGCCGAGGACGAAAAGGCGCTGCACGACGCCATCAAGGACTGGAAGAAGAACGGCAGCTTCTGATGCCCGGCACCAAGGAAATCCGGCTGAAGATCCGGAGTGTGCAGAACACCCGGAAGATCACCAAGGCGATGGAAATGGTCGCCGCGTCGAAGATGCGCAGGGCGCAGGAGCGCATGCGGCATGCGCGGCCCTATGGCGAGAAGATCCGCAACGTCGCCGCGCATATCTCGCACGCGAATCCGGAATACCGCCATCCCTTCCTCGTCGAGCGCGACCCGGTAAAGCGCGTCGGCATCATCGTCATCACCACCGACAAGGGGCTGTGCGGCGCGCTCAACACCAACCTGCTGCGCATGGTGCTCGCGCAATACAAGGAGTGGCAGGGCCAGGGCGAGGAAATCGATGTCTGCGCGATCGGCAACAAGGGCCTGGGGTTCATGCAACGCCTGGGCGCCAACATCGTCTCGCAGGTCGTGCAGCTCGGCGACCGGCCGCACATGGAGAGGCTGATCGGCGCCGTGAAAGTCATGCTCGACGGCTATTCGAACAACGGCTTCGACCGGCTGATGCTTGCCTATAACCGCTTCATCAACACGATGAAACAGGAGCCGGTGATCGAGCAGCTGCTGCCAGTTTCCGGCGAGCGCCTCGGCGCGCCGGAGACGGTGTGGGATTACCTCTACGAGCCGGAGGCCCGCGCGGTGCTCGACCAGGTGATGACGCGCTACATCGAGGCGCTGATCTACCAGGCGGTGGCGGAGAACATGTCCTCCGAGCAGTCCGCCCGCATGGTGGCGATGAAGGCGGCCTCCGACAACGCCGAGACGCTGATCGATGAGCTCACGCTCGTCTACAACAAGAACCGGCAGGCCGGCATCACCAAGGAACTTTCGGAAATCGTCGGCGGCGCGGCCGCCGTATAGGGAACCCCATGGCACAGGCACAAGGTCAAGCTGAAGGCACCATCGTCCAGTCGATCGGCGCAGTGATCGACATCGTGTTTCCGCGCGAGCACCTGCCCAACATCTACGATGCGCTGGTCCTCGAGGAAGCGGCCGACAATCCGCTGGTCGAAAAGGGGCTCACCTTCGAGGTCGAGCAGCAGCTCGGCGACGGCGTCGTACGCTGCATCGCGCTCGGCTCCTCCGATGGCCTGCGCCGCGGCATGAAGGTGCGCTCGACCGGGCAGCCGATCGCCGTGCCGGTCGGCAAAGGCACCCTCGGGCGCATCATGGACGTGCTGGGCCGGCCGATCGACGAGCAGGGTCCGATCAAGACCGAGGTGCGCCGCGCGATCCACCAGCTCGCGCCGAAGTTCGACGAGCTCTCGCCATCGGTCGAGCTCCTCGAGACCGGCATCAAGGTGATCGACCTGATCTGTCCCTTCGCCAAGGGCAGCAAGATCGGCCTCTTCGGCGGCGCGGGCGTGGGCAAGACCGTGACCATGCTCGAGCTCATCAACAACATCGCTACGAAGCACGGCGGACAATCGGTATTCGCCGGCGTCGGCGAGCGCACGCGCGAGGGCAACGACTTCTACCACGAGATGATCGAGGCGGAAGTCATCAAGAAGGACCAGCTCGACGAATCGAAAGTGTCGATGGTGTTCGGCCAGATGAACGAGCCGCCGGGCAACCGCCTGCGCGTCGGGCTCACCGGCCTGACGATGGCGGAAGCGTTCCGCGACGAGGGGCGCGACATCCTGCTCTTCATCGACAACATCTACCGCTTCACGCTCGCGGGCACCGAGGTCTCGGCGCTGCTCGGGCGCATGCCTTCCGCCGTCGGCTACCAGCCGACGCTTGCCGAGGAGATGGGACGGCTGCAGGAGCGCATCACCTCGACCAAGGTCGGCTCGATCACGTCGATCCAGGCGGTGTACGTGCCGGCGGACGACCTGACGGACCCATCGCCGGCAACGACGTTCGGCCACCTCGACGCCACGGTGGTGCTCTCGCGCGACATCGCGGCCCTCGGCATCTATCCGGCGGTCGATCCGCTCGACTCGACCTCGCGCCAGGTCGATCCGAACACGATCGGCGAAGAGCACTACAGCACGACGCGCGCGGTACAGGCGACGCTGCAGCGCTACAAGGAGCTGCGCGACATCATCGCGATTCTCGGCATGGACGAGCTGGCCCCGGAGGACAAGCTCGCCGTGGCGCGGGCGCGCAAGATCCAGCGCTTCCTGTCCCAGCCCTTCACCGTGGCGCAGAACTTCACCGGCACGCCGGGCAAGTACGTCGCGCTCAAGGACACGATCAAGGGCTTCAAGATGATCGTCAACGGCGAGTGCGACGCGCTGCCGGAGCAGGCCTTCTACATGGTCGGCGCGATCGAGGAAGCGCAGGAGAAAGCGAAGAAGCTCTGATGGCGAACGCCACCATTCACGTGGATGTGGTAAGCGCCGAGGAGTCGATTTACTCGGGCGAAGCCGAGTTCGTCGTGCTGCCGGGTGAAGCAGGCGAGCTCGGCATCTATCCCCGCCATACGCCGCTCATCACCCGCATCAAGCCGGGCGCGGTGCGCATCACGCCTGCGGGCGGCGGCGAGGAGCAGCTGATCTTCGTCGCCGGCGGCATCCTCGAGGTCCAGCCCAAGCTGATCACGGTGCTCGCAGACAGCGCGATCCGCGGCGCCGATCTCGACGAGGCAAAGGCGAGCGAAGCGCTCAAGCACGCGGAGGAAGCGCGCCGCCAGGCGAAGGACAAGCAGGAGATCGCCACCGTCGAAGGCGAGCTGGCGATGCTCGCGGCGCAGCTCGCTGCCATCCGCAAGCTGCGCAGGAAGGCCTGAAGGAACTGTGCGGTCGCCGCCGTAACGATGGCTGTCTAAGAACGTCGACTAGGTAGCTGCGCGCCGTCGCGGCCCGATAGTCCGTCAAGACCACCCATCGTCTGCACGACTGCCGCCCCGGCTTTGAAAGAATCGGCGGACCGCAAGCAGGAGACGGCATGAAACATATTCTCGATTCCGAGTTCCGCTACTGTCCGAGCTTCGATACCGACGTGAAGAAGACGTTTGAGAAGATCCGACGCCAGCAGCAGCTGGCGAAAGAGCAGCAGGCGAAGGACCGCGAGAACCAGGCGCAGCCCGAGATCCAGGTCAAGGTGGTGAAGCTCGACCAGCTCAAGAAAGCGAGCGGCGCCGCCTAGCAGTCCTCCCGCCCCGCCGGCGCCCTAAGCTATAGTGCGCCGCGCGGTGGTCTACGATCTTCTCGTCATCGGCGGCGGCATCAACGGCGCCGGCATCGCGCGCGACGCCGCCGGCCGCGGCCTGTCGACGCTGCTCGTAGAGCGCGCCGACCTTGCCGGCGCGACTTCGTCCGCGTCCTCGAAGCTGATCCACGGCGGCTTGCGCTACCTCGAGCAGCTCGAGTTTCGCCTCGTCGCCGAGGCGCTCGCCGAGCGCGAGATCCTGCTGCGTATCGCCGGCCATCTTGCCTGGCCGGTGCATTTCGTCATCCCGCACGTGCCGGAGCTACGGCCGCGCTGGATGATCCGCACCGGCCTTTTCCTCTACGACCATCTCGCGCGCCGCTCGGTACTGCCGGCCTCGCAAGCGGTGCGCCTCGATGCTCCGCCTTACGCGGCCGGGCTGCAGCCGCGCCTGAAATACGGTTTTGTTTATTCCGACTGCCGCGTCGACGACGCGCGCCTGGTGGTCGCCAATGCGCTCGATGCGCAGCGGCGCGGCGCCCGGGTCATGGTGCGTACCGAGTGCATGAGCGGCCGGCGCGATGGCGACCTGTGGCGCGCGCGCCTCTCCAACGGCGAGGAAGTCAGCGCGCGCGCCATCGTCAACGCCGCGGGTCCCTGGGTGAAGCACGTGCTGAACGAGCGGCTGGGACAGCCGAGCCGCGATGCCGTCCGGCTCGTCAAAGGCAGCCACATCGTGCTGCCACGCCTCTACGAAGGCGAGCACGCCTTCATCGTGCAGAACGACGACCGGCGCGTGGTCTTCATCATTCCTTTCGAGGATCGCTTCACCCTCGTTGGCACCACCGACGTCCCCGTGAACGAGGTGCACGCGCCCGAGCCCACCGACGAAGAGGTGCAGTACCTCTGCGCCGCGGCGAGCCGCTATCTCGCCCGGCCGGTCGACCGCGCGCAGCTCGTCTGGCGCTACGCCGGCGTGCGGCCGCTCTATGACGATGGCAGCGCCGATCCTTCACGCCGAGCGTGCTGGGCGACGGGCGGCTGGGCGAAGACTACGGCGGCGGGCTCACCGAGCGCGAGCTGCGCTACATCCTCGACTACGAGTGGGCGCGCTCGGCCGACGACGTGCTGTGGCGGCGCACGAAGTGCGGCCTGCACATGAGCCCTGCGCAGCGCCGCCACGTCGCCGAGGTCATCGGCCGGTGAAGCCGCTCGCGGCGCTGGATGCGCGCGGCATACGCGCTCTCCTCTTCGACGTCGACGAGACGTTCAGCACTGCGGGCAAGATCACGGCGCAAGCCTATGCCGCGCTCGAGCGCCTGCACGCGGCCGGCACGCGCACGGTCGCCGTGACGGGTCGCCCGGCCGGCTGGTGCGACCACATCGCACGCATGTGGCCGGTCGACGCCGTCGTCGGCGAGAACGGCGCCTTCTACTTCCGCTACGCCGGCGGCCGGCTGCGCCGCCAGTACCATGAACCGCCGGACTTGCGCGGGCGCCATCGCGAGCACCTCGCCCAGCTCGCACGCGAGATCGTCGCCGCCGTGCCGGGCTGCGCCATCGCGGCCGACCAGCCTTATCGCGAAACCGATCTCGCCATCGACTATTGCGAGGACGTCGCGCCCTTGCCGCTTGGCGAGGCAGAGCGCATCGCCGCCCTTATGCGCGCGGCTGGGCTGCATGCCAAGGTCAGCTCGATCCACGTCAATGGCTGGTTCGGCGATTACGACAAGCTGGCGATGACGCGGCGGCTTTTCCGCGATGAGTTCGCCATGGATCTCGATCGCGAGCGTGACTCAGTGGTCTACGTGGGTGATTCGCCGAACGACGCACCGATGTTCGACTTCTTTCCACGGTCCGTGGGTGTCGCCAATGTCCGCCGCTTCGCCGCTGTGCTCGATGCTGCGCCCAAATACGTCACGAGCGCCAGCTCCGGCGCCGGGTTTGCCGAGGTGGTGGCCCACCTGCTCGGCGCATGATGCCGTGGGCCGCGTACCTCGGCATCGGCGCGCTGGTCGGCTTCGCGGCCGGCCTGCTTGGCATCGGCGGTGGCGTCGTAATGGTGCCGCTCCTCGTGCTCGTGTTCACCGGGCAGGGCCTGCCGCCGGAACACGTGCTGCATGTGGCGCTCGGCACCGCAATGGCGGCGATGGTGTTCACGTCGCTCGCGAGCATGCGGGCCCACCATGCGCACGGCGCGGTCGACTGGCCTATTGCACGGGCGATGTCGCCAGGCATTCTCGCCGGCTCCTTTGCCGCCGCGTTGCTCGCCGGATTTATTCCGACGCGGCCGCTCGCTCTGCTCTTTACGGCGCTCGTCTTTTACGCGGCGACGCAGATCCTGCTCGATCTCAAGCCCCCGACGACGCGCGAGCTGCCCGGCGCAGCCGGCATCTTCACCGCCGGCGCAGTGATCGGCGCCGTCCTTGACCCACGGCGGCCCGAAAGCGCGCGAGTCGTCACCGCTTCCCGGGCGCTCGATCTTGATCACCTCGGCGCCGAGATCAGCCATGTTCTGGCTCGCCCAAGGTCCGGCGAGCACGCGCGACAGATCGAGAACGCGGATATGCGAAAGGGGTCCGGCCATGGCTTGCGCGGGCGCTGAAAAGGGCGGAGTTTAGCGCTGATGGTGAGGCCTATCGTGCGGTGGCGGCTGAAATCCCGGCGGACACAGACTTCGCGTCGATCCGCGTATCACCGGCATCCGGCGCATGCCGAAACCCGCGCCGACTACGAGCTCTAGTTCACCAGACGCCGACGAGCATCCGCGCGGCGAAGCCGTAGAGGAGGAGCGCGAACACGGTACGCAGCTGCTTTATCGGCAGGGTATGTGCGAGGCGCGCGCCGAGCGGCGCGGCCAGCATGCTGGTTGCTACCACCAGCGCCAAGGCAGGCAGATAGACGTAGCCAAAGCTCGGCGTGGGCAGGCCTGGGACGCGCATGCCGTGCAGCATGTAGCCCGCGGTGCCCGCCACGGCGATCGGAAATCCGTTCGCCGCA
>WNFR01006585.1_pt1 | contig 11865 bp, 11 predicted proteins | sample 5400221 | NCBI WGS metagenome assembly WNFR01 (sample SAMN13153357, study PRJNA577476) | soil metagenome | isolation source: 40 cm soil under Madrone tree | place: USA:California | collected 2016-06-14 | reverse complement strand
TGACTCGTGAGTACTCACTTCAATGAGCTAACATTGGAATGAAACAACTGCATTGGACAACTCAAAGCGGTGGATGTTCAAGCTTGTATTCAAGCTGCAGAAGAAATAGCTCCAAGGCCACCCCCAAGCCACCTCAACTTAACCACCCCACACCTCTACAAATTAGGACCACCTGGGAGATAACGGCCTTTCCCTCCACACTGACCCCTTTGTTCCCTCCTCCTCTTAAACAATGATGCAAGACACATTGAGCCTAGGAAGAGGGCAATGTTATGACCTCAAATGTACAATTACATAACCACAGGATGACCTGGCCCAAAGTGGACTGAGTAGTTTTCATTTTTTATCTCATTGTTTCTTGTTAGTTTCAGTAGATTCTAAACCATTTTACTGAACTATGTTCTATTTTCCAACACCCTGTGTTATACCAGGGGATATCCTATACCACATATATAATCTCCTGTCTGCATACAAAGAAATTACTGCCCATGGCCCCAGTTACCTTCATCCCCATCCTGAAGTCATTGGTCAAGAAGAAGACCACTACAAAATTGAGGCAATCTTGAAAACTTGACAGATCAAAAATCATCAAGGAATCCAGTACCTTGTCAAATGGAAGGGCTACCCAGACTCTGACAATTCCTGGGAACCAGCTTCTAACATGAAGAATGCCATGAACCTTGTCACAGCATTCCATAAACAATATCTGCACTTTCCCCAGCCAAACCAGAAACCTTCAAATACTGTAGGAGCAGTACATCCTTAAAGAGAGGATGTGGTTACAAACACAAGACTCTCAGGAAATGCTTCATAGACCATGTGACCATGGGAACATCCTTGGGTACCCCTTAACTGGTTCACCATGTGACAAGTCACAAGGAATCACCTGATGAGTGACAGAAACCATCTGACAAATAAGCATTACTCTGAAATCCTGTAATCATGATGATACCACTTAAAAGTGGTGCCATTCTACACTCTTTTCCTATTGGTTGATATTTATATCTTAAGGCACCATACCCACAAACAGGGGTGTGAGAACCCTGTGCACAGACCATGTATTAGCTCAGCTTTTAGTATATAAGCTCTAATAAATCAGACAGTCTTCCTCAGACTGTCCACTTATGCCCTGCATAAAGTGTTGGTCATCCTGTCTGCCTCCATCCTCTTCCTCCTCCTCTTGTTAACCACCTTGATCATCTCCTGCCTTTGTGCCCCTAACTCTGCTGTCACTGTAGTCCCTGTCCTTCCATACAAGTGATTCACTGTTGTTAACAGTGAGTTCACTACATTAGCCTACTTTCCAAGATTTATTTTATCAAGATGCCCATCATCACACACAATAACAGTGTTGTCACATGTCATCACACCTGGTCATACCTAGTTGAGTATAAATGACACCTACCTTAGAAACAGCTGTAAATTATAATATAGATTGTTTAGATTTGTAATGCTGGCTCATTTGTTAACAACTAAACAATATACCACTTGTTTGTTTTTTTTAAAAAAGGTTACACTTTATTAATTAAGGTATCTATCTAGCTTCCAGGGTGGTGGTGCAGATAATTTGAATTCTGTATTTGAGTTTAAAGGTAAACTTGTGAGCTGATAGTCACATATTGCTTTCTTTAGTGATAGGTCAGAAAAAGAATGTTCAAGGTCATCTTCTGAATTAAGGCTAAGAACATTCTGCTTGAGTGTTGATGCAATTACCACTTGATGCTCTTTAAGACTTAAAGTAGCCCTTAAGCTACATATAGGTTTAGTTAATCTTATCAAATAAAATAAAATAAAATAAGTCCCATTAGAGTAAACACACAATAGCACCTTTCATACCCTTTCAATTGCTTATTAAGAGGCAACCTAATTGCTGTTCCATAATAAGCCAACTTGTAGCTAAAAAAATTGGATTCCAGTGGCTGCAGTGGGAAGCTATTTGAGGATTGATGCACCAAAAGTGATGCCTGTGGTTTGAAGAGTGAACTTTGAGAGCTAGTGTATAGCAAATTCTGGTGTTGCTCTAAGAAATGAACTGTAATGCTTTCAGAGGCAGCCATAGTATAAAGACATCCTAAAAACATATGTTAGATAGAGGGAAAATCCTAGAGTGAGAACACTTTCCAATTGCAGGGCAAGGGAGCAATACAGGGAAAAGGTGGCATTTTTTAATGTGCTTCTCCAGTGTGGCCAGTGAGGAGTGCTCATAACCTAAGCACTTGGTGATTTGGCACCCAATAAGAGCTTTTTCCTAAAAACATATAAACATAGAGGTCAGCAGACACCATATTTAGGAATTCCAACCTTGGGTTTGATACTGGTCATAGCATCTTGACAATGCAACTGTAAATGCTAGGTCATTATCAGTATTGTCACACTGTATTAGAGTTATCTAAAGAGAGAAAATTGACTCCGCAATTTATGAGAGGGGAAAAGACACCTTTTGAAGAGTATGCCAACTGTTCACAGTTGCAACACAGCCATTCCAACTGCAGGGGATTGGCTGTATGACCAGCTTTGCAACTGTATCAATATTAAGCAGAGAAACGCTATCCATTTCTTATGGCAGTTGCTTTTCAAGGACAGGGTGTGACGAATGGTGCGGTTTCGTTTCAAGTACCTGTTAAGATATCGAGTGTCAAGGACAAATACAAGTCAATACTGGCCCCCACACACGTCCACGAATTCAGGCCACCTCGCCACCAATTTTCTTTCACATGCGCCTCTGGTTGCTCTCGCTCTCTTTCTTCCCACTCATTGTTTCTGCACTGAGGAGGCCTCAAACTCACGGGGTACATCCATCCATTCTTTGGAAATATAAGCCTGAAGGCTCTACGTGGACCTGCCTAGATGGCTCGAAGACTATTTCGTGGACAGCGGTGAATGATGACTACTGTGACTGTCCAGACGGCAGTGACGAGCCAGGTGCATCCGTCCTCACCATAATTTCGCGGAAACTCACGCGTCAGCCAGGGACCAGCGCGTGTCCGCAGAATTCATTCTATTGCATGAACGAGGGTCATATTGGTGCAAGTATCCCAAGCTCGCGTGTGAATGATAGGTTGTGCGGTTGGTTGGTTTTTATGCATCACTTTTACCTCGGTTGACGCGTCTACAGAACCCGCTTGTTGCGATGGATCGGATGAACCCACTGGCGTGTGTGAGAACACATGTGCGACTGTCGGTAATGAATATCGCAAAGAACAAGAGGCCGCACGAAAACTGAGGAGGACTGTACGTGTCCTTGTATCTATCTCCTGCACCACTTTCTAATTTGCTCTTCAGGGTTCAAAAATTCGTTCAACTTATGTCTCATTCGCACAAAAAGAGAAAAAGCGACTAGTGGGCGAGATTGAGAACTTCGGAAATGAGATTGCGTTGCAGGAAAAAGAGCTTACTCGTCTCAAAGGTGCTCTCGTCACGTCCCGTCATGTCGTTCACTCACCCGTCATAGGCCTTGTGGATCGAACGGAAGCACTCTCTGAGGAGGTTCTTGAACACAAGATGAAATCACGTACGTTCTGCTATGCCAGTCATTTACGACTACCTAATTGATGCACCAGCGTTATATACATCACTTATCACACACCACAACGTACTCAAGGCCCTGCAACGACAACACCAAAAGCATCTTGAGCGTGAAAAGCACTTTGGTAATATTCTTGACAACCTTCGCAGAGGCTACAACCCGAACTACCAGGATATGGCTGTCCTGGAGGCGGTGCGGGGTTGGGAGCAGCTCGCGCACCTGCCACCCATTGGGGAAGCCGAGCTCGAAGAGGGAAGCGATGAGGAAGAGGAAGCAACAACCTCTGTCGATGAGAACGAGGAACAACTCGAAGAGGGCGAATGGACTTCGCTTCAGCTCCAAAACGAGCTTGATGAACTCCTCGGCATCGATTATGTATCGCTCCTGATGGAACATGATGCACACGTTGATGACACCTCATTTGTATCCTCTCGTGAGTCCTCCAAGGACAAGGCCAATGACAAGCGAACAACTTATTCACTCTTCAGAGCACAACATCAGTGCGTACCTGCCTGATATGGTGATACCCGTGTACGAAATTCTTTCGGATATCTTGGTGTCATGGCTACAAACCCTCGGGCTTGTGAAGGGTTCTTTCAATGCCGCATCAGGTGAGCGTAGAGTTGGTCGTCTTCAGTTATGTACTGAAAGTAGGTATGTCAGATGCTACGAGGGCACGTGAAAGGCTTAATGATGCGGAACGCAATCTCAATTCCGTTCAGAAGCAATTGGAGATAGCTAAGGAAGACCTAAGAAATTTGTTTGACCCGGCGTGGTACGGCGCAGAAGGGGAATGGAAGAAATTGCATGGGACGTGCCTGACGAAGGACACTGGAGAGTACGTTTCTTTAGACTGAAGACATATCCCCATTCTCAGGGAATTTCTAGCTACGTTTACGAAGTGTGCCTGTTCGAAGAGGCAAAACAGAAGCCCAACTACGGCGGCTCGACGTTTAGTCTCGGGTACAGTGTTCAGGTTGAAATCACCAGATGATATACTAAATTCACTTTCACGCCGAATTAGGAGATTTGCTTCGTGGAAACCTTCCGCCGGTGTTACGGAGGGCTCAGCTGAATACTACTCCACACAAGTGTACAGACATGGTACAAGATGCTGGAACGGACCCGAGCGCAATGTGAAGGTAATACTGCTCTACTACTCGATCTGGATCACCAGCCCTTACATGATTCGTAGCTTAACCTGACTTGTGGGACGGAAAATGCCTTGCTCACGGTGGTTGAGCTGGAGAAATGCGAATACCTATTTACAGGGACAACACCTGCATTATGTTTGCCTCTGGACGAAGATAGAGAATCAGGGAGAGACGAGCTTTGATGTTGCATCGGGTTGTAATGTGACTTATATATAACTCCGCACATCGTAGCATGCGTTTGAGAGTGTATCGTGAATCAATTATACAGCGCCTGCCAACTTGAACCATATCTAATAGCCCGAAAGGTGGGCATTCACTTGGCAATATCCGGGCCAGCCGTACAGTACATGCTCGGGGCGAGCGGAGCAATTCCCAGATGTGTCGAGATGTAGGAGGAACAATCGAGGTTTGCTACCATATGAAAGCGTTACAAGTTCATGCTAATGCAGCTTTCCTGGGCCCAATTGATAGTACACCCACCGTTTCACTTGGACTCTTTCGCCATGCTGGGGGTTTTGGTCCCCGGTTACCCGGAAACGCTCTTCATCGCCACAGAACTCACTACGATATTATCAATTAGGCGGTGTTCGCGACTTGGGTCATTTTGTATTTCCTTTATGATAGGGTCCCCGCCCAATTTGTTGTACTAGAAGATCATTACTGGAGATGAACATAGTCTAGAAAGTGCAGATAGACCGGGATACTTACCTTCTTCACAGCGACCCAATCCGTCAAATCCGCAAGCGCCGACATGGGTACAAGAGTGCCTTCAACAACCGCCCTCATCCTACTGCTCACATCCAAAGAGGGGAGAGGATCGATGCGAACAATAAGTAGCGCGGTGCTATCTTCAGTGACGCCATAACGTCGTAACGCCTCAGTGATCTATAGGAAGAATGTAACTGCTGTGAGAGCATGCTGTTTCTCCAGGTTGGCTCACGTTGTTACTTGGATTCAATGCCCATATGACCTCTGAGTGCACTGTCTTAGTCCTAAGTGTGTTCTGTGATTCGGCCAGAAGAGCTTGGACGATAGCTGTCCGGATATGTAGAACGCTTGTCACCTGCGGTGCAGCGATTCCAATAGATTTGTGAACATGTATGCATACGGGGCGTCGTTCATTCGACGCACCAGCCGGGCATCAATGAAAGCAAAATTTACTGCCTCGCGTTCTGCATCACCCTCGTCGCCTTCTAGGATACTCGCGCGCACAATACGTGCCCTCAGTTCTGCCGCATTTGTGACATAGTCGAAAAGGGCGACGTGGGCTATCGAGGAGAAATGTGGATAAGCGAAGCTTTCCATTAAATCTTCCCACGATTCTCACCATTTCTTACCTTCGCGTCGCTGGCCCGTCACTTGGTAGACTTGATGCGACCACTTGCCCTCACGTTTCTCATCGCCTCTCTTGCATTCGCCCTCCCTGTACAGAGCGTAGAGCATAGATCATTATCCCTTGACAATTTTGGCGAGACCATCGCGTCGGGTTACTGGTGAGCCATCTGATACACCACCTAATCTGTAGGTTAAGACTAGAGACCTCAGGTTCGTCAAGCACTTCTCCCCTTTTTGCCATCATTGTAAAGCATTTGCACCAACTTGGGACGATCTTGCCGAAAATTATGCGGGTTCACGTGTTAATTTTGCGGAGGTGGATTGTGTCGTCAATGGCGGCAAGTCTAATCCTGTATCGGTTTTATTCACCTTCTCTAAAGTGCACACAGATTTATGTACCGAAAATGGCGTCGATGGATACCCACAAATGAATCTATACCACGACGGCGTACGCCAGGCCACGTTCCAGGGCGCGCGTAGCTATGAGCGCATTATCAACTTTATCAAAGAGCACACGGGAGTGTCTGAGCCCTACCAGAGTGCCCCGGACCCAGAACTATCAGATCATGAACCGAAAACACCTGAAGTCGAACGGAATCCTCAAGGTGAAGTGCTGGTTCTCACACCCGAAACATTCCCGAACGTGATTGCGGACGGAGATGTCTTTGTAAAGTTCTTCGCGCCGTGGTGGGTCATCATCCCCCGGAGGTTTTATTGTCGTTAAATGTTGACGAGACAGTGCATTTGGGCAGGTGTGGACATTGCAAGAAGCTAGCACCAACTTGGACCAAACTCGCCCAGGAGCTTCAATATAGTGTTTCTATTGCCGAGGTGAACTGCGAGGACCATAAATCATTATGTTCTACAGAAGGAGTCACCGGCTTCCCGATGCTGTTTTTTTACCCCTCACCTGGAAAGAAGACCGAGTATACAGGTAACCGTAGGCTGGAAGCGCTGAAGGGTTGGGTTGAGAGGGCAACGAAGCCGTGAGTCGCAAAGCGTCGCTCTTGACGCGCGTGTCCTTGCAACAATACTAATCGCGTCGCAGCGTGTTCTTAGACTTGCAGTATGCAGACTTTGCACAGGTTGTAAAGGATAGCTCTGCGCTCTACCTTGTTTTGCATCCATCCGGTGTATTACTACCTGTGGGTCCACCCAATTTTTGTACTACAACATGCTGACGGGGAGATAGGCCAGTCTTTCACTAGCAGCACGATCATTAATGGGGTCACCTCCCGTCTATGTCTCTAGCGCCCCAGAATTCTTTGACGAGTTTGCCATTTCAGTCCATGACGGTTTTGCTCTGATTGCGCTGAAAGATGGGGATAGCGGCGCTGCGACTCAACTTACGTTTAGCTCTCAGACTAGTGCCATCGAGCTCGACAAATGGCTACAAGCCCACCGGTGGCCGTCAGCCCTGGAGCTAGGAGAAGGATCCTTCCAGGAAGTGATGAACGCAGAGAGCAAGCCACTGGTTGTCCTAGTGTCTGTGACCGATTCTGGCGCAGAGCGTGATCACATCATCGCGACAGTCCGGAAACTCGCGGCCCTATGGCGCAAAACAGGCGCAGACCAGTATGCGCCTGCTCATGGAGCACGCCAAGTCTTGTTTACCTGGATGGATCAAGATCGATGGGCGAAATGGCTTAAGAGCATGTATGGGATTAATGGCCCAGCTCAGGTTGTTATCACGGACCACGCTGTAGGTTGACCTTTTGGTGCTATATGGTGCTGATTTACGATTCACCACTCTACAGAGACTGGTCTATTATGACAAAACCAGGGCTGGCAATCGCTTGATGCTTGATGACACAACCATATTGCCTGCGTTGGGCGACGCGATGCGAGGCACGTTAAGCTTACAACACTCGGAGAACATTGTTGAACGCCTTGCCCGAGTAAGTTCTCATCAGCTCTGTTGTATGATACGAAATTGAACACGTGTTCAGTACATCAACAACAAATTCATCGCCATCGAGAGTTTGGTGAGAGATCACCCATGGGTTACGATGGCCTTCTTCGTATTCGGTGCATTGGTTGTTTTGTGGGTGATTAAGCGACTTTTTGTGGATGAAGAGAATTATACTGCACAATCCAAGGACAGGAAAGGAGCGCGATTGGATTGAGTGCCTGGATTTATTTATTTATTTATATATCCTGATTTGTCAAACCTGATTTGTCAAACGGAGAAATGCAAATTTGTATGGCGCGGAACCAGGTTGACGCGTCGGAACGGCAACTCGCACTCGCACGCACTTTCTCCCCAAGCTATTAGCATCACTCCTTGCTCAGCCCCCAATCAGGGCTACCATCCCGTCTTTAACTATTTCCCTTTTCCTCTAGCCTACATTCGGGCGGGCCCACTTGGCCATGTTACCCCAGGTAGCTAACCACATATTTCACCATACTACCCGTGCAGTCGCTGCGGCACAGAATCAAGCCGGGCACACACTCCGCAATGTTATTGGTTTTCAGTCTAGCGCTACACCATCTTCAACTACTAGTTTAGCCCCTTGGAATAACAACACTGGCTCTTCGAGCTGGGGTCATGGATACGCTGGAGCAGGCGGAGGCGCCAAGTTCCACACTAGTAGCAGGTTTTACTCTAGTTATACAGTGAGCTATCCTCCCATATTGCTGTCGGGTTTGACTAATAACACCGATATTTTGTCAAGGGACAGAGCCGTGCAGTGGTCCAGGCAAACACCTCATTCACAGATGCTAGCATCACCTACCCAGACGACAGTGACGAGTCACGGCCGGCCATTCCCCAAACAGTCTCCAAGTCTACCCGCGTCACGCGAAAACCCCGCAGTCGCAGCCACAGTTTCTCGCTTGGGTCAGATGCCATCGCAGCTGCTGAACGCGCGAGAAGTCTGGGCGTCTTAAAGGCCGTTCAACAATACGCACGTCTTCATCATGCTTTCGCCGGACCTGTGCGTCCTCAACAGGTTCTGGAGGATGATGAACTGGCGTCCCTTCCACCGACTCCACGTCTCGCCCGTCGTAATTCCGCGTTTTCCACCACCTCCTACACTGGTATTTCCGAAGACATTCCTCCGTCCTCTCTCCTCGTAACGCCTGTCGATCCAACGGACCCATCCCAACCTCAGACTGTTCTCTCTCCGGAACTCTCCTCGACATCCTCTAACCCGCGGTCACGTCTTTCTACCACTGGACGCACGACTCCTTCCCTGAATCCTTTCGAAGTCCGTGCCAGGCTCCTTGAGCTTAGACAACCTGGTTATGAATCCACGGTCGCTGCATGGAATGAGGTACTCGACAATCTTGTCGCCCTCTACCAGAATAACGAGCAGCCCACCGAGATTCTGCAAGCTTACAACGATATGATCATGCGTTCCATTCTACCAAACACTCGGACTTATGTCACACTCATCAATGTGCTTATTGCGCGTGATGAGAAGGTCTACCGAGTTGTCGAGGCTATCTCCAAGCGTATCGAGAAGCGCTATGCATTGGGCCTTGCTGATCACGAAGAGAACTTTGTCGATCAGAGACGCATTGAGGCCCTCCGTGGAGAACAGAACTTCCCTTCAGCGTTGCGGCTTTTCACCGCCGCATCAGCCACTCGTTCACGTGCATATGCGCTCCCAACCTCACTTTACATAGCTCTCCTCCATTCTTGTGCACTCCATCAAAACGTTCAAGAAGCCATTCGCGTGTTTACCCAACTAGAGAAGCGTGGCCGTGCCAAACCTAATGCCTCAGTATATGCCCAACTCCTCGACGTTTACACATCGATCAATGATATCGAAGGAGCAAGGCTCGTTTTTGATGAATTCCGCAAAGTTTGTGCTCAGGGAAAGATCTCATGGGACGAAACAAATCCAGAGTCCGCACGAGCAGGGCATATACGCGTTTGGAATGGCATGATCAATTCATTTTTGCGAACAGCCAACCCTGTTGCTGCCCTGGATCTCCTGGGAGAGATGCTCGACACAAAATCCGGAACGAATTTTGGTCCACAAGATGTTCCAGCACCCGCTTTAACCACATATTGCACCATCGTTCGCGGCTTCTGCTTGATGGGTGATCCCATGAGCGCTGTTTCGTGGTTTGAACGGCTACTTGACCAAGGCAAGCCTACTAAAGATGAATGGGCCCCAACACTGGAACCACCGCAGCCGACTAACGCGTTCTGGCGAGACATACTCAATCAACTCTCCGAATTGGATCGCATTGACGACGTCAACCGGCTTTATGCACGTTATGCCTTCCATTTGGGTAGTCCTGACCAGATGCCAAATTTTATGCGCCGTATCACTTTTTTTGCAAATATGCGATACTTGCAGTCAAACAAGGTTGACACAGAACAAGCTGTCGCTCTTCTTGATCAAGCCCTTGCCGTGCTCGGTCCCCGTGAGAATTGGGGTCCGGTCCTCACGGACGTGAATGGAAACGAAGCTATACGGCAGCTGATTGGGCTGAATGTGACGTATGGTCGGGCTGAGAAAGCTGTCGATCTCATCGAACAACTTGCGGCGTTTCGGGCAGACGATGCCACGTGGCCCGTACGCGGTCCCTACGATGTTTTACGTGACGAGAAACCGGACGTCATCCGAGCAGTCTCCGATCTAGTGCTCTTTGAGCGGGATGTTCCTCGCCCAGTTTCCCTTCTCTCCGTCTTACGCATAGTGAAAGTGTGGACGATCCGTGGAATTCATATTACCGAAAAACTTGCAGGGGCGCTTCTGGATGCATATGCGGTTGCTCGTGAGCGCCAGGATCAACTGACAGTACTTACCACTCAGGACTGGGAAGCATTGGTATTTTCGACCGGCAGCTATGGGGGACCTAATGCTTTGGATGGCGGCGTCTCCCAAGCCCTTTCGTTGCTCACGGATATGGCACGCTTTAGCATAAATCCTAAGGAAATCTCGGCGGCTGTGATAGAACATTTACTTCGACCCGTTATTGACCAAAAGGGTATCGAGGAAACGATGACACTCATGGAAAACCTTGGCCCAGGCTTCTCTGCGCTGCTCTCCAGTCCCGAGGGGTTTGCTTTTCAACCAACGGGTCTTCCTTTACCTCACCCCATCCCTGATGCCACCCCGCCCGATGTTGGGGCAATGAGGATTGACGACCACCAGAGCCGTTACGTTGATGAATTGAACATACGCCATGGAAAGGAGGATGCCGCCATCACTGCATTCCAGAGATTCAGAACTGGCGAGGCGATGGGGATATTCCCTACCCCGGAGGTCATTGGTCGAGTTGTCGAAGGTCTCGGGCGGGCTGGTGAAATGGATAGGGTCAACTACCTCTACGGTGTCGCACAGAACGTTCTCTCACTCCTGCGCGAGGACCATACTGCGATGGTGAATGGCTGGGCACCAGTCGAAAACTCCATGATCATTGCGAGAGGGCACGCGGGTGATGGCCCTTCGGCGGACGCCCATCGCCTACGCCTACTTGAGCAGGGGATGGCGCCGACCGCAGACGCATACGGCGCGTTAATTCAATGTATCAAAGATACAACAGACGACACGGCGCGCGCCCTCGAGTATTTCAATGAGTCGCAAGAGCGCGGAGTACAGCCCAACATCTTTCTCTATAATACGACGATCTCAAAGCTTGCAAAGGCACGCAAGGCAGATTACGCTCTGGAGCTTTTCCAGAATATGAAGAAGTCGGGCATCGTTCCGTCGTCGATCACATATGGTGCAATCATTGCCGCCTGCTGCCGTGTTGGTGACAGCGCCTCAGCGGAAACACTGTTCGAAGAAATGACTGGCCAGCGCAATTTCCGTCCCCGTGTTCCCCCGTACAATACCATGATGCAGTTCTACGTGCAGACCAAACCAAATCGCGACCGGTTCTTGCATT
>WNFR01023962.1_pt1 | contig 11866 bp, 9 predicted proteins | sample 5400221 | NCBI WGS metagenome assembly WNFR01 (sample SAMN13153357, study PRJNA577476) | soil metagenome | isolation source: 40 cm soil under Madrone tree | place: USA:California | collected 2016-06-14 | reverse complement strand
GTCCCTGAATCGTCTTGCGGTCTTTGGCCGCACTCTTTTCCATGGTGTACAACTGATCCATGGCCGCGCGCCGCTGCGCGCGATCCTCCGGGGAAAGCTGCATCTGCGGGTCATCCTCGACCACTACTTCCTGCGTTGCTTCCCTGGTCCCAGCCTTGATTTTGACGGTGTACTTTCCGGGTTCCACCCGCGGGCCGCGCGGACCTTCCCAGTATCCGGCGTTGATGGCCTCCATCTGTTCCGGCGTGGGCTCTGCGGCAGCGTTGTAACGCAGGTCCCAATTCGCGCGATTCACGCCGGCAACACCCGGCCCGTCAAACCCCCGCACTACCTTCCCGTCTTTGTCGGTGACGGTGATCTTGACCTTGCCTTCTTTCTTTAGCTCTGCGGAAGATTTGCTCTTTTCCTCTGCCGCACCCTTCCCTTTTTCCTCTGTTTTTGTTGCCGTGGCTTTGTCCTTGTCGTCCTTGTCCGTCTTTTGCTCGGTCTTCGGCGGCTCGGGCGGCACAGCTTCCTTCAGGTAGTAGTTCAGAATGGCACCGTAAGGCGGATTCTTTGCGGTGAACAATTTCTGTCCCCCGCTCCAGCGCCGCATCCTGATGTTGAAAATGGTCGCGGCGCGCGGCGGGAAGAACGTCATGTCACCGTTCAACACGCCGGCGTCCGTCTTTTCGATCGGCGTGATGTCGTCAAAAATCCATATCGAGCGCCCGTGGGTGGCCAGCACCAAGTCGTTTTCGCGCGCCTGGATCTGGATATCGTCCACCGGCACGGTTGGAAAATTATTTTTCAGCGCCGTCCAGTTCGCGCCGCGGTCCCAGGAGACCCACAGACCGAATTCCAGTCCGGCAAACAACAGGTTCTGATTCCGTGGGTGCTCCCGAACCACGTGCACGCTTCCGGCGGAATCCGGAATGCCGTTGCGAATCGCTTTCCAGGTTTCGCCGTAATCATTGGTTACGAAAATGTAGATTCCGTAGTCATCGTTGCGATGACCATCAAACGTAGCAAACGCTGCTCCCTCGCGGGCCTTCGACGCCACCACGCGGCTGACATACGTGCCCTTGGGCACGCCCGGGACGCGCGAAGTCACATTCTTCCAAGTTTTTCCTCCGTCGCGCGTCACTTGCAGGTTCCCGTCATCTGTGCCGACCCACAGCACATTTGGCGTCAAAGGCGATTCGCTGAGCGTCGTGATGGCCGGATATTCCTGCACGCCGTCGTGCCGCGACAGCGTGTTCTTGTCCGGCGTCTTCCCGAAGATTTGCAGCTTGTTGCGGTCCTCACCGGTGGTGAGGTCCCCGCCGAGCCGCGTCCAGGTATCGCCGCGGTCTGTGGATTTGAATAAGTAATTTCCGCCGTAGTAGATCGTCGTGTGGTTGTGCGCGGAAACCGCCACTGGCGAATTCCACTGGAAGCGGTAATGCGGCTCGCCATATTTCGCTTCCGGGGCTATCGAGCGCTGCTGACCGGCGCGTAGATCGCGCCGGTCAATGTTGCCGTCTTGCGATTCCGTGTACACGATCCATGGCTCGACAGGATCGATCGCCGCATAAAATCCGTCGCCGCCGTGAATCACAAACCAATCTTCATTGGTGATGCCGTCGCGCGTCAGCGACTGGCTTGGGCCGCACCAGCTTCCGTTGTCTTGCAGTCCGCCGCAAATGTGATAGGGCCTTTCGTTGTCGAGGGCAATCTCGTAAAACTGGCCGATGGCGATAGTGTTGACGAAATCCCACGTGCGCCCGGCGTCGTAGCTCCAGTGGATTCCGCCGTCGCTGCCGGCGAGCATGTGATTCGAATCCGCTGGATCAATCCACATCGCATGAAAATCCCCGTGGATGCCCTTCACGCGATCCGTCACGAATTTCTTGCCGCCGTCCTCGGAGTAAAACATCTGCGCGCCGAGTTCCCAGATTCGCAGGTCGTTATTGGGATCGATGCGAATCTGGCTATAGTAGGAAGGCCGTGGATTCGTGTCGCCCATCTTCTTCCACGTTTCGCCCTTGTCTTCGCTGCGGAATGTTCCGCCCTTCTCGTGTTGCACAACCGCGTAAACGATGTTCGGATCCTTGCGGTAAATATCCAGGCCGATCCGCCCGGTGTCGCCGCCGTTCTCGTACGGCAAACCCTTCGTCAGTTTCTTCCACGTCGCGCCGCCGTCAGTCGTTTTGTATATTCCGCTGTCCGGGCCGCCGCCGTTAAATCCGAAAGGCGTGCGGCGGCGCTCATACGCAGCGGCGTACAGAATGTCCGGGCTCTGCGGGTCCATGGCGATGTCGCTCACGCCGGTGTCGTCATTTATCTTCAAAACCTGCGACCAAGTCTTTCCCCCGTCCGTCGTCTTGTAAACGCCGCGGTCCGGATTCGGCCCCCACAAATGCCCCTCTGCCGCCACGTACACCACATCCGGATTTCGCGGATGAATCACAATGCGCCCGATGTGATGGGTCGCGCGCAGCCCCATGTTCTGCCAGGTCTTTCCGCCGTCGAGCGACTTGTATGCGCCGTTGCCCCACGACGAGCTCTGCCGGTTGTTCGGCTCGCCCGATCCGACCCACACGATCGAGGGGTCGGACGGCGCAATCGCGATGTCGCCAATCGTCGACACTGCTTCTTTGTCGAACACTGGTGTCCACGTGGTGCCATTGTTGGTGGTCTTCCACACCCCGCCGGAAGCCACGCCTACAAAAACAATGTTCGCGTTGCTCTCCACCACCGCGAAGTCATCGATGCGCCCACCCATCACTGCTGGGCCGATCTCGCGCAGCTCCAGGCTCTTCAGTTTGTCGGTGGGATTCGGTTGGTCCCCGGGCCGAGCCTCCGCTCCAGCAATCAGCGCTCCGCCAAACAACCCTGCGGCTGCTGCCAACTTCAAAGCAAACGACACTCGCTTCATGATTCTCTCCCTCATCGCGCGGCGCGGCATCATACTCCGCTGCTTTCCGACGCGCATCCTTGTTTGTGGAAACGGCCCGGCCCCGTGTTGAAACAGACGCACACGGCCGCACCATGGTTTCGCCGCCAGCTACACAACACGGAATGCCCATGCTAGGCTATCCAGCTTACTCCCTTGGCCGCCTCTTCAGCGTGAATCGACACTCTCATGCTCGGGAAATCTCCGCGCTCCAACTTCTTTCGCCGGTGACGCTGCTTTCTTTCGCTTTGATTTTTGACGGCGCGGCTTCCTCCGCCGCGCAACAAGTCCGCCCGCACGCCGCCAAGGGCGGTGTCGCCGAACTCTCTGCGGACGGCCCGCAGCGCCGCCAGGGTAATCTCTTCATCGCCGACGACAACGTCGACATCCACTACGCCGGCCAGCGTCTGCGCGCCGATCACATCGAGTACAACGATGAGACCACGGAAGCTTTTGCGCGCGGCCACGTACGATACGACTTCGAAAATCAGCACCTCGAAGCCGAGGAAGCCCACTACAACGTAGGCACCGGCCGCGGCACGTTCATCAACGTTCACGGCACGGTAAAAATTCAGCGCCAGCCAAATCCCACTATCCTCGTTACTGATAGTCCGCTCTATTTCGAAGCTCGCCTGGTGGAACGGTTTGGAAACGACTTCTACATTATTCACCGGGCGTGGATCACCGTTTGTGACCCGCATCAACCCAAGTGGCAGTTTTACGCACCGCGGGCCCGCGTGCGCCTCGGCAAAACGATGGCCCTAGTCAACGCCAACTTCCGCTTATTTCGTGTCCCGCTCATTTGGATGCCGTACGCCACCGCGCCCGCCGGCTCCAAGATCCGCCAGTCCGGCCTGCTCGTGCCGGTCGCGGGAAATAGCACCAGCAAAGGCTTCGTCTTCGGTGATGAATTTTATTGGGCCCCCGCGAACTGGATGGATACTACCCTCGGCGCGGAGCTCCTCAGCAGGCGCGGCTCGGAGGAACGCGCCCAGTTCCGCGCCACGCCTTGGGAGAACACCACCCTCCGCTACAACTATTTCGGCGTGATCGACCGTGAGCACCAAGGTGGTCACGAGCAGCGCTTCGCCATGCAATCGCTCCTGCCGCACGGTTGGCGCTTTGTCGCCGACGCCAACGAGCTCTCCTCGCTTACCTTCCGTCTGGCTTTCTCTGACACTTTCGGCGAGGCCATCAATTCCGATGTTCGCAGCTCCATTTTTCTCACCAACAATTTCCGCGGCTTCAGTTTCAACCTCGCATACCTGAACGACAGGAGCTTCCTCAATACCAACCCGCAGATGAGTGTGCTGTTACGCAATGCGCCGCAGGCCAGACTCGGTTCCGTCGAGCAGCAACCCTGGCGGCGCCTGCCCTTCTATTTTGGGTTTGACGCTTTCGCCGGCGCCCTTAAGCGCGTCGACGTCGGTTTTGCTCCGAGCCTTACGTACCTGCCTATCGAGACTCCGAATTTTGTTTCGCGCACGGAGTTTGCGCCGCGCGTGACGCTGCCTTTCCATTTCGGGCCGTGGTTTAACGCCACCGCGACTGCCGCTTTTCGCACCACGTATTACGGAGCGTCCCTCACTCCCGTCGGTGCTGTCAGCACGCAATCCCTCATGCGCAACGACGGCGAGTTCGCTTTCGATCTTCGCCTCCCGACGTTGCAACGCTTCTTCGACCCCGTTTCGTCCGACAAGACCAAACCCCGCAAGCGCTACAAGCACATCATCGAACCGCACCTCACCTATCGCGACGTCACTGGCATTGACAATTTCCTGCAATTCATCCGCTTTGACGCCGACGCCACCCGCACCAACACCAACGAAGTCGAATATGGCGTCACCCAGCGCTTCTGGATGAAATCCGGCGACGACCAGCCCCAAGAGATCCTCTCCTGGAGGCTGGTGCAGAAGCATTATTTCGATCCCACATTTGGCGGCGCCATTCTCAACGGCCAGCGCAACGTTTTCGAAGCCCTCGACACCATCTCGCCGTTCGCTTTCGCTCTCGGACCGCGCAACTCTTCCCCGATCGTCAGCGACTTCAAGATCACTCCCGGCGGCTTGTTCGATACCGAGCATTTGCTCGAATATGACCCGCAGCTGCGTAAAATCACCGTCATCGGCACGTTGGTGAAGATCAAGCCCTATCGCGAATTCTTCGCCACCGTTGCGCATTTTCGTTTGCAGGCAGACCCCATCCTGCAGCCGCTCTCCAATCAAGTGCGTGTGCTCACGGGCTACGGCAGCGAAACGCGGCGCGGTTTCAACGTCACCACCGGCATCAGCTACGACATCACCAACAGCGCCCTGCAAAATCAGCTCGTGCAAGTCAGCTACAACGGCAAGTGCTGCGGCATTGCCTTCGAATACCGCCGCATCGAACTCGGCCAGGTGCGTACCGACAATCAGTTCCGCGTCGCCTTCATCATCGCCAACATCGGCACCTTCGGAAACCTCCGCCACCAGGAAAAAATCTTTTAGCTCCGCCCTTTCTTCTCTGTGTTCTTTGTGCATTCCTCGGTGGCCTCTGTGTTAAATTCTTTCAGTTTGTACCAAACTCATGCTCGCGAGAATCGAGCAACTGAACACGAAGCTAAACGCCTACATCACCGTCACGAACGAACTTGCCCTCGCCCAAGCCAAACAAGCCGAAGCCGAGCTCCTTGGTCCCTGCGGCCGCACAGGCCACCATGACCGCGGCCCCCTCCACGGCATTCCCATCTCGCTGAAAGACAACATCTACACCAGAGACATTCGCACCACCGCCGGCTCCAAAATCCTCAAAGATTTCGTCCCCTTGCACGATGCCGTCGTCTGGTCCAAACTCAAAGAAGCCGGCGCCATCCTCCTCGGCAAAACCAATCTTCACGAATTCGCCTACGGAGTAACCACCAACAACCCGCATTACGGTCCTACCCGCAATCCTTGGGACCTAGCGCGCATTCCCGGCGGCTCCAGTGGTGGCTCCGCGGCCGCAGTAGCCGCAGGACTCTGCTACGGCAGCATCGGCACGGATACCGGAGGATCGATCCGCATTCCCGCTTCGCTCTGCGGCATCGTCGGCGTTAAGCCTGGTATCGGCCGCGTCTCTGCCGAAGGCGTCGTGCCGCTTTCGCCTCGCCTCGATTTCGCGGGTCCGTTGGCGCGAACCGCCGTGGATGCAGCTCTTCTCCTCGATCCCATTTTCTTGCGCGGCAAAAAAGAGCCGAGCCTTTCCTCCTCGCAGAAATTCTCCGTCCGGTCGCTCCGAAAACTTAGGCTCGGTCTGCCCAAGGAGCTTTTCTTCGATGTGCTTCCCGTAGATGTTTACGTTACGTTTGACGAAGCCGTTCGAGACCTTCGGAGCAAAGGCGCGACGATTAAGGATGTTTCAATCCCCCTGCTTAGCGAAACCGAAGAAGCCGGCAATCACATCGCTTGGGCAGAAGCCACCCACTACCACCAGCAAGCCGGATGGTTTCCCGCTCTCGCCGCCGACTACGGAGAGGATGTTCGCACGCGCCTCGAAATGGGCACGAGAATTTCCGCCACTGCCTATTTAAGAGCCCTCGAAACTCGCGACAAGTTCATCCAGCAATTTCATCTGGCCCTGGAGGACGCCGGTCTCGACGCGCTTGTCGCTCCGACCACGCCCATCGCCGCTCCGCTGCTAGGCGAAGAAAGCACGCGCATAGGCGACGAAAATCACCCGACCCGCGCCATCCTCCTGCGCCTGAATCGCCCGGCGAATCTAGCCGGCATCCCTGCAATCTCCGTCCCTTGTGGCTTTACGTCTGCCGGCCTCCCCGTCGGCCTGCAGTTGATCGGTGCCGTAACAGACGAACTTCTCCTGCTCCGGATCGCGCACGTGTTTGAAGAATTCAACCCACAACGTAAACGACCCCCGATTGCAAAACTGTCATCCTGAGGGCATCCGACTTGTCCCGAGCGGAGCCGAGGGGCGAGGATACCCGAAGGACCTCAAACTCAACCCAGATACGCAAGTCTCACCGACGTATTGGCGTCTCCTCGGCGAGCCTCCTCGCTCTTCCTCATCAGCCGTTTGCCAATCACGAACCCCAGCGTTCCCGTAACCATTCCTCCCAAGATATCCGCCACATAGTGATACTGTCCCCATACCGTCGAGATGCACATGCACAGCACCAGAGGCAGCATCACCCAAAACAGCCATCGCCGGTGCCGCCACGCGCCCCACAGTGCCGCAAACGATCCCGCCACATGCTCGGAAGGAAACGCCGCCCCGCGCACGCGCCCATAGTGCTCGATAAAATGAATCGCCGCCGTAAACGGCCCACGGTGCAATTCCCCATGCCATGAACCCGCCATCGCAAACCACGGGCTCTCGATCGGAAAGAAAATGGCAATCACGTATCCGATCGCGTACCCAACCGCCGAATAGGTCATCACCGACCAGTATCCGCGCCAGTCTTCCCGGTAGTAGAGAATTCCGCCAAGCACCAGCAGGTAAACGAAGTATGTCAAATACGCAAACTGCATGAACTCATTGCGGCCCGCCGTAGCAAACTGCTCCAGCCAAATCGTCGGATGCACACCCGTCAGCCAGTGATCAAATGCGATGAGCTTCGCGTCCTGCCAACGCGGCGACACCAAATGCACCAGCGCACCCAACTCCTCAAAGCAAAATAGGAAGAAGAGATGCGGATACCAGTGCCGCCAAAAATGCCAGAATCTCCGCGTGCGAGGGCCGTTCCTGCTCGCGCCGCGCCTCTCCGTCGCTGACGTCGAAGTAGGACTCCAGACATTAGCCTCAGCTCGGCACAAAGCCAGGATCAGTAGTGCCACGAGTGCCTGCACACTAAGCAACCGCAGTGGATGCCCCAGGTTCGCCGCGAATATCACAATCAGCGCGCTGGAAACCGCCAGATATCCCAGCGCCACCCATTCAAAGGGCCCGCATACCGCCGCAGACGCCAATTCCTCAGGCAGGCTCTTGGCGCTAACACGTTGCGAATCGAAGACCCTTAAACGTGCTCTGTCCTCCGGCGAACTAATGCCAGGCTGCCAAACCGTCGCGAATTCATTTCCTCGATGCTCACTCCCAGACGTACGCCTCATCCCACGTTCTCCCAAATCTCTTCAGCGTCTCTCCGTTCCCCCTGCGTGTTCAGTGCACTCCGCTTTGGTTTTTCCCCCTCTGCCCAGGTGAACACTGGCCATCTCTTGCGCCGCGCCAGCGTCTCGAGCCGCCGCGAAGGATTCACGGCCACCGCCTGCCCAACCGCTTCGAGCATCCATCGATCACTGATGCAATCTCCGTACGCATAGCACTGCGCCAACTCAAATCCCTTTTCCGCGGCCAACCGCCGCGCCGCGCGAGCCTTTGTCTCTCCGAACATCGCATCTCCAAGAATCCACCCCGTCCACCGCCCATCTTCCTGTTCCAACCGCGTAGCGCAAACCGCCACGGAAGCCGCGATTCCGCGCACTGCCAGCCGCACCACCAGCGCCAGCGCGATCTCCTGCGCCAACGGCGCTAGCGTGCCGCTCACCAACACAATCCTGTGCCCCTGCTGCGCATGCCAAGCCACCTGGTCTACCCCTTCAGGGAAAAACCGCGGGACAGCGATTTGTGGCTGTCCCCCGTCTCTTCGAAATTCACCCTCGCCCGCGCGTACGCCGCGCAAGTAGATTTTGTTGGCGTGCCGCATCGTTCGGATTCCTCGAGGCGCTAGCCACGCCAACCGTGCCAGCCACAAAAGATAACTCCGCATCTCTATCGCGCCCCGACGTCGCAATTCCGCAAAAAACCTCCGCTCGAGCGAAGGCCGCGCTATCAGCGTCCCGTCCAAATCAAAAAATGCCGCAACCTGTCCGCCCAATTCGCGCGATTTCATGCGATTTTCTTGGTTACACTCTTTCCGCCGCGCGCTACCATTCCATCCGCGAAATACTTCCATCCCTCCAGCAGCACCGGCAACCCTCGCACAAGGCAAAATCCCGCCGTGGCCCACGTCAAAATCTGTGCCCCCATGCGGATCAGCATCTGAGCATCGGCCGCCAACTCCCCAATCAGCGCCACTGGCCCTCGCGTCAGCGCCAGCTCCAATCCCAAATAGCAAAAGCATAGGCACTTCATCGCCGCATACAATCCGCGGCTCCACTTCGATGCCACGAGTGCGCGTCCCCACCAGGTCTGCAGCATAGCGTTCGCTCCCCATCCCGAGTGCCCAGCGCGCATGGCCAACCCGCGCAGAAAATCCGTGGCCGCACCGCGCGCAAAGAAGAACACCGGCAGCCACACCGACACCATGCCCACCACCGCAAAGTAAGTGAAGTACACGTTCTCGATCATGCGGTCGCCTAAGATGTCGATCTGCGCTCCCATAGGCGTCGCCAGCTTCTCCGTCCGCGCGATGTGTCCATCCAGCGCATCCAGCGCGATCGACGCCACCGTGAGCCCCACCGCCGCCAGATTCGCCCACGCGCCGCGCCCAAACAAACTCACCGCCGCGAATCCCACCAGCACCCGCAACAGCGTCACTTTGTTCGGCGTCCAGTTCATGCGCATTCCGCGGAACAGCCATTTCAGGTTGTTCCCCGACGATCTCGAAGAAATGCAACCGTGCTGCCAATGCCGCACTGCTAAGCTCATTATTTCCAAGACCTTATGGGCAACCTTTTTGGGTCGCGCCTCCGGCCCCGCCAGCCAAATCCCTCATCTGTCGGCCATTCGCTACCCCGCACCGCTGCCGTCCGTCCAAACAAGTGCTGCGCTATTGGAATAATCTGGCCGCGAATCCAGGTCATCTCTCATGGCGGCCTCTTCAAGCGAACGGCCGGCCAAAAGGCCGCGAATCAGCAAGCGCCGGCGCAAGCACTCACGCACTTTGTGGGACAATAAAAGTTGCGCGTCCAACGCGGCACCGCATATAGTGCGCCGCGATGCTCGTGTTTCCTTGTAGCGGCGCAGGAAGCGGCGTTCGCCCGAAGCAATTTCAAGCGGAGCGGGAATCCGCAAACGCAGGGCTAACGTAACGATGAATGTGGCGCGGATGCCGATCGAAACTCTCATGCACATAAGGACCGATTGCGAATGACCGATGTCTCACTCTTAGGAGCCTTCCTCGCCGGCCTGGTCTCCTTCCTCTCTCCCTGCGTTCTGCCCCTTGTTCCCGGCTACATCTCCATGCTCTCCGGCATCGGTATGGAGCAGCTTCGCCAAGGTCAGCCGCCCCGGGCTGGACTCTTCGCCTCCTCGCTCTCTTTCGTTGTCGGCTTCTCCGTGGTCTTTATTTCCTTCGGCGCCTCGGCCAGTGCCGTCGGCACTTTTCTTCGCCAAAATCGCTCCCTGCTCGCCCCCATCGCCGGCGCTTTGATTCTTCTCTTCGGTCTGCACCTTCTTGGGGTTCTCATCAAGCTGACGGTCCGCACCGGCCTCATTCTCGGCGCTGTGCTCGCGCTTCTTGGCGTAGTCGCGCTTCTGCGCGGTGGTCCGCTGGTCGCTGGTCTCGGCTTCGTTCACTTCTTCTCGCTGTCGCTGATTGGTTTCTTCGGCCCAGCCATGACACGCTGGCTCAATCGCGACGTCCGTCTCCGCACCAGCAGCACACAACCCGGCATCTGGAGCGGTTTCCTCCTCGGTTTCGCCTTCGCTTTTGGCTGGACTCCCTGCATCGGACCAATTCTCGCCACGGTGCTAGCGCTCGCTGCCGCCAGCGACACCATCGCCCGCGGCGTTCTCCTTCTCGCCGTTTACTCCGCCGGTCTCGCCGTGCCTTTTCTCCTCACCGCGCTCGGCATCGGCCAGTTCCTGCGCTTCTACCAGCGCTTCCGAAAACATCTTCACGCCGTCGAACTCTTCAGCGGCGCTTTGCTTCTTTTTGTCGGCGGTTTGGTCTTCACCAACCGCCTTACGTGGATGGCCGGCAAGCTTGGCTTTCTCAACAGCATTGTTTTGTGGCTTGAGAAATCTCTGACCGGCGCGAAATGAGCCGTTCACTTTTGCCGTGCTCGCCAAGCTGCGAGATAATATTTTCGTTAGCTAAATTTAGAGGAGTGTAGCGTTGAAGAAATCTCTGCTGGTCATCATCGCGGTTGTCGCCGTCATCGTCGCCACCTATCTCGCCGACCGCGCCACTCGCCAGCCCAAAAACGCCGTCGTCAAGGTCACCCTCGCCAATGCTGACGCGAAGCCAGAACCCGAGGTCACCTTAAAGGACCTCGACGGCAAAGACCTCTCCCTGGCTCAGTACAAAGGCAAGGTCGTCCTCGTCAATTTTTGGGCCACTTGGTGCGAGCCTTGTCAGGTCGAAATTCCCTGGCTCATCGAAATGCAGCAAAAGTACGCCGCCAGAGGCTTCACCGTGCTTGGCATCGCCATGGACGAAGAAGGCGCCAGTGTGGTGACTCCGAATCCCAGATGAATTACCCGATCGTCATCGGCGACGACGCTGCGGCCGACAAATTCGGCGGCCTGCTCGGTTATCCCACCAGCGTTCTCATCAGCCGCGACGGCAAAATCGTCAAGCGCATCACAGGAATCATCAGCTATGACGAAATGTCCAAGTCCATCGAATCCCAGCTCTGATGCGTCGCGCTACCCTGTCATTCCGAGCGGAGCGGCCCGGCTTTTTCCTGCGCCCGGTTTGTGGGCGCCGGGTCGCGCAGTCGAGGAATCTCTCTTTGATGTGCGATTCGTTTTCAGCCTTTGTTGCTCTCGATAAGTCGCTCGTGTACGCTCAAACCATGCTCGACGAAAAAGACTTCCAACGAAAGGCCGACACTGCGTTTGAGGATCTCAAACGCCGCCTCCTGACTCTAGGCGACGAACATGGTTTCGACGTGGAAGGCGAAAGCGGCAAACTCGAAGTCATTTTCGAGGAACCCGAAGAAGCCAAATTCGTCGTTTCCCCAAACACTCCCGTTCGCGAAATCTGGATCTCCGCCCTCTCCACCAGCTTCAAGCTCAGCTGGTCCGACTCCA
>WNFR01019230.1_pt1 | contig 11867 bp, 6 predicted proteins | sample 5400221 | NCBI WGS metagenome assembly WNFR01 (sample SAMN13153357, study PRJNA577476) | soil metagenome | isolation source: 40 cm soil under Madrone tree | place: USA:California | collected 2016-06-14 | reverse complement strand
CGGCGGGAAAAAGGTCTCGCTTGCCGACCTGATCGTGCTCGGCGGCTGTGCCGCGATCGAGAAAGCCGCGAAGGGCGCCGGGCACGACGTGAAAGTCCCCTTCACGCCGGGGCGCATGGACGTGTCGCAGGAGCAAACCGACGTCGACTCCTTCGCGCCGCTCGAACCGACCGCCGACGGGTTCCGCAACTTTCTCCGCGGCGAGCAGAGCTTGTCCGCCGAGGAGTTGTTGGTGGATCGGGCGCAATTGCTGACCTTGACGGCGCCCGAGATGACGGTTCTCGTTGGCGGCCTGCGCGTCCTGGGCGCAAATGCCGGGCGGTCCACGCACGGCGTCTTCACCAAGCGGCCCGAGACGCTGACGAACGACTTCTTCGTCAACCTGCTCGACATGAGCACACAATGGCAGCCGTCCGCTGGCTTTGAGGACGTGTACGAGGAAGACGTCTACGAGGGGCGCGACCGGAAGACGAACGAAGTCAAGTGGACAGGCGCGCGGGTCGACCTGATCTTCGGTTCGCACTCGCAGCTGCGCGCCCTCGCGGAAGTCTATGCGTGCGCCGACGCGAAGGAGAAGTTTGTGAACGACTTCGTGGCGGCGTGGACCAAGGTGATGAACCTGGACCGCTTTGACCTCGCCTGATCTTTGAGAAAAGGTTTTCGAGGGCTTCTAGAGCGCAGCCGCAACCCAGCATCGGGTGATCAGCGCCAGATCGAGACTACGCAAATCCTACGAAGCCTGCCGAAAACCTGGACGCTGGTGGGAGCCATGGACAAAAAATCAGGGCGGCGTTTCAAAAAGACTTGAGATGCCGCCCTGACGCCAGGCCTTTAGAATCGGCTGGTTCCAAGTTCGAGTTCGAGTCTTAGTGGACCTATTCTCTCGAATCGTTAGAGCTAGGACACTTCACAAGGATGGGGGATGGCAGACCAGCCCTCCAGTGGCAGGGCTAGCCGGACCCGACGTTCCTGGCACATCGATGACGATGTGCATATTGCGTCGAAGGTCCGCTATAGGTGTCGAACTCATCAGAGCCCACCATCCTCGGCGAGCGTCCGGAATCGGCGCAACCTCGCCGTTGCCGCGCGTACCTGCGATGCTCCCTCCACAATCTGGTTTGCAGACCTTCACCGTGGAAGGATCTGACGGCGGCGATCCTGGCGGAATTGCGCCTCGACTCAATCGCTGGCTGACTGATGACGAAGCTAGCGCGTTGCGCGTTAGCTTTAAGCGCGAGATGAACCGCCTCTACGCCATTGCCGAAGAGGACGAGCCGCCATAGGCCCGCCTCACAAAAGGCGAACTTGCGCGGTAAGATTAATCCCGTCTGTTGGATTTATCTTTTGTCGGATTTGAGATGTTTTCCTTGTTCATTGTCTTTTGGTGCCGGCCATTGCGGGGCCATGCCGCGGCTTCGAGATTTGCCGGCAAATTTCGAGGTTCCGCGGAATTACTTCCTGGTTAGGCCAGTTAAAACTCCCGGTTCGGCGGCTTCGGGCACCAGCCGGAAAATCGCGGCCGGGGCGCTTTTCCCTGCCGTTTCCCTGCCGGGGCTTTGGCAGGGAAAAAACTTTCCCTGCCGGGCGATGCGGGTTCGGCCTTCCGAGGCATGCTAACCCGTTGTCCGAAAAAGGCTTCTCGGCAAATTTGCCGGGGGGTTTCGGAACCGAATTCGATTATTTTCCCGTATTTTCCCGTGCGGCAGGGAAAACCGCGGCTCACACTGAGAAGTATTTTGCCTGGGGGTGGTGGAGGACGATGGCGGAGGTCGATTGCTCGGGGTCGAGCTGGTCTTCCTCGGAGAGGGTGATGCCGATCTCCTCGGCGTTGAGGAGGGCCAACAGCTGCTTCTGGTCTGCGAGGTTGGGGCAGGCGGGGTAGCCGAAGGAATAGCGGCTGCCGCGGTAGCCTTGGGCAAGCATCGCGTCGGGGTCGCGGGCCTCATCGGCGGCGAAGCCCAATTCGCCGCGGATGCGCTTGTGCAGGTATTCGGCAAAGGCCTCGGCCATCTCGACCGAGAGGCCGTGCAGGTAGAGGTAATCCTGGTAGCGGTTCTCGGCGAACCATTCGCGGGCGGCCTCCGAGGCACGCCGCCCCATCGTCACCACCTGCAAGGCGATGACGTCTCGCTCGTTGCTGGCGACGTCGCGGAAGAAATCGGCGATGCAGAGGCCGCCTTCCTTGTTCTGGCGCGGGAAGGAGAAGCGGGTCAGCTCCCGCTGTCCATCCGTGTCGAACAGGATCACGTCGTTGCCTTCGGCGGCGCACGGCCAATAGCCGTAGGCGGCTTGCGGGGCCAGGATGTCCTCCCCGACCGCGATGTCGAAGATGCGCTTCAACACCGGGCGCAATTCGTCCTTCGCCCACTCCCGGTACTCGGCCAATGTCCGGCCGTCCTTCCGATAGCCCCATTGGAATTGGTAGAGCATGCGCTCGTTGAGATAGGGCACCACCGCCTTCGCCGGCACCCGCGCGATCGTGCGCGGCCCCCAGAACGGAGGCTCGGGGACCGGCACATTCCGGGTCAGCTCGGCCCGGCGCAGGCGGATCTCTTCGACATCGACCGGGCGCATTGGCCGCGGGTCGGCGGCGCGCCCGAGCTTGCGGCTCTGGTTGACCGGGCGGCCCTCGCTCTTGCGCCTGACCTCGTCGAGATGCGCGTCGAAGTTGTTGTTGACGATCTTGTCCATCAGGCCGAGGCCGTCGAAGGCGTCGCGGGCATAGGCGACGCGCCCCGCGGCGTAGGCCTTGACGCAATCCTCCTCGACATAGCGCCGAGTCAGCGCGGCGCCCCCCAGCATGACCGGTAATGCCAGACCCTGCCGACTCATCTCCTCGAGGTTCTCGCGCATCACCACGGTCGATTTGACGAGCAGCCCCGACATGCCGACGGCGTGCGCCTTGTGCTCGACCGCGGCTTCGAGGATCGCGCCGATCGGCTGCTTGATGCCGAGATTGATGACCCGGTAGCCGTTGTTGGTCAGGATGATGTCGACGAGGTTCTTGCCGATGTCGTGGACGTCGCCGCGCACCGTCGCCAGCACGACCGTGCCCTTCTCCTGTCCCTCGACCCGCTCCATATGCGGCTCGAGATACTTGACCGCCGCCTTCATCGTCTCGGCCGATTGCAGCACGAAGGGGAGCTGCATCTTGCCGGCGCCGAACAAATCGCCGACCGTCTTCATGCCGCCGAGCAGGATGTTGTTGATGATGTCGAGCGGCTTGTAGCTCTCCATCGCGAGATCGAGATCGGCTTCGAGATCGAGCCGGTCACCATCGACGATGCGCTGCGCGAGACGGTCCTCGAGGTTTTCCGGGCGGCCCTTCTTCTCGCTCTTCTCGGCCGCGCGGTTTTCGAACAGCGCAATATAGGCCTGGAGCGGGTCGTAACCCTCGCGCCGCCGGTCGAAGATCAGATCCTCGGCGACCCGCACTTCCTCTTCCGGGATCTTGTGCAACGGCACGATCCGCGAGAAATGCACGATCGCACCGGTCAGCCCGCGGCGCAGCGCATGATCGAGGAACACCGAGTTGAGGACGTGGCGCGCCGGCGGGTTCAACCCGAACGAGATGTTCGACAGGCCGAGCATGATCTGGCACTCGGGCATCGTCTTGGAGATCCGCTCGATCGCCTCCAATGTCCACAGGCCGAGCTTGCGGTCGTCTTCGTTCCCGGTGCAGATCGTGAAGGTCAGCGGGTCGAACAGCAGATCCGACGGTGGCAGGCCATGCTTGCCGCAGGCGAAGTCGTAGAGCCGCTGCGCCACTTGCAACTTGTGCTCGACCTCCTTTGCCATGCCGGTTTCGTCGATGGTCAGCGCGATGACCGCCGTGCCGAAGCGGCGCGCCAGCCTCAGCCGCTTGTCCGCCGCCTCCTCGCCATCCTCGAAATTGATCGAGTTGATGATCGGCTTGCCGCCGTAGAGCTTCAGCGCGGTTTCGAGCACCGGATATTCGGTCGAGTCGATAACCAGCGGAGCGTTGATCGCGCCGCGCATGCGCGTCACCGCCTCAGTCATGTCGGCGACCTCGTCGCGGCCGACAAAGGCGGTACACAGATCGAGCGTGTGCGAGCCTTCCTTGACCTGCTCGCGCCCCATCTCGACGCAGCCGTCCCAGTCACCCTGCTCCTGCAACTGGCGGAACTTGCGCGAGCCGTTGGCATTGCAGCGTTCGCCGATCGACAAGTAGGCGTTCTCCTGGCGCAGGTTCACCTGGCCGTAGAGCGAGGCGACCGAGGGGGCCCAGACCGGCTTGCGCGGGCGCGGCAGAGGCCGGCGGCGATCCCGTCCGATGCGCTGCAGCATCGCGTCGAGCGCGGCGATGTGCGCGGCTTCGGTGCCGCAGCAGCCGCCGATCATATTGATCCCGTCCTCGAGCACAAAACGCTCGAGCCATTGTGCGAGTTCGGTAGGGCCGAGCGGGTAACGGGTGCGTCCCGCGACGAGCTCGGGCAGCCCGGCATTGGGCTGGATCGAGATTTGCCCGGGCCAGTTCTCGCCGAGCCATTTGACATGTTCGGCCATTTCGCGCGGGCCCGTCGCGCAATTGAGACCGATCACCGGGACATCGAGGGCATGGATGATGGTCGCCGCAGCCGCGATGTCGGCGCCGACCAACAGTGTCCCGGTGGTTTCGACCGTCACCTGAACCAGGATCGGGGTGTCCTTGTGCGCCTCGTCGCGCGCCCGCTTGGCGCCGTTGACCGCCGCCTTGATCTGCAGCGGGTCCTGGCAGGTCTCGATGATGATCGCGTCAACCCCGCCGTCGATCAGCCCAGCGCACTGAATCGCGAGGGCATCCTCGAGCGGCTGGTAGGGGATGTGGCCGAGCGAGGGGAGGCGGGTGCCCGGCCCGACCGAGCCCAGCACAAAACGGGTGCGGCCGTCATGGGCGAATTCGGCGACGGCTTCGCCCGCGATCTCGGCGGCGCGGCAGTTGAGCGCGAACGCCCGGTCGGCCAGCCCGAACTCGCCCAAGGTGATCGGCGAGCCGCCGAAACTGTTGGTCTGCACCGCGTCGCAGCCAGCGGCGAGATAGCCGAGATGGATCTCGCGGATCAGGTCGGGGCGGCTGTCGCAGAGGATCTCGGTGCAGTTCTCGGAGCTTGTCGAAAGTGGATTCCCGCTTTCGCGGGAATGACGGACGCACCCCGAGTTGACTTGACGAGAGCCATTTGAGGATGGGCTCTCATGCCACTGCCACCGCAGGCTTTTTCGCGCGCACACCGAGCAGGTGGCAAATCGCGACTGTCAGGTCGGCTCGGTTCAAGGTGTAGAAGTGGAACTCGTGAACCCCGTTCGCGTGCAGGCGCCGGCATTGCTCAGCCGCGAGCGAGGCGGCGACAAGCCGCCGTGTGTCGGGATCGTCGTCGAGGCCCTCGAAATGCCCGGCCATCCAGACCGGGATCGATGCACCGCAGGTGGCGGCCATCCTCTTGAGCTGAGCAAAATTGGTGACAGGTAGAATGCCCGGCACGATCGACACGCGGATGCCGGCGGCGTGCGCGCGATCGCGGAACCGGAGGAATAAGTCGACATCAAAGAAGAACTGCGTGATCGCCCGGCTGGCGCCGGCATCGACTTTGCTCTTCAGGTTGTCGAGGTCGTGATCGGCGCTCTGCGCTTCCGGGTGTGTCTCAGGATAGGCGGCAACGCTGATCTCAAAATCAGCGACGCGCTTTAGCCCGCTGACGAGATCGGCGGCGTACGGGTAGCCTCCCGGATGCGGCTCATAGCCTTGTGCGCCGCCGGGCGGATCTCCGCGCAACGCGACAATATGTCGGATGCCGGCTTCCCAATATTCGTGCGCCACCGCATCGATTTCATCCCGGGTGGCGGCGACGCAGGTCAGGTGAGCAGCCGGTTCGAGCGGGGTTTCCTGGCGAATGCGCCGGACCGTCGCGTGCGTGCGCTCGCGGGTCGACCCGCCGGCGCCATAGGTCACCGAGACAAAGCGCGGCGCCAATGGTTCGAGCCGCTGGACCACCTCCCACAGCCTGGCCTCCATCTCCGCCGTCTTGGGCGGGAAAAACTCGAAGGAGACCCGCGGCGGGCCGGCGTCGAAATCGATGACCGGGTCGGCGGCAAGCAGGCCACGCAATGGCCTGGGCTCGGGCATCTGGCCAAAATTTCGCATCAGTGAAGCTCCCCTGCGAGTAGCATCGCTGCCGACCGCTCAGGCAAGTCTTGCGCAAAACGTGAATTTACCGCCGTTGCCCGATGCGCCGTCCAAATCACCACGGTCAGCGGATTTCCCGGCAAATGCCTCGAAGGCGCCGGGTCGAGGCCCGCCGCGCGACACCATTCCGCCACCTCGATCTCGGCAAAACCGAGCCGGCGATGAGCATGCTCGTCGCGCAGGAATTCAAGCGTGTGCGGCGCGAAATCGATCAGCACGAGGATGCCGTTCGGCCGCAGCACGCGCGCCGCTTCGGCGATCGCCGCCGCCGGCCGGTCGGCGTAATGCAGCACCTGATGGATGACGACGGCATCGAAGGAGGCATCCGGCAGGGCCAGCTGATACATGTCGCCGAGCCGAACCGACCCGTTCCCGAGCCCGGCGCGCTCGAGATTGACGCGCGCGACGGACAGCATTTCGCGAGATTGGTCGATGCCGAGCACGCGCCCGACGCGGGGCGCCAGGATCTCCAGCAAGCGGCCGGTTCCCGTGCCGACATCGAGCAGATCGCGCGGGTCGGCCGCGGCGATGATGTCGACGAGCGCCGCCTCGACCTCGCGTTCGTCGACATAGAGCGAGCGAATGCGGTGCCACTGGGGAACATTCTCACGGAAGTAGGCGCTGGCGAGATCGGCGCGCTGCCGCTTGATCGCGCTCAGCCGCTGGAGATCGAGAGCGATCGTCGGGTCGCTGTCGTCGCACGCCGCCACGAGCTGGCGGGCGAGCGCACTCGCCGGGCCCGACTGGCTCAAGCGATAGAACACCCAGCTTCCTTCACGAAAGCGGTCGAGAAGGCCGGCTTCGCACAGCAGCTTCAGATGGCGGGACACCCGCGGCTGGCTCTGCCCGAGGATCTGCGTCAGCTCACTAACGGTGAGCTCGCCGCCGGCGCAAAGGACGACGAGCCGCAATCGGGTCGGCTCGGCCACCGCGCGCAGCGCAGCCAGTAGATGCTCCATCAGCAGGGTTTCTCCACCGTAACGTCAGCAACATATACAGATATCTTTATATGTGCAAGCGGATTGCACGATTTTAGGCGTTGGTTTTCTGGCACCACTTGCCCATCGCGCGAATTTCCCGCAATTATCTCGCCCTCCGGCTCGACGCTGGACTTGATGCGAGACCGATCGATGGATGTTCGCCCGCTTCGCCTGGTCTTCTTGGATCTGTTCGTTTTCTCCACTCTGATCCTCTCCGGTTGCGCCTCACGCTCGGATACGGCGCAACAGGCCGCCACCTACGAAGAGGATTTCAACGACCCACTCGAAGACACCAACCGCAAAATCTTCGAGTTCAACCAGGTCGTCGATCGCAATGTGCTGGTGCCGGTCGCCAAGGCCTACCGCACGGCGCTCCCCGACCCTGTGCGCGATTCACTGCGTGATTTTCTGAATAATTTGCGCGAGCCGCTGGTTTTCGTGAACGACACGCTGCAGGGCGAATTCGGTCGTGCCGCGAAGACGGTTGGGCGTTTTGTCGTCAATTCGACAATCGGGATTGGCGGGGTCGTGGACGTCGCCGGGCGTTGGGGCATTCCCTTTCATGAGGAGGATCTCGGCTTGACGCTCGGTGTATGGGGAGTTCCCGAGGGGCCGTATATCGTCGTGCCGATCCTCGGTCCCTCCACCCCACGCGACCTTGGCGCCCAGGTCGCAGAGGGGTTCGGTGATCCGTGGAACAACCTCGTCACCGGCAATCCATGGACCCTCTATTGGATTCCGTTCGTACGGGGCGGGGTCGCCGGCATCGACCAGCGATCCCGCTACATCGAGACGCTGGCCGATATCGAGCGCACCTCGCTCGACTATTATGCGACAATTCGCTCGCTTTATCGGCAGCGGCGAGAGGCGCTAATCCGCCACCAGGAGGAGAACCTTCCGCCTAACCCCTCCTTCTCTCAGCGCGACGATCGAAGTTCGCCTGGAGCGCTGGCGAATTCGGCCCGCCGGGCTGGTATGATCTCCCAAGCAGCAAACGTCTTCGAGGTGTCGAAGTAATGATGCGACGTTCTCTCCTGACCGCCGCTTTCATCGTGCTCGCCGGGGCGCTTGCTCCGGCGATACCCGCCGCCGCCGCTGCGGACCCGGCGGCCGTGATCAGCAATCTCGGCAGCCGGGCGCTCGAGGTGCTGGGCAAGGATGCCTCGCAGTCGCAGAGGGTGGCACGATTTCGCGAACTGCTCCGCGAGGATTTCGCCGTCCCGGAGATCGCCCGCTTCGTGCTCGGCCGATATTGGAATGTTGCGACCGAAGAACAGCGGGCAGAGTTCCTCAAGCTGTTCGAGGAGTACATCGCGCTCGCCTACAGCACCCGGTTGGCGGAATACACCGGCGAGACCTTCAAGGTGACGGGCAGCCGGCCGGACGCCGAGGGGGCGATCGTGTCGAGCCAGATCCTGCGACCGGCTGGCGCCGCGCCGGTCAAGGTCGATTGGCGCCTGATCGGGCGAAACGGTGCTTACAAGATCAGTGATGTCTCGGTTGACGGCATCAGCATGGCGGTCACCCAGCGCTCGGAGTTTGCGTCGGTCATCCAACACAATGGGGGACAGGTGCAAGGTCTTATCACCATGCTGCGCGAAAAGACCGGAGGCAGCGCTTTGCGCTAAGTCGTTTCTGTTCTCCAGCGCCCGCTGATCTGCTCAACTGCGCGTGATCAATGCCGGGCTAGGGGCTTGTAGCGGATGCGATGCGGTTGATCGGCTTCGGCGCCGAGGCGGCGGCGGCGATCGGCCTCGTAATCGGCGTAGTTGCCTTCGAACCAGACCACCTGGCTTTCGCCCTCGAAGGAGAGGATGTGGGTTGCCACACGGTCGAGAAACCAGCGGTCGTGCGTGATGATGACGGCGCAGCCGGGGTAGTCGAGCAGCGCTTCTTCGAGGGCGCGCAGGGTGTCGACATCGAGGTCGTTGGTCGGCTCGTCGAGCAGGAGAACGTTGGCCCCGGTCTTCAGCATCTTCGCAATATGAACGCGATTGCGCTCGCCGCCTGAGAGCTGACCGACTTTCTTCTGTTGGTCGGCGCCGCGGAAATTGAACAGCGTGCAATAGGCGCGGCTCGCCATCTTGCGGCGGCCGAGATCGATCTCGTCTTGCCCGTTCGAGATCTCCTGCCAGACGGTATTGACCGCATTGAGAGTGTCGCGGGACTGGTCGACATAGCCGAGCTTGACCGTGTCTCCGATCCGGAAACTACCGCCGTCCGGCCTCTCCTGCCCGGTGATCATGCGGAAGAGCGTCGTCTTGCCCGCCCCGTTCGGGCCGATCACCCCGACGATGCCGCCGGGGGGCAGGCGGAAATCGAGCGCCTCCATCAGCAGCCGGTCGCCAAAGGCCTTGGCGGCGTGCTGCGCCTCGATGACGAGATCGCCGAGCCGCGGCCCGGGAGGCAGCACGATCTGGGCGGTCTCCGGGGCCTTTTCGCGGCTTTCGGCGACGAGTGTCTCGTATGCGGAGAGCCGGGCCTTGCTCTTGGCCTGGCGCGCGCGGGGGCTCTGCCGCACCCATTCGAGCTCGCGTTCGAGGGTTCGCCGGTGCGCCGCCTCCTGCCGGCCCTCCTGCTCGAGCCGCTGTTGCTTCTGGTCGAGCCAGCCTGAATAATTGCCCTCATAGGGGATGCCCCGGCCGCGATCGAGCTCAAGGATCCAGCCCGCTACCTCGTCGAGGAAATAGCGGTCGTGGGTGACGGTCACCACCGTCCCCGGGTAGTCCTCGAGAAAGCGCTGCAGCCAGGCGACCGACTCGGCGTCGAGATGGTTGGTCGGCTCGTCGAGCAGCAGCAGGTCGGGCCGTTGCAGCAGCAGCCGGCACAGCGCCACCCGGCGCCCCTCGCCGCCCGACAAATTGGCGACCTCGGCATCGCCGGGCGGACAGCGCAACGCGTCCATCGCGATCTCGACGGTCCGGTCGAGGTCCCAGGCATCGGCCTGGTCGATCTTCTCCTGGAGCTCGCCCTGTTCGGCGATCAGCGCCTCCATCTCGGCTTCCGAGAGGGCTTCGCCAAAGCGTGTGCTGACCGCCTCGAAACGGTCGAGCAGCGCCTTGGTCGCGGCGAGCCCCTCGATGACGTTGCCGAAGACGTCCTTGGTCGGATCGAGCGCGGGCTCCTGCGGCAAATAGCCGACCCGCACGTCCTCCGCCGCCCAGGCCTCGCCGGCGAAGTCGCGCTCGTCGCCAGCCATGATGCGCAACAGGGTCGATTTGCCGGCGCCGTTGGCGCCCAGCACCCCGATCTTGGCCCCCGGCAAAAACGACAACCAGATATCCTTCAGCACCTCGCGGCCGCCGGGATAGGTCTTGCTCAAGCCTTTCATCACGTAGATGTACTGATAGGCCGCCATGGAGATCCCCCTAAAATTGCGCGACCACGATTCGACGTAAATTCGTCATTCCCGCGAAAGCGCGCGAAAGCGCGCGAAAGCGGGAACCCAAGTGGCAAGGGCCTGCGGCTGATCCCCTGGACCCCCGCTTTCGCGGGGTGACGGTAACATATCGAGTCGTCGGTTCATTTCGGGTCAGACTCTGGGAGCGTGATGGCGATATTACCAAACGCGAAAGGCATAATGGTGGCAGCCTTGGCCGGCACTGCCGCAATCACCGCATTTGGCGAGTCCCAGCCGGTTCTGACCGGTGCTGCAGCATATGGTGATTGGCGCAGCGACGCACCGGGGGTGCGGCGCAGAATCACCCCGGCGGACATGCCGCCGCCGTATGAAACGGCCAGCGCCAGCCGCTATCCAACCGTGGTGCCGCGTCCCGCCGATGCGTGGCCAAAGGCGCCGCCCGGCTTTGTCGTGGAGCGCCTCGCCGGCAACCTGGACAATCCACGCCTGATCCGGGTTTCGCCGAGCGGCGATGTTTTCGTCGCCGAGAGCGGACCCGGGCGGATTCGCGTCTTGCACGTCACGGATGGCGCGAAGACGCCGGAAATCCGCGTCTTTGCCGAAGACCTCTATCAGCCCTTTGGTATCGCTTTCTGGCCGCCGGGGCCAAACCCGCGATACGTCTATGTCGCGAACACCGACAACGTGGTCCGCTACCCTTATCGTCCTGGAGAGCTGAAGCCGGCCGGGCCGGCCGAGACGATCGTCACGGGTTTGCCGCGAGGCGGGCACTGGACGCGCGATCTCGTCTTTTCGGACGATGGCACCCGCATGTTTGTCTCGGTCGGCTCGCGCAGCAATGCCGCCGATCGTTGGATCAATGCGCCGTGGCAGTCGGACGAGGGCCGCGCCGTCGTGCTTTCCTTCACGCCGGAGGGCAAGGACAAACGGTTCTTCGCGACCGGCTTGCGGAACTGTGTCGGGATGGCGGTACAGCCCGGGAAGGGTGACCTCTGGTGCTCGGTCAACGAGCGTGACGGCCTCGGCGACGAGCTCCCGCCCGATTTTCTGACTCGGGTACGCGAAGGCGCCTTCTATGGCTGGCCGTGGTTCTACATCGGCGCCAACGAGGATCCCCGCCACCCGGGTGAGCAGCCGGCTCTGCGCAGCCGGGTAACAGTGCCGGACGTCCTGGTGCAGCCGCATTCGGCTTCGATGCAAATGACTTTCTACGATGGCGCGCAGTTTCCCGCCGAATACCGCGGTGACATCTTCGCGGCATTCCACGGCTCCTGGAACCGCGCCAAGCGCACCGGCTACAAGGTGGTCCGGGTACTCTTGAAGAACGGCCAGCCGACCGGCGAAT
>WNFR01006584.1_pt1 | contig 11867 bp, 7 predicted proteins | sample 5400221 | NCBI WGS metagenome assembly WNFR01 (sample SAMN13153357, study PRJNA577476) | soil metagenome | isolation source: 40 cm soil under Madrone tree | place: USA:California | collected 2016-06-14 | reverse complement strand
TCGCTGAGCTTGTAACTAGGGCCGCTGCTCATATTCCCCCGCCACCCGATACTTTTCTTTTTCCTTCTCACGCTGCAAATAAGGAATACCTTTCTCCATCCATTCGGGCGTGGGCGCGCCTTTCAGGAAGTGATCGAAGAATTCCTGCAAGCGGTGCGTGTAGTCTTTCTGATTGATGCGCTTGCGCAGACCGTGCTTCTCGCCGTTGTAGCTGAACATGTAGGCCTCTTTGTTCAAGCGTCGCAGCGCGAGGAAGAATTCGATCCCCTGATACCATGGCACCGCGTCATCTTCGTCGTTATTGATCATTAACAGCGGAGTCTGCACTTTGTCGGCATGAAACACCGGCGAGTTCTCGAAGTAGCGCATCGGATACTCCCAAAGGCTGCCGCCGATGCGTGATTGCGAATGCTCGTATTGAAATTGACGAGGCAGGCCTGAGCCCCAGCGGATACCACTGTAGGCGCTGGTCATGTTCGACACGGCGGCGCCGGGCGCGGCGGCTTTGAAGCGATTGGTTTGCGTGACCATGTAAGCGATTTGATAGCCGCCCCAACTGTGTCCCTGGATACCGATCGCGTTTTCGTCGACGAAACCTTTGTCGACCACGGCCTGAATTCCCGGCAGCACGCACTTCATTGCGCTCTGTCCGGGGTAGCCGGTCGTGTAAACGATGTCCGGCATGAAGATGAGATAACCGTTGCTTACATAGTAAGTCGGATTGATCGAAGTGCCCGGGCCGGGATTACGAAAAGCGTGCAAGCCCTGCGTGAGCCGTTCGTAGATATAAACGATCATCGGGTACTTCTTCTTTGGATCGAAATTGTCGGGCTTCAGCAGCAATCCTTTCAACGCCACGCCGTCAGCATTTTTGAAACCGACCAGCTCGCCGGTCCCCCAATTGAACTGTGCGCGTTGTTCGTCGCCGCTGGTGACCTTTTTCGGATTCTTAAACTCCAGACCAGTCACCCAAATATCGGGGAACTCGTCGAAGCGCGAGGCCGTGAACATGAGCATGTCGGCGTCCTTCGCTTTAGTCGGATTATTGAAGTCCTTCGCGCCCATCACGAGTTTCTCCGGCAAACCGCCGTTGATTCGGTCGCGATAGAAACCCGAATCGCGAGTCTCTTCGTTTTCCGCGTGCAGCAGCAAAGGTTTCGCCGGATCGATTGAACGCTCTTTCGGATCGAGCCGCACGTAACGAAACGCGATCTTGTCACGCCGCCCGACGGCGTCGGTAAAATTCTTCGCGCTGCTGCCATCAGGGGAGATTTGCCAGACGTCGTAGCGATCGTAAATCAGCACGTCCCGATCGTCTTTGGTCCAACCGGCGATGCCATAGGGTGGTGGCAGCTCGGGTGTGTCGTTGTCTTCGTTGAAGAAATGCACGGCAAGATTCTTCGTCAGATTCACGATGGCGCCACTCGCGATCGAGTATGAATTCCAGTCTTTCCCATCGAAATAGATCGCGTACTTCGCGCCCGGCGAGAGCGAAACACCGAATCGCTGTTTTTGACCGACCGGCTTCCGGCTGCCGTCGTCGGCATTCACGACGTAATAATCAGTTAGTCCCGGATCGTAATCGGACATGACTCGATACGCGCGATTGTCTGAGCCGATGGCGTAACGGCCATTGTTCGAAGGCGAAAGTGATTCCATCTTCTCATCGGCGAGCTGCATGAATTTCTTATCTTTGACGAGATAGACCGCGCGGTAAGATTTGTTTCGTTCCTGCTCAGCACGAATCTTCTGGATCGGCTGGACGTAATCATCCTTCCAATGCCAGAGATCGACCAGGACTTTTTCGTCGGCGGGAATCTCCTGGTCCGCATCCTTTTCCGGTTCCGGCGGCAGCGCGGCTCCTAAAAACAAGTGACTGCCATCGAGCGAAAAGCCGAGCGTCGCTTTATCACTGACGACGAAATCTTTCCGGAATCCCGGAGAAGAAGTTGAAACGATCTCGGATACCGCGTTGGGTGCGGTGATGGTCGAGTGATTACGGTTCGCGCTCTCCTTAAGCACCGCCGTGCCGCGCTCCCAAAGATAAACTTTGAACTTCGGCTGCTTCGATTCCTGGTCGTCACGTTCGCTGATGAACGCCAATTCAGTTTGGTCTTCATCCCAAGTGAGTTTTTGGTATTTGCCTTTGCCCGCTAACAGAGATACCGGCGCGGCATCCATCTGTGGCGCCATCGCGTACACCCCGTTCGTCTCCTCCTTCTTTGAAGAGACGGTGAAGGCGAGCGTCTTCGCATCCCTGCTCAGCGTGTAATCGAGCACATCGGCAAAGCTACGTTCCGTTCCATCGGACATCTTTCGCAGCACGAGATCGCTGCCGTATTCCTTTTTCTTCGAAGCGCGGGGTGGCTGTGAGGCTCCCTCCCTTACGGTCGGGCTACTGCCCCGGGGGCTAACAGTTGAGTTACTGCTTGCGCCTTCCGCGTTAGTTGCAGTGGCGTCCTTATCGACGAGTTTCTTCGCTTCTGATTTGGGTTCTAACAAATAAGCGATGAAGCCCGAGCCGTCCTCGGGGACCTGAAAGTTTTTGACCCTTTCTATCCTAACAACCTGGCCATTAGACAAGTCCATAATGCCCAGCGAGTTCTTCGGCACGTCTTCGGGTTTCTTTTTCTCTTTTTTGGCTTTCGTTACCTCGGCTTTCGTGGGCTCGACGCTAAAGACGACGAAGCGACTGTCGGCAGCAAACACCGGACGTACGATTCGCGCCTGAGCGGCCAGAAACTCGCCTATATTTGCGCCCGGATCGTCAGGTGGCGGAACCGGCGGATGATAGCCGCGTGGCGCGCGTTGGTCGACGCCGGTGGTGAGATTACGCACGACAATCTCGCTGTCGCCGTCCTGGGCCATGTAGGCATAGGCGACGAATTTTCCATCGCGCGAAATCTGTGGCGCTTGAATCGAATGCCAGGAATCGTAATCCTGATGCGTTAAGGCTCGTTTGGTGGGAGCAGTCTGCTGGCCCAGAGCATAACCGAAGGAACTCGCGATCAGAGCGATGGCGCAAATCAGCGCGACGCTCTTTCTGTGAACTTTAGGAAAGTATTTCATACGACACTCCATTGTCAGGTTTTCTCGAAATACCAGGCTGGCTTTTCCGCATCAGTCTCAACAGTCAGGATGAGAATGTCAAGATCAATCGCGCGTTTCTTGAGCGGCCCGCGCTTTCCCGTAACCAACCCCTTTGCGATGTCGTTGTTATATATGCAATTATTGGACAAAACCCCTGAGTTATTGAGCCTGAACAGCGCAGTCCGGAAGCTTTTGATTTGACTGCGAGGAGCAGCAGTGGCAACTGTTCGTGGTCACTCAAATGCGTGATGGAAGAACAAGTCTCAAGAGAATTTCCCAGCACCCCGGCCGGACATGCAGCATCGGCGGAACCGCTCGCCGCAGGCGGACCCCAAATTAAGCCGCAACGCCGCAGCAAAACTCGCGCGCGTATAGTGCAAATCGTCAGCGTGCTTGTGCTCGTGCTGGTGTTGATTTTTCTGTGGCGTTTCCTGGGTGATAAGTCTTCGCAGAGGACCCCCGGCGGTCGCAACGAAGTCGTACCGGTAGAGATGGCCGCGGTCACGCAGCGGGACGTGCCGACGGTGTTGAAAGCAATCGGCAATGTAGAGCCACTCTCAACGATCGCCGTTCGATCCCAGGTTGAAGGGAGCCTGCAATCAGTAGCTTTCGTTCCGGGACAGGAGGTGAAAAAAGGCGCTCTGCTTTTTCAGATAGATCCGCGCCCGTTGCAGTCCGCGCTTAGTCAGGCCGAGGCGAATCTGTTAAAGGCGATGGCCCAAGTCAAACAAGGCCAGGACATCGTCGCTAAAGATGAAGCCACTGCTAATAATGATCGAGTAATTGCGAAGCGCGATGCAAATTTGCTGGAGGCGGGCGTTATTCCGCGCGAGCAATACGACAACGACGAGGCGAAGTTGAAAGCTGACGAGGCCACGGTGCGTGCGGACCAATCAGCGGTAGCGAATCTGCAAGCGGCGCAGAAAGCCGAGCAGGCGGCTGTCGAGAACGCACGCGTTCAGCTCAGCTATACGACAATTCGTGCTCCGATCGCCGGCAAGACCGGCAATCTCGCGGTGACCGCCGGTAATCTGGTTCAGCCAAACGCCACAACGCCGATGGTGACGATTACCCAGTCGGCGCCGATCTATGTCACGTTCTCGATTCCGGAAAGGGATTTGATGCGTATCAGACAGAATTCGGGTGCGAATGGCCTTGTCGCCGAAGTTGAGATTCCTGGTGACGAGTCCAATCATGCTTTTGGAAAGCTGTCATTAGTCGATAACACAGTCGATGTGGCTACTGGAACTGTGCGCTTGAAAGCTACGTTTCAGAACGATGATCGGCGGCTTTATCCGGGACAGTTCGTTAACGTTGTGCTCACACTGGGAACCCAAAACCAGGCGGTAGTCGTCCCGTCGCAAGCCGTTCAGATCGGGCAGGACAAATCATTCGTATACGTCGTCAAGGCTGACATGACGGTCGAAACGCGTACCGTGAAGACTGGAACCACGATCGAAAATATGACCGTGATCGATGACGGATTGAAACCGGGCGAGCAGGTCGTGACTGACGGACAACTACGTTTAGTGCCGGGAGCAAAGGTGCAGGCGAGAGGTCAAGGCCAAGGTCAACAAGGCGGAGGTCCGGCCGGTGGTCCAGGGCAGGGTGGAAATCCAGGCGCGCAAAATGATAAAGGTCAACGTAGGCGAGGCGGCGGCGGGAATCAGAATCAGTGAATTAGATGAGAGGGTCACCTTCAGAACATGGAATTGCAAATTGAAAATTGCAAATTGCAAATTGATCTGGAGAAAATCATGACTCCAGACGAGATGGTTGAACGACTGATTAATTTTGCTGCCCGAGTCGGTAAAGTCGTTGATGCGTTACCAGATACTCGAATGGGACGGCATATCGGAAGCCAATTAGTGCGCAGCGGAACTTCTCCCGCACCTAACTACGAAGAAGCGTGTGCCGCTGAAAGTCGTGCGGACTTCGTTCATAAGCTTAGCATTTGTCTCAAGGAATTACGCGAGTCGCGCTCCTGGATTCGGTTAATTATCAAGACGGAAATGCTAACCGAACATCGAATGGCCGAACTCCTCGACGAATGCAATCAGCTTTGCAATATGATTGGCCAATCGATAGTCACAGCAAAAGAAGGTAAAGAGAAAAAGCGGTAAGACTGGAATGCTGTCGAGCAATTTGCATTTTTCAATTTGCATTTTTCAATTTTCAATGGTTTGGCGCAAGCAAGACCGAAATTCTCGTAATGACGCTATAGCAGTTTAATGTCGCAACTCTTCATTCAACGTCCCATCACGACCACGCTCATCATGGCGGGCATCGTGTTGTTCGGTCTTATTGGCTACCAATCGCTGCCGGTGAGCGATTTGCCAAACGTCGACTATCCCACGATTCAAGTTAGCGCGGGCCTTCCCGGAGCGAGCCCTGAAACGATGGCCTCGTCAGTGGCCACTCCGCTCGAGCGGCAGTTCTCGACGATCGCCGGATTAAATACGGTCAGCTCAACCAGCACGCTCGGCAATACTCAAATCACTTTGCAGTTCGACTTGAGCCGTAACATCGACGCGGCCGCGCAGGATGTGCAAACCGCGATTTCGGCTTCGGCGCGTCAACTGCCGCCGGGGATGCCGAACCAGCCGACTTTGAAGAAAGTAAATCCCGCCGATCAACCAATCGTCTATCTAATGGTCAGCTCGCCGACGCTGCCGCTCTCGAAAGTAAACGAATACGCGGATACTTCGCTGGCGCAGAGGCTTTCAACCATCAGCGGGGTCGCGCAGGTTTTGGTTACCGGCGAACAGAAATATGCCGTGCGCGCGCAGCTCGATCCTTCAGCATTGGCGAGCCGCGGCATCGGTATCGACGACGTGGCGACCGCTCTGCAGCGCGGCAACACCAATCTGCCGGTCGGCACGCTCTATGGAATCCATCAGAACCTCACCGTGCAGGCGAACGGCCAACTGATGGATGCTGAAAGCTATCGTCAGTTGATTATCGCTTACCGAAACGGCGCGCCGGTGCTGCTCAGAGATCTTGGTGATGTCATCGACAGCGTGGAGAACAATCGGCTGGCCAGCCGCTACAACGGTCAACAGGTTGTCACGCTAACGATCCAGCGCCAGCCGGGAACCAATACAGTTGCCGTCGTAGATGCGATTCGCAATTTATTGCCGGCATTTCGCCAGCAACTGCCGGCTTCGATCAAGCTCGACGTTTTGTACGATCGATCCGAATCTATTCGCGAATCAGTCAACGACGTGCAGTTCTCTCTGTTGCTGGCAATCGGACTGGTCGTGCTCGTCATTTTTCTGTTCCTGCGCAACGTAAGGGCTACGATCATTCCCACGCTGGCGCTGCCCACATCGATCGTCTTCACGTTTGCTGTGATGTACCTGCTCGGCTTCAGTCTCGACAATCTTTCGCTGATGGCGTTGACGTTGTCGGTAGGATTTGTTGTGGACGACGCCGTGGTAATGCTGGAGAACATCGTGCGGCGCATGGAAGATGGCGAAGGCGCGATGGAAGCGGCGCTGAAGGGCTCGCGCGAGATTGGCTTCACGATCGTGTCGATGACTGTGTCTTTGGTGGCGGTCTTTATTCCCGTGCTGTTTCTGGGCGGCATATTGGGACGGCTGTTTCGAGAATTCGCGGTCACTATTAGCGTCGCAATTCTGGTTTCGGGATTTGTCTCACTGAGTCTCACGCCGATGCTATGCAGTCGCATACTGAAGACGTTTAGCGGGCATCGCCACGATCACGGGCGCGAACCACTGTTGGCGGGTGATGTCAGCAGCCCAACTGTCACGGAGGGCTCACGTGAGGATCGCATTGAACCACCGAAGGGTGCCTGGTGGCAGAAGACCGAGCACGCTTACGAATGGCTGGTCGGAGGTTATCGCTGGACGCTGCAACTCGCGCTGGAGCATCGGGCTCTCACGATCCTGATCTGCGGAGTTCTATTCGTCATCACGGTCTTCTTCTTTTATGTGATTCCCAAAGGTTTCATTCCCAACGACGATACGAGCCGCATCATTGGTTACACCGAGGCGGCGGAAGGCATTTCGTTTGACGAGATGTCGCGGCATCAGCAGCAGATCGTCGATATCGTGCGGGCCAACCCAAACGTCTCCGGTGTGTTGTCCACGGTTGGAGAGAGCGATATCAGCGCCGCCAGTAACACCGGCAACATTCTGATTATCTTGAAGCCGCTTTCTCAACGGCGTCAGGGTGTCGAGACGATCATTGAAGACTTGCGTCCAAAACTCGCAAACGTTCCCGGCATGCGAATCTATTTGCAGAATCCGCCGCTGGTCCAGGTCGGCGGCCAGGTGACGAAGAGTCCCTATCAGCTAACTCTCCAGGGGCCGGATCGAAATGAACTCTATCGGAATGCCGAAGTATTGGAACAAAAGATCGCAGCCTTGCCGCAGTTGTTGGACGTGGCGAGCGATATTCAGATCAAGAACCCACAACTCAACGTCGATATCGATCGCGATAAAGCCTCGACACTCGGTATCACCGCGCAGCAGATCGAAGACGCGCTGAACAGCGCCTATGGCACACGCCAGATTTCGACGATCTACGCCACATCCAATGAATATCAGGTCATTCTGGAGGTGAAGCCGGAATATCAGCAGGATCCGGACGCTTTGGGGCGGCTATACATTCACGCCACTCCGAGCGCGGCTGGCTCGAGTCCCACGCTTGCGCAGACAGTTGTGGCCCAACCTGGCTCAGCTCTGGCGCAATCGTCGTCCGCAACCGCCACGTCCACACAAGCATTAACGGGGGTCACGACAGCGACGACTCAAGCAACCGGAACCTCGACTCAGACTCGTTTGGTGCCACTGAGCACGGTGGCGACCCTTTCGCGCAGCGTTGGTCCTTTGTTGGTCAATCACCTCGGGCAACTGGCATCGGCAACCATTTCATTCAATTTGCGTCCGGGCGTTTCGTTGAGCGATGCGACGGACAAAGTCCAGGGGTTGGCAAAGCAGACTTTGCCGGGATCGATCACAACCAGCCTTCAGGGGACGGCGCAAATCTTTCAATCGTCTTTGCAGAACCTGACCTTGTTGCTGCTGGTTGCGGTGATGGTGATCTATCTCGTTCTGGGAATTCTCTACGAGAGTTTCATTCACCCGTTCACGATTCTATCGGGCCTGCCCTCAGCGGGACTCGGAGCGTTGTTGACGCTTTTGATTTTTGGACGCGAGCTGGACGTCTACGCTTTCGTAGGCCTGATCATGCTGATTGGCATCGTCGAAAAGAACGCCATCATGATGATTGACTTCGCGTTGACGGCGCAGCGCGAAGAAGGGAAGCCGGCGGAAGAAGCTATCTTTCAAGCCTGCCTGATCAGGTTCCGTCCCATCATGATGACCACGATGGCTGCGCTGATGGGAACCTTGCCGATTGCCCTTGGCTGGGGCGCCGGCGCCGCCTCGCGACGTGGATTGGGTCTGGCCGTCGTGGGCGGCTTGTGCGTGTCGCAGGTGGTGACATTGTATTTGACGCCGGTTGTGTATCTGTATTTCGAACGAATGCAGGATTGGTTCAGACGACGACGTGAGGAGCGAGACGAAGGAACCAGCACTGTTCCAGCGTAAATAAGGAGTCTCAAGCACGTTGCGCATTGCTGCGCCGTTTGGCGGGCATTATGATCATCGAGGATTTTATGATTAGGAGCAACAATGATGAGCACTACAATCACCATTCCTACCGACCTTGAAGAAAGAATTGCCGCTCGAGCTGGGAGCCGGGGCCAGAACGTTGAGGAGTTCGCACTGGAGACATTGGCCAAAGCCACCGAGGCACCGTCCCTGCGAGAGTTGTTTGCCGATGTGCAGCAGCAAGTAGCAGAGAGTGGCTTATCGGACGAAGAGATCGATAAGAAGATTGAGAGCGCTGTGAGCGAGGTTAGAAGGCAGCGTCGTGCCTAAGCCCCTGGTTGTTTTTGATTGTGTGATTTTCGTGCAAGCCCTCATTAAGAAGAGCGGACCGGCGGCGCGATGTTTGGAACTCTTCGAGCGGGAAAGCCTGTTTTCTTTGGCTGTTAGCCGAGAAACCTTGAGCGAGTTGCAAAATGTACTGTCACGCTCAGAGTTACGTCAAGAGTTCTCGCTGATAACAGACGAAAAGGTGAGCCAATTGATCGACTTGCTACTGTTCAAAGGGAATCTGTTTCGCAATGTACCGAGGCGAATCAGATTTCCGCGCGACGCAGCCGATGAGGCGTACCTGAATCTCGCGATCTCTACCGGCGCAACCTTTCTGGTAACGCGTGATACTGATTTGCTGGACTTGATGAGGTGGGACACGGAAGAGAGTCGCGATTTCCAGCGACGGTTTCGACATCTCAAGATACTCGATCCGACTTCATTTCTAAGAGAGATCACGCCCAGCGCGTAATGATCTGTAGGTCAACGTGAAAGATAGAAAGAACCAATCCGATTCCTTACGCAACGCAGAGCCGCCTACCAGACACGGCATCTCGGAACTCTTCATCAATCGGCCGATCACCACGACATTGGTGATGGTTGCGTTTGTGCTATTCGGCCTGCTTGGTTATCGCGCGCTTCCGGTGAGCGATCTGCCGACGGTTGACTATCCGACAATCAGTGTCAACGCCAGTCTTCCGGGCGCTAATCCCGAGACCATGGCGGCCTCTGTGGCTACGCCGCTGGAACGACAATTCTCGGGCATAGCCGGAATCGATTCGATCAACTCGAGTAACTCTCAGGGGTCGACTTCGGTAACTCTCCAATTCAATCTGAGCCGGAATATCGACGCGGCCGCGCAGGATGTGCAGACCGCGATCTCCGCAGCGCTGCCCCAGCTTCCGCCGGATATGCCGACGCCTCCGAGCCTGCGAAAAGTAAATCCTGCCGACAGCCCGATCCTTTTCCTTTCGCTGAATTCAGACGTCTTGTCATTGCCGCAGGTTGACGAATACGCCGAGACGTTGATCGCGCAACGCATCTCGATGGTCGAAGGCGTATCGCAGGTACAGGTCTACGGCGCGATGAAATATGCGGTGCGGGTGCAGATGGATCCCCAGGCACTTGCCGATCGCGGCATCGGAGTCGATCAGGTAGCCTCGGCGATCGCGAACGGAAATCCAAATACGCCCACCGGTTCTCTCTACGGCAAATACACGAACCTGACGCTGCAGACGAATGGACAACTCATGAATGCGGCTGAATTCCGGCCTTTGATCGTGGCCTATCGCAACGGCGCCCCGGTGCGTCTGGAGCAGGTCGCGAACGTAATCGACAGCGTCGAAAACAATAAAGTAGCGAGCTGGTTCAATGGCCGGCGCAGCGTAACTATGGCGATCCAACGCCAACCCGGAAGCAACACTGTGGCCGTCGTCGATGCCGTGCGAGCGCTCATGCCCCAGTTTCGCCAGCAGTTGCCGGCCTCGGTCAATCTCGACGTGCTCAACGATCGTTCGATCTCGATTCGTAACTCAGTTAATGACGTCCAGTTTTCGCTCTTGCTGGCGATGGCCCTGGTGGTCATGGTTATTTTCCTGTTCCTGAGAAATATCCGCGCCACGATTATTCCGACACTGGCATTGCCCACCTCGATCGTCGGGACATTTGCCGTGATGTACCTGCTGAAATTCAGCCTGGACAATCTCTCGTTGATGGCGTTGACGTTGTGCGTTGGTTTCGTGGTTGATGATGCGGTCGTCATGCTGGAGAACATTGTGCGGCGCATCGAGATGGGTGAAGAGGTAATGGAAGCGTCGCTCAAGGGCTCGCGCGAGATCGGCTTTACGATTGTGTCGATGACTGTATCGCTGGTCGCTGTTTTCATCCCGGTCCTCTTCATGGGAGGAATCCTGGGCCGGCTGTTTCGCGAGTTTGCCATCACGATCAGCGTGGCGATTCTCGTCTCCGGATTGGTTTCACTGACCCTCACGCCGATGCTTGCCAGTCGCCTGCTCAAGGCCGGAATGATTCGCAAGAGCACGTTGCACGAAGAGGCTGGGCACGCGCCACGACGCGGTTGGTCGGGATTCACCGAAGGCATCTACAACCGCGTCCTGCACGCTTACGAATGGACGCTGCAACGCGTGCTGGCGCATTCGTTTCTGACCATCCTGGTGATGATCATGTTGGCCGGTGTGACGGTCTATTTGTTCACGGTGGTGCCGAAAGGATTCATTCCCAGCGGCGATAGCAGTTTGCTTAATTGCAGTACCGAAGGCGCGCAGGGCATATCTCTGGAAGACATGATCAAACATCAGAGGGTCATCGCCGAAATCATCGAAAAGGATCCGAACGTGCAGGCCCTCGCCTCGACTGTTGGTTCCGGCGGTCGTAATGCCAGCGGCAATAACGGCACGATCTTCATCGGTCTGAAGCCGATCAATCAGCGCAAGCTCAGCGCTGATGATATCGCCGATGAGTTGCGGCCGAAGCTTTCGCATGAGCCCGGTCTTCGTGTTTATCTTCAGAATCCTCCTTCGATCAGCATCGGCGGCTTTGGCGGGCGAGCACTTTATAACGTCACGCTTCAAGGAATGAATACGGAGGATTTATACCAGGGCGCCTCGATCATGGAACGAAGAATGCGCGAGATGCCGATCCTTCAGGACGTCAACAGCAACTTGCAGCTCAACACGCCGCAGATGAACGTTGAAATAGATCGCAAGCAGGCCTCGGCAGTGGGTGTTACTATCGCACAGATTCAATCGGCGCTCGGCAGCGCCTTTGGTTCTCGGCAGCTCTCGCAAATCTACACTGCAACTAATGAGTACCAGGTAATCCTGGAAGTTAAGCCTGAGTTTCAGCAGGATC
>WNFR01019011.1_pt1 | contig 11870 bp, 10 predicted proteins | sample 5400221 | NCBI WGS metagenome assembly WNFR01 (sample SAMN13153357, study PRJNA577476) | soil metagenome | isolation source: 40 cm soil under Madrone tree | place: USA:California | collected 2016-06-14 | reverse complement strand
TTACCGCGCGCGACGCGGACGTGATCCAGACCTACGTGCGCCTCGGGCTGGGGGTCGGCATCGTGGCGCACATGGCGGTCGATGAGCGCGACCCTGACCTCGCGGCGATCGACGCCTCGCACATGTTTGCGGCGCACACCACCTGGATCGGGTTTCGCCGCGGCACGCTGTTACGCAAGTACATGTATGAGTTTGCGCAGCTGCTGGCGCCGCACCTGGACCGGCGCCTGGTGGACCGGGCGCATCGAGCTGCCTCGGCCGAGGAGGTGAACCAGTTGTTTGCCGATACTTCGCTGCCCCAGCGCTAGCGCCGCGGCGTACGTCAGAGGCCTAGGCGAAGAAGCGCTGTCTGCGGATGGCCATTTGGGGCGATCCGGGCTGATAGGCGACGTCATAGCAGCGCGCGGCACGCGCCGTCCGCATCCTCACCCTCGGCCAGCTCCAGGGCATCAAAGCCGCAGCGCGCGAGCAGGAACACCTGGTCCTGGCGCACGCCGGCGCCCACGGCGCGCAGCTCGCCCCTGAACCCCAAGCGCTCGCGCAGCAGTCGCCCCTGCGAGTAGCCGCGGCCCTCGCTGGGGCTGGGAAACTCCACCGCCACCAGGTCCAGCCGCGCTAGCTCCCCGGCGAGCTCCTCCACGCGATCGATGGGGGTGATGCGCACGCCGAGTCGTCCCGACCACTGCCACCAGCGCCCCGGGTCCTTGCGCAGCTCCGCGAGCGGCACGATCAGCGCCGCGCCCTCGGCGGCCTCTTCGCCGAGGTGAATCCAGTCGTCGGCGACCATCTCACGCCGCCGCAGAATGCGTCGCATAGGCGCTCTCCCTGAAGGGCGCAAGGCCCACGCGGCGGAACGTGTCGATGAAGCGTTCGCCCTCGGCGCGCAGAGTGCGATACGCCTCGACGATTCGCTCGATGGTCGCTGCCACCTGGGTCTTCGGCACCGAGGGACCGATGACTTCGCCGAGCGCCGTGAAGCCGTTGGCCGAGCCGCCGAGGGTGATCTGGTACCACTCCTCGCCGTGCTTGTCGACGCCGAGGATGCCGATGTGGCCGACGTGGTGATGCCCGCAGGCGTTCATGCACCCGGACATCTTGATCTCGATATCGCCCAGGTCGTACAGGTAGTCGAGATTGTCGAAGCGCTCCTGGATCTGCTTCGCCACTCCGAGCGTGCCGGCGTTGGCGAGCGAGCAGAAATCCAAGCCGGGGCAGGCGATCATGTCGGTGAGGGTGCCGATGTTCGGCATGGCGAGCTGGTGGCGCGCGAGCTCGAGCCACACCTCGTACAGCTCGCTCTGGCGCACGTCCGCGAGCAACAGGTTCTGATTGTGGGTGGTGCGGATGAGGCCGAAGCTCACGCGCTCGGCGAGCGCCGCGACCGCCTCCATCTGCTCGGAGCTCATGTCCCCCGGGTTCTGTCCGTGCGCCTTGAGCGACACGAACACCGCGCGATACCCGCTCACGCGGTGCGGACGGGTGTTGTAGCGATACCAGGCCTGGAAGGCGGGCTCGCGCCCGGCGCTGGCGTCGAAGTCCTCGAGTGCCAGGTAGGGCTGGGGTCTGAAGAAGCCGCGCACCCGCGCGACTTCCTCGGCCGGCAGGCGCGCCGCGCTCTCGCGCCCGAGCTGCCACTCGGCTTCCACCTGCTCGCGGAAGCGCTCGATACCCAAGGTCTTGACCAGTATCTTGATGCGCGCCTTGTTGAGGTTGTCGCGCCGGCCATGGCGGTTATAGACCCGCAGGATCGCTTCCAGATAAGACAGCAGGTCGGCCAGCGGCAGGAAATCGCGGATCACCTGCCCGATCATGGGGGCTCGCCCCAGGCCCCCGCCCACCAGCACCGTGAAGCCGATGTTGCCCTGTGCATCGCGCGCCATGTGCAGCCCGATGTCGTGCACTTCGGAGGCCGCGCGGTCCTGCGGTGAGCCGGTCACGGCGATCTTGAACTTGCGCGGCAGGTAGGTGAATTCCGGGTGCAGAGTGGCCCACTGGCGGATGATCTCGCAGTAGGGCCGCGGATCGTCGATCTCGTCGCGGGCGATGCCCGCCAGGTGATCGGCGGTGACGTTGCGAACACAGTTGCCGCTGGTCTGGATGGCGTGCATCTGCACGGTGGCGAGCTCGGCCAGGATGTCCGGGACGTCGGTGAGATTCGGCCAGTTCAGCTGCAGGTTCTGCCGCGTGGTGAAGTGACCAAACCCGCGGTCGTAGCGGCGCGCGATGTCGGCGAGCTTGGCGAGCTGGCGCGAGGCGAGCAGCCCGTACGGGATGGCGATGCGCAGCATGGGAGCGTGCCGCTGGATGTACAGCCCGTTGCGCAGCCGCAGCGGGCGGAACTCATCCTCGGACAGCTGTCCCGCGACATAGCGGCGCGTCTGATCGCGGAATTCCGCGACCCGTTGATCGACAAACGCCTGGTCCAGCTGGTCGTACTGGTACATGCGAACCGACTATAGGCGTGCGGTTCCGGGCCTCTAAATACCGTGTGGTTGGGTGAACCTCTTTCTGGGGTTATGAGCCTATGCAACACTAGAGCCGCAGCTATCCGGAGGCGAACGTGGCGGGACTCTATTTCGAGGAATTCGCCGTAGGGCAGCGCTTCGAGCACCTGGTGCGGCGCACCGTGACCGAGACCGATAACCTCCTGTTCAGCGCCCTCACCATGAACCCGGCCGCCCTGCACCTGGACGCCGAGTACTCCAAGGGCACCCCCTTTGGGGAGCGGATCGTGAACAGCGTATTCACGCTCGGCCTCATGGTGGGGCTGTCGGTCTACGACACGACCTACGGTACGACCCTGGGGAATCTGGGCTGGGAAGAGGTGCGTTTCCCGCGCCCCGTGCTGATCGGCGACACGCTGCACGTCACCACGACGGTGGTATCCAAGCGCGAGAGCCAGTCGCGCCGGGACTCAGGCGTCGTGGTGTTCGAGCAGCGCGCCTGGAACCAGCGCGATGAGGAGGTCGCCTCCTGCCGCCGCGCGGCGCTGATGATGAAAAGGCCGGCGGCGTGAGCGCAGAGCGGCAGATGGCGCCGCTGCGCTCGCTGCTGTTCGTTCCCGGTGACAGCGCACGCAAGCAGGAAAAGGCGCTCGCCACCGAGGCGGACGCCTTGATCCTCGATCTCGAGGATTCGGTGGACGCGGCGAACCTTCCGGCCGCGCGTGCACGGGTGGGTGAGCTGTTGCGCTCGCACGCCGGCGGCTGCGGGCCGCAGCTGTGGGTGCGGGTCAACTCACCGGCGAGCGGCCTGCTGCGCGAAGACCTCGAGGGTGTGTGCGCCGAGCGGCTCCCCGCGGGCATCGTGCTGCCCAAGATCTCCGCCCCCGCGGAGATCGTCGAGGCGGCGGCTCATGTCACGGCGCTCGAGACCCGGCGGGGTGTGGCCAGCGGCACTACACGACTCCTGGTCGTAGCCACGGAGACACCGCAGGGACTCTTGGCACTGCCGCAGTATCCGGCGGTGCTGCACGCCGCGCGGGCCGCTGCGGCGCGGCTGCTGGGGCTTACCTGGGGGGCGGAAGACCTGAGCGCGGCGCTGGGCGCGCTAGCCAAGCGAGACGGTGGCGGAGCCCTGACGTTCACGTTCCAACTGGCGCGCACCACGTGCCTCCTCACCGCCGCGGCGCTCGGTGTCCAGGCCATCGATGGCGTGCACACCGACCTTCGTGACGCGGCCGGGTTGCAGCGTGAGCTCGGAAGTGCCCGCCGCGACGGCTTCAGCGGCAAGCTCGCCATCCACCCGGAGCAGATCGCCGCCATCAATGCCGCGTTCACGCCCACCGCGGCGGAAGCGGAGCACGCGCGACGCGTAGTGGCGGCGTTCGCTGCCGCGCCCGGTGTCGGGGTCGCAAGCCTCGATGGCGCGATGATCGATCGTCCCCATCTCATCCAGGCACAGCGCATCCTTGCGGCGGCGCAGCGCTCCAGGCAGCGCACCTGAGACAAGACCGGCGGAGCGATCCGGCGTACTGGCACGCGCGGATCCGCGCACCGACTTTACTTGGGCGCCTCCAGCGCCAGCAGGTCTTCGGGGGTATCCACGTCGAGCGCTGCGCTGGGCATGGGTACCCGCACCACCCGGTCGGCACCGCGCCGTAACAGCGCGCGGGCGCCGACGTCACCGCGCAACTCGGCGAGATCGCGGAACGCGCTGCGCGGGAAGATGGCCGGCACGCCGCTGGTTCCCGCGTACAGCGCGGCCGCAATGTACTGGGGTTGCTTGCGCCAGGTGCCGGCGAGGCGCTTCAGATCATCCGCGGTGACGGCCGGCTGATCCGCGAGCAGCAGCATGACCCCGGTGCAGCTCGCCGGCAGCCGCGCGATGCCGGCGCGGATCGAGCTGGCGAGGCCTTCGCGCCACTCGTGATTCACGACCACCGAACCGGGAGAGTGCTTCAACAGTGGGGCCAGCTCGGCCGCCCCCGCACCGAGCACGACGATGAGAGCGTTCCCCGTGACCTCGGCGGCCCGGGTCACTGCCGTGTGCAGCAGGGGCCGTCCCGCGACCCGCACCAGTTGCTTGGCCGATCCGAAGCGAGTGGAGGCTCCGGCCGCCAGCACCACTGCGTACAACCCATCCCCCACACGGCCGCTGCCCGCGGATGCCAACAAGGGCTACGAGCCTCGCGGCCGCGGGAAGGTGAGCGAGGCGCCCGCGGGCAGGGCCGCGCGCACGCGCGCGTAGCGATGGCGCTCCTCGAGGATCGAGTCAGCATCGATACCGGCGATGACGCGCCAGTCGGTGGTTCTGGGGTTCGCCGCGAGCCAGGCTTCGATGGCGTCGCGGCGCGCACTCCACACACTGTTGAAGAACTGCGCAAACTCGCGCCAGCTCTCCTGCGTGCGGCTGTCTGCCGAAGGTGCGGGCGTGCGCGCCAGGGCCGCTGCGAGCTTCTCGAGCGCCTCGCGGCTGCGCCCCGGACTCGCCAACGCAGCTTCGAGTGTGCGCTGCCCCTCATCAGCGGGTGTCGGGCGTGCGTCCCGCAGGTCGGTGAGGCGCTGGTCGCGCTCTTCGAACCACGCGAGCACGCACACCAGATAGTCCACGCAGGCCTGCCGGACGAACCACGCGAGCACGCACACCAGATAGTCCACGCAGGCCTGCCGGAATTCCTCCAGCGATGAGCCGCTGCTCAACGCGACCGCGTTGCGACGCGCAAATGCCGTGGTGCAGGCGTTGGCCACGGCGCTGGCGTGCTGCCGCTCAGCGGTGAGCTGCTCGCGGATGTGCTGAATCTCGTTCACGAGTCCCGGGGATCTACGAGATGTGACAGGAAGTGTAGCGCATAACGAATTGACTTTACTAACAAATCACAGAGCGATGCACGAACGCGTGCAACTCGGCCACGATCGCGAGCGCGATCGACTCGGGCGTGCGGCCGCCGAGGCGCAAGCCGACGGGCGCATGCAGCCGGGGGCGCAGCCGGTGCGCGGCGGCACCCAGATCCGCGAGCAGCTTCTCGCGACGCACGGCCGGCCCCAGTAATCCCACGTACGGAATGCTCGTCTCGGCGAGGCTGCGCAGGTAGGCGAGGTCGGAAGGCAGGTGATGACTCATGACGACGGCGGCGGAGAAGCGTCCGAGATCGAGCGCCTCGCGCAGGGCGTCGGGACGGGCTTGGATGACATGCTCCGCGGACGGGAAGTGTGCGGCGACGGCGTACGCCGGGCGATGGTCGACGAGTGTGATTTTCCAGTCGAGGCGGGCCGCGAAATCCACCAGCGGTGCTGCGTCCGGGCCGGCGCCGAGTACCAGAATCCGCGGCGGCAGCGACAAGGGCGCGACGAACAGCCTCCAGGACGGGGAGTGTCCTTCGAGCCAACCGACCTGCCCGTCGCGGGCGCACTGCGCCAGCGCGGCGTGCACGGCCGGTGTCTCGAGCGCAGGCGTTGCGCTGCGTCGCGCTGCACCGCTCGGCAGCGCCAGGGTTCCGACCGGCAGATCCGCGCGCGCGGACTCCGTCACCACGCCAATCGCGGTAGCGGCGTGCGCGGCGAGCGCGCCGGCAAGATGGGCGAGGGGTTGCCAGTCATTCTCCGGACCTGCGCGCAGCAGCAGTATGTGCATGGCGCCTTCACAGCCCAGCCCCAGGCCCCACAGCAGCTCGTCGGGTGTGCGCAGGTCGTAGTGCACGGCGCGCGGCTGGCCGCTCACGATGACCGTGCGGGCGTGCTCGCGCAGATCACTCTCGAGGCAGCCCCCCGAGAGGAGCCCGGCGTACTCACCGTTGGCCGCGATCAACATGAGCGCGCCGGGCTTGCGGTAGGTCGAGCCGGCGGTGTGCACCAGCAGGCCCAGCGCCAGCGCACGGCCGGCGGCGCGCTCGCGCTCGAACAGAGGTAGCAGCGGACCCAGGGATGTTTCCACGTGCGCACGATTATGCCAGCGCGGCGCGTGCGCGCCGTGTGCTAAGCCGACGTGCTAAGCCGACGCTCCTGGCGGCGGCGCCATTGCGCCCGCGGCGGCCGGGCGCTTTAATTACACTGATGGTTAATAAAATCGCCGTGGCGGCGCACGCGCCCGCACAGGAGGCGCCGCCGGGCCCGGCCCGCAGGCGCCGCGTACGTGGCCGGCCGAAGGGCGCCAGTGCGGGCAAGGTGCGCGAGCGGCTGCTCGAGGCCGCGCGGGAGCTGTTTCTGCGCTACGGCTACCGGGCAGTGTCGAGCCGGCAGATCGGCGCCGCCGCCGGGGTCAACTTCGCGATGATCCGTTACTATTTCGGCGGCAAACCCGGGTTGTACCGGGAGATCCTGCAGGGGGTGCTGCCGCCGCAGATCGCGGCGGCCCTGCAGACGGGCGGCAGCCCACCGAAGCTGGCGGACATTCTGAGCAACATCACGCGAGTGTGGGCGGCGAACCCGTGGATCGCCGGCTTCGTGCTGCGCGAAGTGCTGGTGCCCGGGGGGCCGATGCGCAGCATGTTCCTGCGTGAATTTCCGGAGCGCCTGGCGCCACTGGTCGAGCGCGCGGTGCGCTCTGAGATCGAGCGCGGCGCCTTGAGATCCGACCTCGACCCGAAGCTGCTGGTGTTATCGGTGGTGAGCCTGGCGGTTTTCCCCTTCCTCGGCTTCCCGCTGACCAGCCGCGTGTTCGGCGTGAGCAACGACGAGGAGTTCGTGACACGGTTCCTGCGCCACACGCAGGCGCTGCTCGCGTGCGGTGTTGCCGCCGGTGGCCGGCCGCCCTGAGGCGCCGCGCCTGCACGCCGTCGTTGCGCAGGCGCGGGCGCGTCAGTAGAGTCGCACGGGCTTCCTCGTGATTCCAGAAATCCTGCTTCGATGCTCAACCCCACTCCCTGGGTCGTGCACAAGTTCGGGGGGTCGAGCGTCGCCGACGCCGACTGCTTCCGCAAGGTCGCGGCCATTCTCGACTCGGCTCCGGCTGCTCGCCTGGGGGTGGTGCTGTCTGCGTGCCGCGGCGTGACCGATGCGTTGCTGCGCCTGGTGGCGCTCGCCGAGCGCCAGGATGAGGGCTACCACGGCGAGGTCGCGCAGCTGCGTACGCGCCACGCGGCGATTGCCGAGGAACTGCTGACGCCGGCCGCCGCGCAGTTGTACCTCGCGGCCCTGAAGCGCGACTGCCACGATCTTCTGGGAGTCCTGAACTCGGTCAAGCTGACCCGCGCCGCCGCCCACAACGTCAGGGATGTCGTGGCAGGCTACGGCGAGATCTGGTCGACGCTGCTGTTCCAGCGCTTTTTCGAGGAGCGCGCGCGCCGCCCCGGCGCCGTGCAGTGGCTCGACGCGCGGCGCGTGGTGGTGGCGCAATGGGGGCCGTTGGGTCCGGGCATCCAGTGGGCCGAATCACGCGCCAACCTCGAGGCGCTGGTGCCGTCCGAGTTCACCGGCACCCTGATCATCACCGGGTTCATCGCCTCCAACCAGCGCGGGGTCCCGACGACCCTCGGACGCAACGGCAGCGATTTCTCCGCCTCCATCTTCGGCGCGCTGCTGGGCGCGTCCGAGATCCACATCTGGACGGATGTCGATGGGGTGCTGTCCGCCGACCCGCGCCGCGTACCCGACGCCACGGTCATCGACTCGCTCTCCTACAGCGAGGCGATGGAGCTGGCGTACTTCGGCGCCAAGGTGCTGCACCCGCAGACCATGGCGCCGGCGGTCAAGGACGGCATCCCCATCTGGATCCGCAACACCTTCGCACCCGCGGGGGTGGGCACCCTGATCTGTGCCCGGCCCTCCTCGGCGCTGCCCGTCAAGGGCATCACCAGCATCGAGCGCGTCGCGCTCGTCAATCTGGAAGGCACCGGGATGATCGGCGTGCCCGGCACCGCCCACCGCCTGTTCGGCGCACTGCGCGAGGCGGGCATTTCGGTCATCCTCATCTCGCAAGGCAGCTCCGAGCACTCCATCTGCTGTGCGATCCCCGAGGAGCAGGCGGAGCGCGCCGTCGCCGCGGTGCTTCGCGCCTTCGAGCGCGAGCTGCAGGAGGGTCAGATCCAGAGCGTCGACGTCGATCCGGATCTGGCGATTCTCGCGGTGGTCGGCGACGGCATGGCCGGCACACCGGGAATAGCCGCCAAGGTGTTCACCGCGCTGGGCACCTCCGGCGTCAACGTGCGCGCCATCGCCCAGGGCGCTTCCGAGCGCAACATCTCCGTGGTGGTCGAGGGACGCAGCGCCACGCGCGCGCTGCGCGCGGTGCATGCGGGTCTGTATCTGTCGCCGCACACCCTCTCGATCGGCGTGATCGGTCCGGGAACCGTGGGCCGCGTGCTGCTCGATCAGCTCGCCTCCCAGAGCGAGCGGCTGCGCCGGCAGTGCCAGCTCGATCTGCGCGTGCGCGGCGTGCTCGGTTCTCAGCGCATGCTGCTCGCGGACCCGGGGTTGGCGCTGGGCGAGTGGCGTGCGCGCTACGGGGACCACGGCACGGCCGGCGAGCTGACGCGCTTCGTCGAGCACGTGCGCGTCGACTACCTGCCGCACACGGTGCTGATCGACTGCACGGCGAGCGCGGCGATCGCCGGCCGCTACGCCGAGTGGCTCGCGGCCGGTATTCACATCGTGACGCCGAACAAGAAGGCCAACAGCGCGGATCTTGCCTACTACCATCGCCTGCAGGAGGCGCGGCGCGCCGGCGCGTCGCACTACCTCTACGAGGCCACCGTCGGCGCGGGGCTGCCGGTGGTGCATACGCTCAGGGACCTGCGCGAGACCGGTGATGAGATCACCAGCATCGAGGGTATCTTCTCGGGCACGCTCGCGTATCTCTTCAACGTCTACGACGGCCGGGTGGCCTTCTCCGAGATCGTGCAGGACGCGCGCCGGCGCGGCTTCACCGAGCCGGATCCGCGCGATGACCTGTCGGGCATGGACGTGGCGCGCAAGCTCATCATCCTGGGGCGCGAGATGGGCCTGACGCTGGAGCTGCAGGACGTGCAGGTGGAGAGCCTGGTGCCCGCGGAGCTCGCGGGAGGCTCGATCGAGGAGTTCATGGCGCAGCTGCCCCGTTACGACACCGCCATTGCCGCGCGCCTGGAGGCGGCGCGCGCGCGCGGCAAGGTGCTGCGTTACACCGGCACTCTGAGTGCCTCGGGCGAGGCGACCGTGGGGCTCAAGGAGCTCGATGCCCGCCACGCGTTCGCCAACATCGCGCTCACCGACAACGTGGTGCGCTTCGCGACGCGTCGCTACTGCGACAACCCGCTCATCGTGCAGGGCCCCGGGGCGGGACCGGAGGTCACCGCCGGCGGGGTGTTCGCCGATCTGCTGCGACTGGCCGCCTATCTGGGGGCGCGGTTGTGAGTCCGGCGGCGCTCGAGCGCGCGACGGCGTTCGCACCGGCCTCGGTGGGCAACGTCGCCATCGGCTTCGACATCCTGGGATTTGCGGTCGAGGCGCTCGGGGATCGCGTGACGGTGACGCGGCGTGCCGAGCCGGGTGTGACCATCAGCGCGGTGCGCGGCATCGCCGGGGAGCTGCCGCACGAGCCGCGCGACAACACCGCCGGGCGCGCGCTGCTGGCGATGCAGCAGGCGCGGCGCCTGGGGTTTGGCTTCACGCTGGAGATCGACAAGGGGATCCCGCTCGGCTCGGGACTGGGGGGCTCCGCGGCCTCGGCGGTCGCTGCCGTGGTGGCGGCGAATGCGCTGCTGCCGCAAGCGTGCAGCCTGCTCGAGCTGCTCGGGTTCGCCATGGCAGGTGAAGCGGTGGCGAGTGGCGCGCGTCACGTGGACAACATCGCCCCGTCGCTGTACGGCGGGCTGGTGCTCACGGTCGGCATCGATCATCCGCGCGTGAAGCAGATCCCGGTGCCGGCCGCGATCCGCGCCGTGATCGTCCATCCGCATATGTTCCTGTCCACCAGCCAGGCGCGCGCCATCCTCAGGGGCAGCGTGCAGATGTCGGACTTCGTGTGGCAGACGGCCAACCTCGCCGGGTTCATCTCCGGCTGCTACACCGACGATCTGGACATGATCCGCGCTTCCCTCGAGGACGTGGTGATCGAGCCGCAGCGCCAGGCGCTCATTCCCGGTTTCCAGGACGTGCGCCGCGGCGCCATGGAGGCCGGGGCGCTGGGCTGCTCGATCTCGGGCGCCGGGCCCTCGATGTTCGCCTGGGCTCCCGAGGCGGCGGCCCCGGCGGTGCTGGGGGCGATGCGCGGCGCGTTCGGGCGGCACGCGCTGGCGACCGATGCCTGGGTCGTCGAGGTGCGATCGGCGGGGGCGCGGCTGATCGGATGAGCGCCTCATGACGGACAGAACGCTGTTTGTCAGCTCGCGGGGCGAGGCTCCCGCCGCCGGCTTCAGTGCCGCGGTTCTTCAGGGCCTGGCGCCCGACGGCGGGCTGTACGTGCCCGTCAGCTGGCCGCGGCTCGCGCCATCGGACTTCGAGGCGAACGACCTGGCGAGCGTCGCCGTGCGCCTCCTGGCACCCTTCGTGGCCGGCGATCCGCTCGCGCCGCTGTTGGGCTCGATCGCCGCCGAAGCGTTCGACTTTCCAGCTCCGCTGGTGGCTCTGCCGGGGCAGGGCAGACCTTCGGTGCTCGAGCTGTTCCACGGTCCGACCGCGGCGTTCAAGGACTTCGGCGCCCGCTTCCTCGCGGCCTGCTTCGCGGGTCTGCGCGGCCGCGGCGAGCGTGCGCTCACCATTCTGGTCGCGACTTCCGGAGACACCGGCGGCGCGGTGGCGGCGGCCTTCCATGAGCGCCCGGGGGTCGAGGTCGCGGTGCTGTTTCCCAAGGGGCTGGTGTCTCCCACGCAGGAGCGCCAGCTCACCTGCTGGGGCGGCAATGTCAGGTCGCTGGCGGTTCGCGGCACCTTCGATGACTGCCAGCGCCTGGTGAAACAGGCCTTCCTCGATGAGCAGCTGAACGCGCGCTCGCTGCTGTCTTCGGCCAACAGCATCAACCTCGGACGCCTGCTGCCACAGTGCGTGTATTACGCGGCGGCGAGCTTGAGCGTCTGGCGAGCGCACGGCGAGCGCGCCTCGTTCATCGTGCCGAGCGGCAATCTCGGCAATGCGCTCGCCTGCCTGTGGGCGCGCGAGATTGGCCTGCCGATCGGAGAGGTGGTGCTGGCGCACAACGCCAACCGCACCGTGCCGGACTTCCTGGCGAGCGGCGCTTGGCAGCCGCGCCCGAGCATCGCCACGCTGGCATCGGCCATGGACGTCGGCGACCCGAGCAACATGGAGCGCCTGCGCGCCCTGTTTCCGCGCCTCGAGGAGCTGCGGACGGTGGTCAGTGCCTGCTCGGTGACGGATGAGGAGATCCGTGCGCGTATCCGCGCCGGCTATCGGCAATTCGGCCAGATCTGGTGTCCGCACACCGCGACCGCGGCGCACGCCTGGGAGCTGCTGTCGCAGCAGGCGCGCGAGCGGGGCCGCTGGGTGCTGGTGTCGACCGCG
>WNFR01019542.1_pt1 | contig 11872 bp, 13 predicted proteins | sample 5400221 | NCBI WGS metagenome assembly WNFR01 (sample SAMN13153357, study PRJNA577476) | soil metagenome | isolation source: 40 cm soil under Madrone tree | place: USA:California | collected 2016-06-14 | reverse complement strand
GGCCCGGAAGGTTAGTTCCTTCATCTCCATGGTTTCGGGAACGTAGGGTCGATGCTTGCGGATTTCTTGGGGAGGGTTACCGGCAGGAGTGCTCATTCAGGATCCTCACTGCAATCAAGGATTAATTTCCGCTTCACATTAACAGAACGGCGCACCTTAGCACGCCAAAAGGGCGCTTTACAAGTGCGGAGAGCCTTCGCCATGCACCGATTCCATTGTTGTCCGCAACTCTGGGCCCGGCTCGGGGTTACAATGGACACACGCAAGGAGGAAAGTCGTGTCTCCCCTCGGACCGTTTTCATGGTCCCGTCTTCGGAAATTCAAGTGTCCCAGTTGCGCTGCGCAAAAGGCATATCGCTCCCGGTATCGGGGAATTCTGGAACGGATATTCCTGCTTTTTTCGATGCTCAAGCCCGTTCGCTGTGACCGTTGCTACCATCGTAGCTACGCCTTTCGAACGGTCCCCGTACTTGAGCCAGGCGCTCGTGCGGGTAAACTCAATAATCAATCTGTGCGTGACTCAAGTGCTGACGAGCGCGTTGCATAACGCCCTCGGCCCCGTCTATACTGGCGATAGCTAATCAGGCGAGAGTCGCCACGTTGCTCGCCTGGTCGCGGGAGGCCGCCTTCAGCAGTACTGGCTTTCGAATACCGCCTGCCCATGGTCATGCAGCAGGTTCTCGCCATTGGGCGGAGCAAGCTGCAGCTAGTCTCTTTTTTACGTTTTTTCCCGCCGACTGCCGTATCTGCAACGCCCCTCTGATCGAAATTTCCAGACTTCCAGTTTGCCAGACATGCCTGGAGGCGCTGCGTCCGCTCGCGGGGATATTGTGCAGCGTCTGTGGAGAAGCGTTGCTTTCGCTTGCGTTCATGGATCGGCCAGAGCCTCAGTGCGGCCTGTGTCAACGTTTGCATCCGCCATTCGAGAGGGCAGTTGCTTACGGTAGCTATGACGGCGGATTGCGCGACCTGATCCATCTACTCAAGTATCAGCAGGTTCGTCCGGCTGCGGCGGTGCTGGGGCGCATGTTGGCGGAGGCGATCGTGGGTCTGGAAGCCAACTTGCCGGCCGGGCTGATCGCGGTAGTTCCAGTTCCGCTGCACGAGCGCAAGCGCGCTCAGCGGGGATTCAACCAGTCTGAAGTGATCGGTCGCGCCGCGCTGAAGCAACTGCGGCGACCGGAGCGCTTCCAATTGCTGACTGACACTCTCGTGCGGCGCCGGGAGACCGAATCCCAGATTGGCCTGACCCGGCATCAAAGAAGAGAGAACCTGCGCGGCGCTTTTAAGGTGGCCGATCCGGCGCAGATCGTGAAGCGCAACGTCCTGCTCGTGGATGACGTGTTTACTACCGGCACCACGGCGTCTGAGTGTGCGAATGTGCTGCGGCGTGCGGGCGCGAACCGCGTGTATGTTGCAACTGTGGCGCGGACGCTGAAAGTCTCAGAAATATTTGCGGTTCCGGAGCAGGAGTTCGAAGAAACAAATGGCGACCGCATGGCAGCGGCGGCCAACGGCTAGCACGATGTCTTTAAGAAGCTACAACTCGGCAATGGCAGGCGGACGCATTCCTATGCCCGGGACATTGCTCGCTGCGGGAATGCATCAGCACGGCGACGGCCACGCGCTGCATCAGCCGGTGCTGGTGCTTAACGCGTCCTACGAGCCGATCAATGTGTGCGCGGCACGACGTGCGATTGTGCTCGTGTTGAAGGGCGTCGCGATGACGGAAGAAGAGAATGGACACTTCCTACACGCGGCACGCCTGGCGTTGCGTGTACCGTCGGTCATTCGTCTGCTGGAGTATCGCCGCATCCCGCATCAATCGCGCGCTTTGTCGCGCAAGAACATTCTGCTGCGCGACCGCAATACTTGTCAGTATTGCAGCACTGCGCTGCCTTCGGGCGAGCTGACGCTTGACCATGTGATCCCGCGATCACGAGGCGGTCTCTCCACGTGGGAGAACCTCGTCGCGTGCTGTCATCCCTGCAATCGCCGCAAGGGCAACCAGCTTCCTCACGAAGCAAATATGAAGCCCACGCGCGAGCCACGGTCGTTCAACCTCCACACCAGCCGTCACATCATGCGGCTGATGGGGCACTCCGACGACAAGTGGCGGAAGTACCTCTTTTACTGAGAAGCGGCTGACAAAAGCGTCATCGTCCCGCCTGGATTACAATAGAGAGGAACGCCACAGGAGCGCAATGAAGAATCTCTATGTTGGAAATCTGCCCCACAGCACTACCGAGTCCGAGTTGCGCACTGTGTTCGAGGCGCACGGTGCGGTAGAAAAAATCAGCATCGTGACCGACCGGGAAACGGGCCGTTCGCGGGGCTTCGCATTTGTCGAGATGACCAATGCCGGCGAAGCGGACAAGGCTGTGGCTGCGCTGGACGGCAAGGAACTGGGAGGCCGCGCCTTGAAGATCAATGAGGCCAAGCCCAAGACCGACCGGCCCAAGAGTGGTGGCCAACGGTTTGGCGGCGGTGGACGCGATGACTATCAGGGCCACGCGCGTCAGCCTCGCGAGCCGCGTTGGTAGCCTGCAGCCCTCCCGGCATTGCCAGGGATTCGACACTACAGAAACGGGGTATTGCAAATGCCAAGAGGACGATCGACGTTTACAAAGCGTCAGAAAGAACAAGCGCGACAACAGAAGGCTCGCGACAAAGCCGAGCGCAAGACTCAGAACAAGCAGGATAGACCTGAAGGCAGCGTAGACGAGCTGGATGAGGCGCGTGAGATGCGCGAGGCCGCGGAAGCACAGGCGGCGCTATTCCGGATTGGTGGCGACGAAGCCGAGGAATTTTCCACGCCGCAGGGCGGCAAAATCGAACCCTGAGGATCGTTCGAAACGGGCCGGGGCGCAATGCCCCGGCGCTTCAGTCTCTAATTCCTAAACAAATACCTCACCCGGCAAAGCAGATAAAGTACGTGTTGGCAGCGTGTTTTCGACGATGCGCTTCGGCCGGTCATTGGCGGACTCATCCACCTGTTTCCGTTCAATGCGCAACTGCAAGGTGCGTTCGATTTGACGCAATTCCATCACTTCCACGCCTGCGACCAGCGAAGACGCCCGGCCTTGCAAGCCAGCTCGTCCGGTACGGCCGACACGATGAATGAAATCCTCGGCAATTTTTGGCAGGTCGTAGTTGATGACGTGGGCGACGTCGTCCACGTGCAAGCCGCGCGAGGCGATGTCGGTCGCGACCAGAATCTGGTAACGGCCTTCCTGGAATCCGCTGAGCGCTCCATTACGCTGTGACTGAGTGCGGTCGCCATGAATCAGGGCGCAGGAGAAGCCGTCTCTCTCCAGTTCCTTGGCGAGTCGTTGAGCGCCTCGCTTGGTGCGCGTGAAGATCAGGGTCTGTCCCTTCTCTCCGTACAGCAGGTGTCGCAGCACATCGAGCTTTTCGCCGGGGCGTACTTCGAAGGCCTGCAACCGTACGCTCTCAGCCGGCTTCAGGACTGAGCCTAAAGCGACTCGCACCGGATTGCGCATATAGTCATTCACGAGTCCGGCAACTGATTGCTCAAGCGTGGCTGAAAAGCAGAGCGTCTGACGGCGCGTCGGGAGCACAGAAATAATGCGCCGGATCGCCGGAAGAAAGCCCATATCCAGCATGCGATCGGCTTCGTCGAGCACGAGCATCTTTATGTTCCGCAGGTCGACTAGTCGACGGTCGATAAAGTCCTGCAACCGTCCTGGAGTCGCGATAACCAACGGTGATCCCGCGCGGAGGCCAGTGATTTGTGATTTCTCTGATACGCCGCCGATGACCAGCGCAGCTTTCGGCATGTTCTTGCTGCGCAGCTGTTCATATTGTTCGTGAACCTGCATGGCCAGTTCGCGAGTGGGCAACAAAACCAACGCCAATGCCTGGCGCGTCGCCTCGCGGTCCAACATCTCGATGATCGGAATCAGGAAGGCCAGCGTCTTGCCGGTCCCGGTCTGGGCCGTGCCGATCACGTCTTTCGCTTCCAGTGCCGGCGGGATCGCCTTTTCCTGGATAGGGGTTAGGGTTAAAAATTGACCTGCCGCCAGCTTCTGCTGCAATGCAGCGGAGAGGGGCAGTTGTGTAAATGCAGTCATTCGTTTGTTTCTTTCTTGGAGGGGCCCGTCGTCACACACTCAGACACACGTCCGGCGTCTTCGTGCCGCTCACTTTTAGATTTACGCTGAGTAAACGGCGGGCAGGAAATGCGGAGATGAATCTGGTCCCACCAGGGACCCCGCTTGACGAGCAAACCGTGGAAATAGCGTCATCAGTAGTATAGCAGACTTACTGCTGTATGGGAGTTACGTGAGTCACTCTCCTGGTTCGGATGGTCCAGGACCGAATGGGAAAAGCTGTTCATATCAGGAATTCGAAAGTCGCGTATGATGGAGTTTATGGACCTCGTCGACGTGTCACAGCGGCTGGTTGGTTTAAGGCAGGAAATACGAGACCTGCAAGACATGAATTCCCACTATCAGGATCGTGGATCCCATAGCCACACCGACAACTCGGCCCAGGAACAACGCCGCTTGCGGCTGGTTCAGATCAAAGACGAACTGGCCGATATGAAACGGCGCCAGGCACGTCATTGGAAGGGCTGAAGATTTCCGCGAGGACAGAAACGATAGGCGGTTCGACTCGCTGACTGCTGTTTACTCTTACTGAGGCTTGTCCTGCGGTGGTTTTTCCTGCGGCTTTTCCGGTTCCGGCTGTGGCTTCTGGTCTGACTTTTTCACCTCTTCGCCCTGATAAGTGATCGTCACCTTCGATCCGAATCTCTGATAGTTCATGTACTTAATGATCTCGCGAATCTTTACGTCGTTGGTTGCAAACTTGAGCGTGTCTTCGGCGCGCGTATACGTGGGAAACCAGTACTTGCCGTCGATCTGTTCGCGCCACGTCGTGAATTTAGGGAACAGATTTTCCTGGTTTTTCTTCTTCTTGATGTCGGGGACGGTCTTGCCGAAGGTTTTTACGATCTGGAAGTCATGGTCATCGACCCAAATCCGCCCCTGGAAGTAACGCTTCTTGCCGGTAATTTGTTTGGGCGCAATATCGAAGACGTAAGTGTTGAGTTCGTCCTGCTTCTGTTGGCCAATGAAAAGGATGTCGTACTCGCCAATCTCATCGGAAGTGAGAACAAACGGCAGGCGGTTTTCGATGTCCTCAAAATCTTCAGTGGTCATAGAAACGCGAGCCAGAGTAGTCTGCGGTGCGAACACAACCGTTCTCACTTTGTGTCCCTTGTCGTCAAAACTGACGTCGAATACCTGGCGGTATTCTCCGTCGGGAGTGTCGCCTTCGAGAGTTTGCACCTTCACGTCCTGGCGGTAGGTATATTGATCGCGCGCGGCTGAGAACTCCTTTTCCTTGGCCGCGAAGCGCTTAATGACCTCTTCCACCGTGATTCCCTTGGGTTCGGACTTGTCGAGCGGGCCGTCTTGCGCGCGTAGCGAGGGCAGCAGGGAAAACAGGACCATCAACGGCAACGTCAACCTGACATAACGAAAGGGGAGTGTCATAACGATAGTGTAACGAAAAAGGGAGGCTGGAAGAATTAACGGCAGCTTCCACCCCCGGGGCCGCCGTGCAAACAGCCCGCTGAAGGGAGTGGAAGACTGCAGTTCTGCCTGAAAACTTAGATGCGCCAGATGCCCAAACGGTAGCGGCATTTACGCTTCTTTACAGGCTTGTACAGCAGTCGCCAAACGAGATTGCCACTGCATGATATGCCGGACACGATATTCCGAAGAACTCCACGAAAGGCCCGAGGTGAGGCACGTTGAACCGCAGCGGTTTCCCACTTCGATTTCGGGCTGCTATTCTTCTCCTTCTCAACGAGGAGCTTCGCTCATGTTCGAGGACCTGAAAGGCCGCACCGCCGTCGTCTTCGGAGTCGCCAACAAACGTTCCATTGCGTGGGCCATCGCCCAAGGACTGCATGCCGCCGGCGCGAGCCTGGCTATCACCTATCAGAACGAACGTTTGGAGCAAGAGGCGAGAGACCTGATCTTGTCGCTGCCGGGCGCCGAGGGGTTCATGTGCGATGTCTCCAACGACGCAGAAATCACGCGGCTCTTCGACAAACTAAAAGAACGGTATGGCAAGCTGCACGTTCTCGTGCACAGCGTGGCATACGCGCCGGCGGAGGAATTGAAAGTCGATTTCTCCCAGACGTCGCGTGAGGGCTTCCGCATCGCGCACGACGTTAGTGTCTATTCTCTGATCGCAGTCTCACGCGCCGCCGCGCCGCTGATGGAAGACGGGGGCAGCATCATCACGATGACCTACTACGGCGCGGAAAAAGTCGTCCCTCACTACAACGTGATGGGCGTCGCCAAGGCCGCGTTGGAATGCACGGTCCGATACCTCGCACAGGATTTAGGCAGAAAGAAAATTCGCGTCAATGCGATCTCGGCCGGGCCAATCAAGACATTGGCCTCTCGCGGAATCTCCGGCTTGGGGGACATGCTGAAATCGCACGCGGAGCGCGCTCCGCTGCTGCGGAACGTGGATGTGAACGAGGTTGGGAGCACGGGCGTATTTCTGGCGTCGGACGCGAGCTCGGGAATTACGGGCGTTCCTGCACGCGGAGTTCATCATTGAGGAAATGATAAGCCAGTGTTGCCGCTTCACGGTTCACGCGATCAATCCGAACCCGGTTGCCATCGCGATCCGCACAAATCAAGCCGACCTCCAGATCTTCCGACGTAACTTTTCGAATCGTGTCCTGGTTGATTCGGGTCATTAGCCTATTGGATGCGCAACCGGGCGAAACGAATGCGGCTCGTACCCTAAGGACCGTCTGCCCTTGCCCATCGCCCCGTTTGCGGTCATCATAGAGGAAGCATGTCGAACCGCAAACTAGTCTTCGCCTTTTTTGCCACAGCCGTTCTGTTCTCGGTCATCCGGGAATGGAGTGCACCGGCGGCCTGCGTGCGGCTACCTGTGGCGCGCCACAGCTCCACTGTCATCGCCCGGTGATTTGAATTCGCCGTTGGTTTTCCGCCACGCGCTCCAAAGCAATTTCCACGTCCCTCTCCTGAATAAAGCGAGGAAATTTCTCGCCCCACTCAATCAGCAGGATGCTGGCCGGTCCGATTAGGTCATCGAGTCCGAGCGTTTCCAGTTCCCGCTCGGTCTCGATGCGATAGAGGTCGATGTGGTACAGTGCGGCGCGGGCTCCGCGATATTCGTGTACTAGAGTGAAAGTTGGGCTGGGGACGTCGTCGGCCGACGCGGCGTCGAACCCCTCGGCAATCCCTTTCACCAGGGTTGTCTTGCCGGCACCGAGATCGCCACGCAGCAGGATCATTAAAGGCGGCTCCAATTTCGCGGCGAGTGCTCGCCCGAAGGCAATCGTCTCCTCTGCGGAGTGAGTATGAGTGATGGTCTGGAGCGTCATCCGGCAAGCCCAGTATAGCGATGGGCGATATCCTAAACCTACGGCGTGAGACGCGGCTCGCCTTGTCTCCCTGGGCAGAGATTACGGCCCAACCTGCAAGAAGGGGCAAGCCGGGTTACAGTCCGGGCGGAGTCGTGAGTTGATCTGAGATGGGATCCAGAACGCTGCGGTCGAGCGCGTTGTCGAGCGCCATGCGGAGTTTGCGTTGATCGTCGTCGCCCAACGCGACGAAACGAAACGGCTGCAGGCAGGCGCTCTGAAATTTGCGCACGGGCGGTAGCATCTCGGCCATTCCATGGATCGCACCGGTTCGGGTATGGAAAGCAATCTCCACGAAGTCGCCGCTGGAGAGTTCGACCGGCATTTGCAGCAGTCCGCCGGTAATTGAAATGGATTGAAGTTTAGCGCGCGCGTGTTGCCCGCCTTCGGCGCGAATGGCCGCAGCCACCGATCCATTAAGTTGTACGCGGGGCGAACGCCGACTAGAGTTGCTGTGGGGGAAGGATGTCATAACCGCTAACACTATGGCATGATTGGACCTATCGCGGCAGATTACCAAAGCGCTAGCCCGCGGGCATCACCCCTGATTCAGTCGGTTACTGTCGTCCGAGGTCTGCGATAATAACGGCGGTAACTTTTCCGTCCGCATCCGAGCGGGTACCTTTGTGCGACCAGTTGTTGATTAAGAAGAGCTTCGTGCGGACAAGGTGGTTCAGAGACATGAGTATGGGAAAACGATCGGCGTTTCGGGGCGCAGTCCTCGTCGTCTGTTTTTTGACGGCAATGTTTACCGCTTGCTCGCGGGATCCCAACGTGCGCAAGCAAAAATATCTGGAGAGCGGCAACCGCTACTACGAAAAGGGCAAGTACCGGGAAGCGGCCATTCAGTTTGAAAACGCCATCCAGGTCGACTCGCGTTTCGCCGACGCACACTACAAACTGGCTCTGACCGAAATCAAGCTTGGTCAAATGCCCAGCGCCGCGCAGGAGTTGACGCGCACGATCGAGATTCAGCCGGAGCACTACGCCGCTCGTCTGGACCTGGCGAATTTATTCATCGCCTATCGCCAGCTCAACGATGCCAAAGAGCATCTCGACCTGCTCAAGGAAAAGCAGCCCAAGAACGCGGAAGTGTTCGTCGCACTAGCCAACTACGATGCCGCCAACAAGGACATCGGCGGCGCCCTGGCGGCGATGCAGGAAGCGATCCGACTGGATCCCAATCGTTCCGATTCCTTTCTGAACATGGCGCTATTGCAGGCTCAGGGACAACAGTGGGACGCAGCCGAAGCTAGTTACAAGAGGGCAATCGCATTGAATCCCAAGTCCACCAATGCGGTGGTGGCACTCGGAAACTTCTACCAGTTGCGGGGGCGCTTTCCCGAAGCCGAGCAGCAATTCCGTCAAGCAATTGACAGCGCGCCCGCCGACCCCGAGCCGCGCGGCTCCCTCGCCCGTTTGTTTCTGACGGAGAACAAGTTCAACGAGGCCGAGGACGTCCTGAAGCAGGCGAAGAAGGATTTTCCCGACAATTCGGATGGGTACCGGATGCTGGGAGATTTCTACTTCGCCAACAACCGGCTCGATCAGGCTCTCGCTGAGTACACTTCGCTTTATCAGGAACATCCAAAAGACATCGCAGTCAAAAAACTCTACGTCCAACTCCTGACCCTGAAGGATCGGGTCGCCGAAGCCCGCAAGCTGGATGAGGAAATTTTAAAAGCCACGCCCGATGACACGGATGCTCTCATTTACAAAGGCCAGATTGAGATTCGTGAAGGCAAGGCCAGCACCGCCGTTAATACATTGCAGGGAGTGCTGAAGAACGAACCGGCCAATTCCGTCGCTCATCATTATCTGGGCATGGCGTTCGACCAGGCGGGAAATCTCAGCCAGGCCGAGGCTGAATGGCGCGAAGCAGTGCGATTGCGGCCGGAACTGGTGGATGCTCATCGCGCTCTAGCGGGAGCAGCTATCCGGCGCGGGGACGCGACGGCATTGGGGCTCGAAGCCGACCAAATCATCAGCCAGCAACCGGATTCTCCGGACGGATACCTATTGCGCGCGGTCGCTGACATTGATCGCAAGCAGTTTGTCAGTGCTGAGGACTACATCAAGCGGTCGGTGGAAAAATCGCAAGACAACGCGCCCGCCTACGTGCAGCTTGGTAATTTGCGGGTGGCCCAGAACCGAACCGCCGATGCGCAAGCAGCGTTTCAGAAGGCGCTCGATCAGGATCCGAATTCCAGCGATGCACTGGGCGGCGTCCTAAACGTGTACCTGACTCAGAAACAGCCCGACAAGGCCGTTTCGATCGCGAACGCGCAGCTTGCGAAATATCCGAAGAATGTTGGATTTCACATTATTTTGGGCCGACTGCTCTTCGAACAGAAAGACGATGCCGCGGGCGCCGAATCGGAATTCAAGCGCGCGGTCGAACTCGACAAGAACAATTCGGAAGCGTTGCTCAGCCTCGGGTTGGTCCAGAATGCACAGGGAAAGACAGACCAGGCGCTCGCAACCTACGTCGATGCCGCGAAGAACAATCCTCGTGAAATCCGCTTCTACCTGCTCGCGGGAGGCATTTACGAGCACAATCAGGATTGGGACAAAGCGAAGCAGATGTACCAACGCGTCCTGGAGCTCCAGCCTGATAATCCGCTGGCCTCCAACGACCTTGCCTATGTGATGTTGCAACAGGGCGGCAACGTCGACGTCGCGCTGGCCATGGCCCAGACCGCCCGGCGCCAACTTCCTGACAACGCGAACTCAGCTGACACGCTGGGGTGGGCTTACTACCATAAAGGCGTTTACGGCTCCGCCATCGGTTTGTTCAAGGAAGCCGTCAAGAAAGAACCCGACAACGCCACCTATAATTACCACCTCGGACTGGCCTACGCCCGCAACGGACAAGCTTCACAAGCCCGTCAACAATTGGACCGAGTGCTGAAGATCAAACCGGATTATTCGGAAGCGGATAAGCTGAGGCAGGCGCTGTCGCAGATCAAAGGTTAGACGGCTCTAGCCTCGTAGAGCGAAAGAATTCAGCCCCACGGCGTCAGCCGTGGCTACACTCATGCGAATGAGTTAGCCCGGTGGCGAAAGAGCAGGCGTCGGAATCTCGTCAAAACGGCGGGTTACGGCAGACTCAGTCCAAAACGATCCTTCAACACCGCGCGCCACTCCTCATCTCCTTGCAGCACGCGTTCCTTACGGACTCCATTGCGCGTCTCGATCAGCTTGTCGCCAGTCACCGTAATCCGTCCCTCGGGAGTCGCCAACGAGCACACCCGTTTCTGAGTGAAATGCGAATCCGGCGAGGTTTGATGATAGTGGCACATACCAGCAAACTCAGAGAGTTCCCGTGGCTGCAATGTGAACGCGTATTGCTTCTTCCATGCTTCCTTCGAATTCGCTTCGAGGCACAGTCCGCCATCCGCGGAAGTAAGGCGATAACGATGCCCAAACTGTTCTTGCTCGAGGCCCGGCTCCAACCGCAGCGGATCGACAAACGAATCTCCAAAACCGACGTCGGCCAACCAGTCTTCCTCGAGTTCAACCCGAAGTGCCATGTGATCAAACTCGGGCCCATTGCGCCCGTCGCCCTCACTGACTCGGGCCGACAGCAGTGTCACCTGAAACCCCAACTCACGCAGCAAAGCGGCGAAGGCCCCATTCATTTCGTAGCAGAAGCCGCCGCGCCGTTCGTCAACGATCTTGTGGAGGAAGCGGTTCTCCTCGCAGATAATTTTTCGCCCGAGGCCGATATCGAGGTTCTCGAAGGGCACTGCGAACATGTGGGCGCGGTGCAGAGCACGGAGGGTGTTTTCCGTGGGCTCAATTTCTCCGAAATATCCAACCCTGCGAAGATAGGGGCCGGTTTCCATATCTCACGACTTTGCATCCTGGCTCGCGTTCACTGAATAGAATCATGCTTTTCGAGATTATGTTTGGCGCAGAGCAACTGGATGTTGTCTGACGTCTTAGAGGACCCTCCAAGGGAGTAAGGAATTATGTGATCAAAATGCAAATTCTCCGCACTGTCGCAATTCACACAGGCTCCCCTGTCCCGCTTCCACACTTCGAGCTTGATATGAGTGGGAATAACGCGGTCGTGATCGAGGAACGTACTGCGAGATCGCTCGGACAATGGTAGTTCGTCAATCATCTGCAATTTGAATTTGAATACCCTGCGACGACCCGGCTTCTCCTGCCAAGCATCGATTAGCTCGAACAAGCCGTTGTAGACCCAAATGCCAGCTCGAATCTTCTCGAAGACTCTCACACGTTCTGCGTGGGTCACTCCTTCCTTAAACCTATTCGCTGCAGCGGCAAACAAACCATTCTGAGTCGGCCTCCCGTTTGGTTGAAGTTCCGGTTGGTCGACGTCTTTGGGGTCTCGGGAACCCACTGTTCTTGGCAGATCGTGCCCCTCATAGATAATGACGCGCCCGCCTTGCTCGACCC
>WNFR01019110.1_pt1 | contig 11872 bp, 11 predicted proteins | sample 5400221 | NCBI WGS metagenome assembly WNFR01 (sample SAMN13153357, study PRJNA577476) | soil metagenome | isolation source: 40 cm soil under Madrone tree | place: USA:California | collected 2016-06-14 | reverse complement strand
CTTGATTTGCAATTTCTTCCTCACAATGTTGTTCAACATCATTTATCCGGCCGGATATCAATGATCGAAACGTCGTCTCAGGTGTCGGCAATCTCCTCGCAAGATCGAGACAATGGCTCGATGCTGGTGGTGCGCGGTTTAACGAAGAGAATCGGCGCCCAGGAAATTTTGCGCGGCGTTGATCTCAACGTCGCGCACGGTGAAACGCTGGCCATCATTGGTCGTAGCGGTGGCGGCAAGAGCGTTTTGCTCAAGCACCTGGTTGGATTGATGCAGCCCGATACGGGCGAAATTTGGATCGAAGGCCAGAATATTACCGGCCTGAAGGAGCGCCAGCTCGGGGCCATCCGACAAAAAATCGGCATTCTCTTTCAAGGCGCCGCGCTTTTTGATTCGATGACGGTGGCGGAAAATATCGCCTTTCCGTTGCGAGAAGCGGGCGAGCGCGAGCCAAAAGTCTTGCGCGAAAAGGTTCGCGAGATACTCGACGTAGTGGAGCTCGAAGGTCAGGAAGAAAAAATGCCGGTGAGTCTCAGCGGCGGAATGAAGAAGCGGGTCGGTCTTGCGCGCTCGATTATTCGCCGGCCGAAATGCGTCCTATATGACGAACCGACTTCCGGCCTGGATCCGGTGGTCTCCGACAGTATCAATCGCTTGATTCGTCGATTACAGGAGCGGTTCGGAATGACGAGCATCGTGGTTACGCACGATATGAAAAGCGCATTCGACGTCGCCGATCACATTGCCTACTTGCACGAAGGTCGAATTTATTTTTACGGCACGCCCATTCAGCTTCAGCAGACAAGCGATCCGATTTTGCAGGATTTCCTGCTTGGCCGCTCTGCTGAAGAGCGCGGGAACAAAGTTGAGAGTTGAAGGTTCAGAGATGAGAGTTGGGAACTGATGGATCGGCACGAGCGAGGTTTGGAATTTAAAGTCGGCGCGTTCGTTTTCGTCGGATTAGCGATGTTAGGTGCGCTCGTCGTGCAGTTCGGCCGACTGGGCGAGGGCCTCAAAACGTATTACGGTCTCACCGTTCGCTTCAGCGACGCAAGCGGCCTGTTGAAAGGTTCCGATGTTTTGCTCGCGGGCGCGAAAATCGGAAAAGTCTCAGGTGGTCCGCGAATGGTGCGCGAAGGCCAGGGCGTGGAAGTACCGCTGAAGATCTATGATTACATTAAGGTCCCTGAAGGAAGCAAATTCACCGTCGGAAGTTCCGGTTTGCTCGGCGATCGGTTCGTGAACGTGACCATGCCACCCGGGCAGCCGAAGGCTTTTCTGGCCCCTAACACCTACATCAGCGGTGCGCGCGAAACCGGCATCGACGACCTTACGCGTGAAGGCGGCGCACTGGTAAACGATCTGCGCGGCACCGTCCAAAAGATCGATACGACTGTGGACCGCTTGAATCAAGACACGCTCTCGTCTGCGAACATGGATAATCTGAAAGCGAGTATGGCGCATTTAAACGAGGCGACCGGTGCGCTCGCAGAATCTTCAAAGAAATTGGATGGCGTGATCGGGAAGGCCGATTCAACAATGGAGTCTGCGAAAAAAGCCGCCGACGACTTGCAGAAAGTGCTGCGCGCCGCAAGGGAGGGCAAAGGCTTGGTCGCCACCCTCCTAAACAACGATGAGGTCGCCAACGACCTCCGCGCGCTGATCAGCAACTTGCGCACACACGGCATTCTATTTTACCGAGATAGCGCGGCGAAGATCGACATAAACGCCCGCCAGCAAAACGCACCACCCCGCAAGATCAAACAGCACTGATCATTGCAGCGTTGAACGAAATAGATTCCGAGGGGCAATCCATGCGCACAGATTTTTACCTTCAATGAAATCAAGATTATTCTGCACGCTGCTGATTATCGTAGGCTCACAAGTCTTTGGTGCGCGACCGGAGCCTCAAGCGCAAATAGATGATTTTTTTCACGCCCTCGGCGCCAAAGGTGCTTCCGCAGCTATCGAGACCCTTTGCAAAGGCACCTTACTTGAATCGCAAAAGGGTTCTCAGTTAGTCGCTCTCGCGCCTCAATTCGATGCAGCTATTAAGATTTACGGCAAAGTCGACAGGACCGAGAACGTTGAAAAGAAGGTCTTTGGGGCGTCATTCGTCAGATTTCGAGTGATTTCCTATCACGCTACGGGTTCGCCGTTATTCTGGGAGTTTATGTTCTTCAAAGGTAAGAACGAATGGCAGATATATATTTTTCAATTCAACGACCAGATTTATAAAGTGTTTAACTCTGCTAATTAATCGATCCGCCTCTGACACTTTTCGTGAGCAAACGGCGCCGTACCTCTTCGTCGATCAAACCTTTGCATCGAACGCGAATCACGTCCGCGGCCAAGCTTCACTCCCATACCGTGGCCCTGATCAGCGCGAAATAATTAGCGCAGACCGACCGCGCCGCGCACGCGTTGCATGACCTGATTAGCGACTTGGTTTGCTCGTTTAGCACCGCGCGATAGCACAGTGTCGATGTATGACTTGTCGGCCAGGATTTCTTCCCGGCGTTTGCGCATCGGCTCGAAATATTCCCACAGCTTTTCGAACAGCTCCTTCTTGAAATCGCCGTAACCCGTGCCTCCTTTTTGGAATCGATCCCGCATTTCCGCGATTTCATTTTTGGTCGCACAGAGCGAGTAGAGTTGGAAGACTGTCGATCTTGCCGGATCTTTCGGCGCCTCCACCGGCGTCGAATCGGTCACGATGCTCATGACGCGTTGCCGCGTTTCCTTTTCGTCGCCGAAGATATCGATGTTGTTGTGGTAGCTCTTGCTCATCTTCTGTCCGTCGATTCCAGGAACGACTTCGGTCGCGGCTTGAATTCGCGGCTCGGGCAGCTTGAAAATCTCGCCGTATGTCTCATTCATCTTCACCGCCAGATCGCGCGTGATCTCGATATGCTGTTTTTGATCTTTGCCGACCGGCACAATGTCGCTGTCGTAAATCAAAATGTCGGCCGCCATTAGCACTGGATAATTGAAGAGTCCGGCTGACGCTGTCATCCCGCGCGCGACTTTGTCCTTGTAGGAATGGGCGCGCTCGAGCAATCCCATCGGCGCAACCGTGGCCAAAATCCAGGCCAACTCTGTCACCTGTGGCACGTCTGATTGTCGAAAAAGTGCGGTGCGTTCCGGCTCGAGACCGCAAGCGAGAAAATCGAGTGCGACGCGGCGGCTGTTTTCTCGCAAAGCTTTCGGATCATGCAGGCTGGTGAGTGCGTGGTAATCGGCGATAAAATAAAACGCTTCTCCCTCAGCTTGCAGAGCGATCCCGGGCCGCATCATGCCGAAGTAATTGCCGATGTGCAGCACACCACTGGGTTGAATACCCGATAAGATTCGCATCAGACTTCAGAGTTCAGTGAAATTTGAAATCTGCAATCTGAAATCTGCAGATTTCATTGGTTTCTTGCTCGCCAAAATTCGACATAACCGGTAGATAGAACGCGGGATGGCCGCTAAATCACAAGCTGTTTCCGTTGTCACCGGCGGAGCCGGCTTTTTAGGATCGCATTTGACAGATCGTTTAATAGCGGAAGGTCATCGGGTTATAGCAATCGACAACCTGGTCACGGGTAACGCGGCCAACATTGGACACCTGGCTGGAAGTGAGAATTACCGTTTCATCAAGCACAACGTCTCCAATTTCATTTTTTTGCCGGAACAAAAAATCGATTATGTTTTTCACTTCGCGTCACCGGCCAGCCCGATAGATTATCTCGAACTGCCGATTCCCACATTGAAAGTGGGTGCACTTGGCACCCACAACACGCTGGGCCTGGCCAAGGACAAAAAAGCCTCCTTTATTCTTGCATCGACCTCGGAATGTTATGGCGATCCGCTCGTGCATCCGCAAAAGGAAGACTACTGGGGCAACGTCAACCCGATCGGACCGCGCGGCGTTTACGATGAGGCCAAACGTTTCGCCGAGGCGATGACGATGGCCTATCACCGCTATCACAAGATCGACACAAAAATTGTCCGCATCTTTAACACTTACGGTCCACGGATGCGATTGCGGGATGGACGCGTTGTCCCTGCCTTCATTGGCCAGGCGTTGCACGGGGAGCCGCTCACTGTCTTCGGGGACGGTTCGCAGACGCGCTCGTTTTGTTATGTTTCCGATCTGATCGACGGAATTTTCAAACTAGCAATGAGCGATTTTCACGAGCCGGTCAACCTCGGCAATCCGGGCGAGATGACGATCAAACAATTCGCTGATGAGATCATTCGTCTAACGAGGACAAAATCGACAATTGAATACAAGTCGCTGCCGGTGGACGATCCGAAAGTGCGCCAGCCGGATATTTCTCGTGCGAAAAAAATTCTTGGCTGGGAACCGCGAGTGAATTTCGAAGAAGGAATCACTCGAACGATTGAGTATTTTCGCAAATCACTGCAGAGCAAGGGCACGCCCTGATTCGTTGCATCGTTAATATATTATCATGAAAGCAAACTCTCTTCTGCTTCTTTTCATTTTTGTACCCCTCATTGCCGGTGCGCAAACGCGCGCGGCGACTGATTTCCAGATCACCAAGATCACCAAGAACCTAATTTCGACCCCGCAATTTACTTATGGGGGCGGGGAACAACATCCAACCAATCAGCGGGATCGTTGGCTGGAAGTGGAGGTTGAATTTGCAGCGACTCCCACATTAACTGACGAGCTGACGCTTAAGTACTATATTCTCTTCAATGGAAACCTTCTGACCGGTGAAGTGACACACGTAAACATTCCCGCTGGCCGCGAGAGGCGCTCAGTCATGTACGTCCTGCCACGCGCGCTTGACCGATTCGGAAACAACCGGCCGATTACGGCGAACTCTTGCCAAAACATCGCCGTGCAAATTGTGCAGCAAGGTGCGGTGAAAGACGAGTTGAATCTAGTGCGCGCCCAGCCACAATGGTATGCCAACATGTCGCAGGTTTCCGGATTCGTCTTGAACAAAAACGAAACGCCGTTTGCGCCTCTTTACTGGGATCGTTACGAGCAGATCAAGGGCCATTGAAGCGCAAATTCCGAATCCGAAGCTCCAGGCTTCAAAGAAAGTCCAATATCAAATGATCAAGACACAATATCGGCTCGCAAACGATCGGCCTGGCGGAATTTCGCGTGCAGGCACATGGGGGCTTGGTGCTAGTGGACTATCGCCTACGGGAGATTCCGCCCGATCCCGCGGGCGAAGGAATCCGGCGCGCGCAAGTAGCCATTGCTTTGCGCGAAATGATGCATGAGTTACACATCAAGCGCGGCACCGTCAACTATGCGATCGCTGCGCAGTCCGTTTTCCTGCGTTTTGTCAAGTTGCCCTTGGTCGATGAAGAAAAAATCGACCGGATCATCGGATTTGAAGCGCAGCAAAACGTCCCGTTCCCAATCAACGAAGTCGTTTGGGATTACCAGCTCGTCGGCGGCGGGTCGGACGAACAAGTTCGGGTCGTAATTGTCGCGATCAAGGCAGACTATCTCGAGGACGTTAACGCGGCTATTGAGGAGTCCGGATTGCAGGTTGACAAAATCGGCCTCGCCACAACGGGGTTATACAACGCTTTTAGATATAACTATAGCGAGCTCTCCGGTTGTTCCTTGCTCGTGGATATCGGCGCCCGAACGACTAATCTCGTTTTCATTGAGCCGGGGAACGTTTTCTTCCGGAATATTCCAATTGGCGGCAACTCGATCACCGCCGCGATTGCCAAGGAATTTGGCGAGCCATTCGCGGCGGCGGAGCTTCGCAAGAAGCGTGACGGTTTTGTGAGCCTCGGAGGCGTCTATGCCGAGGCGGCAGATTCCGAGGTTGCCCGCGTCTCAAAAATCGCGCGCAACACAATGACGCGGCTGCACACAGAGTTGATGCGTTCCATCACTCATTACCGCGCACAACAGCAGGGGAGCCGGCCGGAGCGCATTTTCCTCTGTGGCGGAAGCGCGGGCATGCCTTATATGCGCGAATTTTTTCACGAAAAACTGAAAGTGCCGATCGAGTTTTTCAATCCGCTGCGCAACGTTGCCGCAGTCGGTTCGGCGCCTGCGCCTGAGCTTGCGCGCTCCGCATATTTGCTGGGCGAAGTGGTTGGGCTGGCGCTTCGGAATGTGAGCAGCTGTCCGATGGAGTTGAACCTCCTCCCCGGAAGTGTCGTTCGGAAGCAGGAATTAGAGAGGCGGAGGCCGTTTTTTATCATGGCGGCGGCGTGCTTCATTCTCGCTTTGTTTGGCTGGTCGGCCTACTACACGCGCGCAGCCCAGGTAACACGGCTAAGCACGCAGCGTCTTCAACAAAAGATCGACGTCATGCGGACGGCCGAAACACAGCTCGATAGATTGAAAAAGCAAGCTGCCGCCCTGGATAGCGTCGCCACTCCACTCATCACCGCGATTCACGATCGCAGCTTCTGGCCGGAGATTCTCGAGGAGCTTAATGCACGCCTGCCAGAAGGGAACATCTGGATCACCAAACTTGCCGCCACTTCCGGGGGAAAGCTGGTCGGCGTGAGTGAGAAAGAGAAGAGCACAGCGGAAAGTGCGCCGAGCCTACCATCACCGGAAGGAAAACCGGCGACGAAAACCGTCAGCCCAAGCGGCCCGGTGATCGATGGCGTTAATGTGCGCGGTCTCTATATGTATAATCCAAAACAGCAGGAAATCGTTGTCGATTACTTTCGCAATTTGGCGGGCTCGCCCTTTTTCAATATCAATGCAAATAAGCCGGAGAGTGTGATCAAATCGACCTCAGTTCCCAACGACACTGAGTGGGCGTTTCCCTACGAATTGCAGCTCGACCTTCGCAAGCCGGTGAAATTGCCATGAACTGGTTTCAGCAGAACCGATGGCTCGGTACTTTTTTGGTTGTCTTTGGAATCTCCGTGTTGATTGCCGGCGTTCTTTTTTTCCTTGCAAGGAGCAAATGGAACAGCGCCCGGAGCGCGTTTGATACTGCGGCGGCAGAACGAAGCCGGCTGGAGCGCCTCGATCCATTTCCGAACGATGCCAATTACCGGAAAATGAAGTTACTACTCAAGAATTACAGCGCTGCACTCGACAAGCTCAAAGAGGAACTGAAAACAGAGGTAATTCCGGCGCCACCGCTGGCGCCGAATGAATTTCAATCGCGTTTATTACAGACGATGCTGGCCACAACGCAAAAAGCACGCCTCAACAAAGTAAAATTCCCGACACTTTTTTACCTCGGCTTCGATCCATTTGTCACGAGCCTGCCAAACTCAAACGAGACGGCCCGTTTACTCGGGCAGGAGCTTTCCCAAATACAAATGTTGATCAATATCTTACTCGATGCGCGGGTCGACAGTGTGACCTCTCTTCAAAGGATGCCTTTGCCCGAAGAACGCGGAGTCCCGCCTGCTCCAAGTCCCGTCTCAACCCCTGGACGAAAACCGGCCGGCGCGGTCGTGGCGGGACCGAAAATGCTGGAGCGTAACGTTGTTGATCTTTCGTTCAAAGCGAGCCCAGCAGCAGCGCGAAAAGTGCTGAATCAAATCGCAAGCGCGCCAGCGCAGTTCTACATTATTCGTACTCTGTACGTGCGAAACGAGAAGGACAAAGGCCCGCCGCGCGAAAAGACCGCCGAAACAAATCCGCCGGCAAATGCGCCGTCAGCCCCAAGCCCGCCGGCCAACGCGTCGCTGAATTTCATCGTTGGCGATGAGCACATCGAAATCTCGGCCCGGGTCGAGATGTTGAGGTTCACATTTTGATACCGGGTGAAACGAAAATGAGACACGAGCGCATTGAAGGTGGATCGAGCAATCCCATGGACTGGATTCGGGAACACTATGACCGTGCCACGCTCATCGCGGCGGCGATCTTTCTTTTTATTTCCGCGGTTTTGATTTGGTGGAGCGTCATTCAGTTCGGGAACAACTTGATCGCGTTGCAGCGCCCCGCGGTTCCACCGAAAAGTGCATCTCCACCGGGCGAAGCCCTTGAGCTCGATCGTGCCGCACTTCAGCTCGACCATCCAGCGCAATGGAAATCCAGTGGTCGCTCTGGACTCTTCGTTCCGGAAAGACATTTTATCGGCGCAAACGGTCTGCCGGCGACGTTACAAAACACGCAGGTACACCCGCCGGTGCCGAATGAGTGGTTTGAGCGATATGGTTTGCCAATCGCGAATGGAGATGTTCTCGATCAGGATCCCGATGGCGACGGCTTCACCAACCTTGATGAATGGTACGGCCATACCGATCCTACCGATAAGGACTCCCATCCCGATTATCTGACAAAATTGCATTTGGTATCGGCCACGGAAGAACCTTTCCCATTCATGTTTGCATCATGGGTTGGCGGCACATTTGCCCTCAACACAATTGATCAGAGCGAGCCGACGCAATTTCTAAAAATGGGAGACACCATCCGCGGCACGCGCTTTAAGCTCGTTAAATTTGTCGAAAAACACGCCCCCAATCAATATGGCACCAAGGTCGACGTTTCCGAGTTGGTCCTCGAACATGAAGACACCAAAATACAGCTCACACTGGTGAAAGAAAAGGTCGCGACTTCGCCTCAGTCGGTTGCCACCTTTGACTATGACTGGGGCGGGCGCCGCGAATTCGAGGTCAGAAAAGATCAAGAATTTTCCTTGAAACCGCTGGAGGAGGTCAAGTATAAGCTCGTGGATGTGGAGCCAACCAAGGCCGTGATTGTGAACACACAAAAACCAAATGAGCCAATCGAGATCGGTTTTGCCGCTCCATAAATTCTGCTTATGAAAAAAATCCCAGCCATCTACAGCTTGCTTCTTCCCGGGCTAATTGGCCTCTCACAAACCCTTATTTGTCTGACCAGCGGCGCTCAGACTCCGGAGGACATTTCCCAGCGGGAGGTTCATCGGCGTCAGACCGCGCTACCACAGGGCGAAGCCGCCCTGGCCCGCGGTGACGCTGCCATGCGAGCGAAAAATTTTACGCTCGCGTACGAAGAATTTAAAAGTGCCGTTACGTATCTGCCTGATTCAGTGGTTTCCGGAAAAGCTCATGACAAAGCGGTCAAGGGTCTTTGTGAAAGCGGAGTGGCGTTGGCAGAACAGCGCATCGCCGAGAACAGGTTTGCCGAGGCCGAGGCGATCCTCAGTGAGATTTTAAGCGACCGTTACGATCCCAACTGTCGCCCCGCGTACGACCTGCTCGCGCGCTTGCATCAGCCCGGTTACTTCAACAGGACGATCGGCCCCAAGTTCCTCTCGAAGGTCGCGGAAGTAAAAGCGCTGCTCACTGAAGCCGACGGTTATTACCTTTCAGCCCGGTACGATCTGGCGTTCAAGAGATATGACCAGGTCCTTAATCTTGATCCCTACAATGTGGCGGCCCGGCGAGGGCAGGAAAAAATCAATAACGCGAAATACCATTACGGCGAAGACGCCTACAACGAGGCGCGATCGCGCGCGCTCTGGCAGGTGGAGAAAGGCTGGGAAGAACCTGTCCGCCGATATGGACAAACGGTCGGGGCGGTGACAGACGCTTTCGCAAGAAATACCAGCGGCACAGCCCAGATCACGACCAAGCTGAACACGATCATCATTCCGCACATTGAGTTTCGCGATGCCAGTATCCGCGAGGCAATCGATTTTCTCCGGCAACAGGCAGCCGAAAATGATCCTTCCACTGAAGGAAAGAAAGGTGTCGATATCGTCCTTCGGTTAGCGCCGCTTGGACAGGTTGCGCCTCCCCCGGTCCCGGTTGTTCCTGCGGCGGGGCCAGCTGCCGCTGCTCCTCCGGCTGCCGCTGCCGCGCCCGCAGGAGGAACAACTCCAATTACCGCAGGTCCAGTTGTCGCCCGCCCGGTGGTTGCAGCGGCAGCGACTGCGGAACCGCGCATCAGCCTTACGCTAAATCAAATTCCACTGGGTGAAGCGCTGCGTTACATCGCGAACCAGGCCGGGTTGAAGGTGAAAGTAGAACCGTACGCGGTAGCAGTCATTCCGATCAGCGAACAGAGCAACGATCTGATCACCAAGGAATATCGGGTTCCGCCCGATTTTATCAGCACCACCCTGGCTGGAAAGTCGCTGTTGCAGCTGGGCGCTTACACAAAAGCGCCAGGCACTGCTGCTGCGGCTGGTCCCGCAGGCACTGGGAAGGACACCCAGGAATCGACCGGCGGACAGCAGCTTGTGGCTCGCGAAGGGGCCAGGGAATTCCTGGAAGGTCAGGGGGTCCCTTTCCCGCCGGGCGCAAGCGCGAACTTTCTCCCGCAAAGCAGCCGCCTGATCGTTCGTAACACCCAGGACAATCTGGATCTTATCGATGCTATCGTTGAGCAACTCAACCTTGCCATTCCGAAACAGGTCGAGATCGAATCAAAGTTTGTCGAGATTTCGCAAAACAATTTGAAAGAACTTGGGTTCGATTGGCTGCTTGGCCCGTTCCAGGTCGGCACACGGAAGGTCATCGGCTCGGGCGGATCGTCCGGGAACGGAACACCGGTCAATGTGTCTGATTTTCCAGTGCTTGATTCCTCTGGAAATCCAGTTGGTAACGCAGGATCGAGTTTCTTCTCAAATCACACCGGCAGCGCCCCGGGCGGCACAGGGGGTGGCCCCGTTACAGCTGGAAATCGCAGCGGAAACGCCGCCATCAGTGCGAATGCGCTCGACGCGCTCTTGTTTCCGTCGATCGGGACCAGCGCGGTAGCGCCTGGAATCTTTGGCTTGTCGGGCGTTTTCACCGATCCGCAATTTCAAGTCGTGATCCGCGCGCTCAATCAGAAAAAAGGTGTCGATCTTCTCTCCGCGCCCAAGGTGACGACGAAGAGTGGGCAGCGTGCTGTCATCGAAATTGTCAGAGAATTTCGTTATCCGGTGAGCTTCACGCCACCGCAGGTACCCAGTATCACCGGTGGAACCGGTGGAACTGGATCGGTTTCCATTAACGTCGTGACACCGACCACGCCTCAGACTTTCGAGACTCGGAATACCGGCGTCACTTTGGAGGTTGAACCGGTGGTAGGGCCGGACGGCGTGACCATCGACCTGAATCTGGTGCCGCAGGTTGTCGAGTTCGAAGGCTTCATCAACTACGGTAGTCCAATCTTTGGAATACTTCCTCCGGTTACCTTTGTAGATCCAGTAACCGGACTGACGAGGCTACTAACCTCCCCTAACGTTCTTCTCACCCAGAACGTGATTAACCAGCCGGTCTTCAGCACACGCAAAGTGACCACGAACGTGAGTGTCTGGGATGGCCAAACGGTTGTGCTGGGTGGATTGATGAGCGAGAGCGTGCAAAAGACGGAAGATCGCGTACCGATCATCGGCGATATTCCGCTGGTTGGGCGGCTATTCCGCACCAATGTCGATCAACACATCAAGACCAATCTTGTGATTTTTGTGACCGCGCACCTCATAACTCCTGGAGGGTTGCCGGTCAACCCGACCGAAGAAGAAGAGGAAGGGCTGTTGCAACCGCCGCTTCTGCCGGAAGTCCCGGCCTATAAGAAATAGAGAAATAGGCGCTGGTTGCTCCGAATTTTGAAGCCTGAAACGGCTGAGCGAACCGAGAAATGAGAGAACTGCTAATACTCATATTAATCGGTGCGGTCGCCTATTTGGCCTACGACGATTACTACAAACAACGCCCGGCTTTATTACAAGCACAGGCGGAAGTTCAACAACTTCGACAAAATCCGGTGCAGCCGGCTCCACAGGTGTGGACCCCGGCGACTCCCACCCCGCCGGCTTGGTTTCAAAAACATTTGGACGAAGGCGCCGCGCTGGAGATGTCGCGCCGGCATACGCGTCAGGGAGAACTACAAACAACTCCCCATCCGTAAAACCGCCGCGAGCCTCTCGGGGTTTAAGCCCTGATTTACCTTGAGTGTTCTCATACGCAGAAGCCATGAGGAAGT
>WNFR01006580.1_pt1 | contig 11872 bp, 12 predicted proteins | sample 5400221 | NCBI WGS metagenome assembly WNFR01 (sample SAMN13153357, study PRJNA577476) | soil metagenome | isolation source: 40 cm soil under Madrone tree | place: USA:California | collected 2016-06-14 | reverse complement strand
ATGCGTCGTCCAAATGGGCGATCAACTGCTTTGTCCAGACGGTGCGACGCCAGGTGTTCAAGCACGGCATTCGCGTGGGCTCAGTCTCGCCTGGCCCCGTCATCAGCGCACTGCTCGCGGGCTGGCCGCCGGAGAAGCTGAAGGAAGCCAGGGAGTCGGGAAGCCTGCTGGAGGCCAGCGAAGTGGCCAACGTGGTGATGTTCATGCTGACGCGGCCCCGCGGCATGACGATTCGCGACGTGGCCATGCTGCCCACCAATTTCGATCTCTAGGGCGCCCCCTCATAAGCGTCCAGTCGGCATGCGCGCTTGGCAGGCCCACGCAAGGTGGGAGAACGGGACGATTACGCTGCAGCGGTACCGCTGTGTGTCGGCAAAATAGCATTCCTCGTACTGACCCGTCGGCGTATGTTCGTCGGCCATTCTGTTATTTCCCACCCAGCAGTTGGTCCGCGTTTGGATGATGGTCGCCACCAACGGCACGCACCTCGAAATGTGCGCAGGGGGTTGAAAGAACTTTTTGCCAGTCATGCCTTTCTTTGGGGGCCTTTTTTAATGCGCATTATGTTAATGATAAGGCGAAAGATGCGCATTTGCCTTGACACCCTGCCGGTTATGCGCATATAAAAACGAAATGCGCATTGGAGATGCAATGGCCCGCATCAATATTTCTGTTCCGGACGGCTTGAGGGAACGCATGTCTGCCCTGGACGAGCGAGTGAATTGGTCGGAGGTCGCGCAGACGGCCTTTGAACGCGAAATCATCAGACATAACTTTGAGGTGGAAAACATGGAACAGGTGATCGAACGCTTGCGGGTATCCAAAAGTGAGTACGAAACCACGGAGTACGAAAGGGGACGAAAGGACGGCCATGACTGGGCTTGCCGCCATGCGACTTACGCCGATTTGAAAGCTGTGTGCGATCTTGACCTTGAGGGCACCGGATTGGCTGCGCAGGTCGATGCGGCGCTGGGCAAGAATCCACGTGAGGGCGATAGCTTTTGGATAGATGAGGAAGCTGCCCGCATGAAATATCCCAGCGACAGGTACGTTTTCGGGTTCTGGGATGCAGCCGACGACGTGTTTGCTGCGATTGAAGACAAAGTATAATAGGCATTGAAATGAATCGCTCTGACCCGCCGGGTCACCCCGGCGGGTCTTTGTGCGGCGACGATCCGAACCCATTTTCTTTGAACCGTCTGTCAAACGATCATCGATCCCGCGCCAGCCACCGAGGCCCCCATAGATAAGCTGCTGATCGGTTCGAAGGGGGCATTGGCTGCGAACCCCGCTGATCTGGTCGTGGAAAAGGGGCGGCCTTGGTACTGACAGTGCGTTCTATTTTAAGTAGTGTCTTGCAGCTCTGGCCATCGTACAAGCACTTCGGAGGTAGCACCAGCGTGTCGGAAATCATAAAAGCATCCGCAAGGCAGTGGCGTTCCGCTCTGAATCATCCAAATCGAGTTAGGCTTCCCAATGCCCGGAGACTTCAATGAATGCCGCTACGGTCGCTAAGGCGTTTACCGCTGATGCGAAGCTAAAGCGCAAAATCCGACGGCATTTTACAAGCTTGGGGTTCACCAAGGCCAATGATGGAACGCTAATTCTTCCAGGATCAGGCAAAGATGTCATCCGGAAGCTGCATACCGGGCAACGGTCGGAGCGCCTTGACGGTAGCAGCGCTTTTCTGGCTCGGGCGATGCCAACTTTGCTTCAACACTTTGCCGACGGTGACGAAATAGACCCCGCGAAGATCAAATTTTGCTTGGTCCGCATTGAAGCCGGGTCAGAAGATTCCGATCTCTTTCGCCTGGCGTCGCTAACATGGTCAGTGCCCGTCTCGGCGGGATACGGGAGAAGGTTGCGGTATCTCGTTTGGGATGAACACCATGGCAAGCTTGCGGGCATCATCGCCCTTGGCGATCCGGTATTCAATCTGTCCGTTCGCGACAATCTGATTGGATGGAATTCTGACGACCGTTCAAAGCGCCTGGTCAACATACTGGACGCGTATGTCCTTGGGGCAATGCCCCCGTACAACATGCTCCTCGTCGGCAAGGCCGTTGCTTGCCTTGTCCGTTCCAGGGAAGTCTACGATGATTTCGCCGCGGCTTATGGCGGCAGCGTTGGGTTGATCTCCGGAAGACGAAAGCGTGCGAACTTGTTGGCAGTCACTACTTCGTCGTCGATGGGACGGTCCTCCGTTTACAATCGGCTTCGGCTTAACGATCAAACATACTTTGCTCCGATCGGTTACACCCTTGGATGGGGGCACTTCCATGTGACGGACCGCTTGTTCAACGAGATGCGGGACTACCTTCGCAGCAAGAATCATGGCTATGCCGATCAACACAAATTTGGTGAAGGGCCAAATTGGCGGTTCCGAACAATCCGGACCGCGCTCGCTGAACTCGGGATCAATCAAGCCGTTTTACGCCACGGCATCCAGCGCGAAGTCTACATGTGCGCCTTAGCTAAAAATTCAGCAAATATTCTAAGGACTGGGGAAGGCAAACCAAATTTGTCGTCGCTGCTGCGCGTCTCCAAGATTTCCGAGCAGGCGAAGGAACGTTGGATTGTTCCCAGGGCTGAGCGCCAGCCCGAATTCCGGGCTTGGCGCCGGGAGAGAATCCTCGAACTTATCGGCGTCAATAGCCAGAAGAAAGTCGCAAGCGTCCGTTCGGCTTAATTGGTTTGGTATGGGGCATGCTCGGCGACTATCATTTAAAACTCGACGAACACTTCAGGGCGATCCGAAAGGATCGGATCGTCATTGACTTTCCCGTGTTCGCGCTGGAGCACGGTCTCCACAAGGAGAACGTCAAGGAATTGATCGCGGAACTCTCGGCCGATTTGTCGCGATCCCGCACACTTCGCTCGCCACATTGGTTGCTTTGGACGGTCTGTGCAGCAGAGATAGGCTACGCCTACGATGGCGAGGAATACTGGCAATCGTTCAAGCAGCATGTGCCAGGATGGGACCGGTTCGGCGACCGCGAAACGATCCGGACCTGGTACAAGAGGTTTTCTGACATGTATTCCGGCTTCGTCCCGCAAGGGAGGTGGGCGGAGCATTTTTCGATCATCGCGTGGCCAATTGCGCATTCAATATTACCGCGTGATCTGCAGACACAATTCGCGCGGCTTCTCTACGAACTTCGGTACGAATTCGGTCGCCAAGTGAATTTTGGCTTAGATGGCGTGGAAGCGCTGCTGCGCTCCCAAGGTGGCCGGGGCTCGTCCAGGTTCAACCATCTGCTAGAACAAACAAGGTTGCTGGCGGCGGTAGTCCTTGCATTGCGCGACGAAGATGTCAGCGGCGGCGCTCATCCATTATTTCCTGCGACGTTGGCGCGCATCGTCACCGATATCAGCGCTAAGCGGACGGCCCGTGAATGGCTGAAGGAGGCGCGACGCGTCATCAGGAATACGCGAATCGAGACTTCTTCCGACCTAAAGGCAAAGCGACCAGCAGCAGATGGCGCGGGCGCCGCGATCTCCCTTCGAAGCGTCGGGCCACGTATCGTTGCGCGGAAGACCGCCGACGGTGGCATGTTGCTAGGCGTTTCGCTGCCGGACATCGACAACATTCTTCGCCTAACTGGTACACCTCTGTCCTTTCTCAAGAAGACAAGAGTGGCGTTCTACGACGCACCGGACAATTGGATGCCTGCGCAGTCGCTTCTTGCCTTGTCTAACAGGGAACGCGTCGTCTCAGAATTGCCGACTGTCGATCAACCGCTTTTTGCGTTTGAGAACGCTTCGGATCCAAGAAGCGTCAATATTTCAGACCAACTTCGCGTCCAGACGTCGCTGCCTTGGCTGCTTCGTTGGCAAGAGGACGGCGTATTTAGGCAGCTGTTCGGAAAGCATCTACGACCCGGGCAAAGCTATCTCTTGATCAATTCGACGCCCGTAGCGGACGACGTAGTGAGGGATCTCTCGTTGCGACCGCTGAACGCTCCGGGAAATGCATGCATCTATGACTTGAAGCTTGAACCTCCGCTCACTGGGGGGCAGCGGGCGCGGCTCGCGGAGATTGGGATAGGCTTCTCACTTCGCGCATTGGTCTCCCCTCTCGGATTGCTGCCGCGTTGGGAGGGCAACGGCTTCCATATGGCTCCCGGACGAGGAGGTACTCCTGCGCCTTTCTGCGGACTTTGACGTTACCGGATACCTGGTCCAAGTCAGCACACAACCAACTATTGTTCGGGCGGAGCCCGGACGTGACGTCCTTATCTCGGTAGGCCGGCTTCCGCTCGGCGAGCATACGATCGAAGTGACCGCGATGGTCGACAAGACCGTAGAGAGGCGGTCCGTCGAATCCGAAATCGTCTACGTGCAGGTTCGTGCCCCGGCACCTTGGGGCGAAAAAATCGGATCTCGCGCTGGCTTTTTTGCCGCGGTCCATCCAGCGGAAACGCGGGTCGAAGACCTGTTGAACGGAAAAGCTACGATTTCTCTGATTGGCCCGGAGAGCCGGACCGCAGTCCTTCGTCTCGTCCTATTCGACGCAAATGGCCATCCAAGTGCAGAGCACGATTTGGGTAGCTTGAAACTCCCGGTTTCGCCCGAGGCGATCACGACGTTCCTCGCCAGGACATTGAGAGACGATCTCCTGGAAGCCGTGTTGTCCACACCACGGATCGATCTCGTCTTCCAGGTCGAAGAGTTGGGGATAAGCCGCATCAGCATCCGTCAGGAAGTAAAGCCGTTCAGATGGAAGCTTGAGCAAAGACGCGGTAAGAGCGTGCTCCGCCTTGTGGACGAAGCGGGCGCGGACACGCCGGTCATGATTGATCAGTATGGAATCCAGCGTCCGGACGAACGTGTCCCTCTCGATAGGGCGCGTTGTGTCGAAGGCATCGACTTGGCGCATCCGGGATCCCTTTTTGCGCTGCGGCTACGTTCCCGGAAGCGTCAAAACGACCGAGTCTGCGACCGCTGGCGAAACGGCATCAACAACGAACGAAGTCGAGAAAGGCGAAAGTGGTGAGGACGACCGGGCCGACCCTCTTGCGGACAAGTTGCTCGACAGGCTTTTGTACCGAGGCGTGCTCCCGAGGTATGCGTTTCCGACGGACGTCGCGCCGTTCTATGTCTTCAACAAGTCGCTATCGACACCGTTCAGGCCAAAGATGGAGTTTGCGCCGGCGCAAGGCCTCAATATCGCCCTGTCGCAGTATGCTCCCAACAAGCAGATATGGATTCGCGGAAAGCAATACACCTCGAAGGCGATCTATTCACCTTACAGGGATGAACGTTCCGACGCATGGAGGAAACGCAGGTTGTATTTTGAATGCAGCGTCTGCCATCACGCCAAGACCGAACTCTACTACGAGGAGGGACTGCGGGAGGTCCGCGACTGCGAAGCCTGCCGCTCGTCAAACAGCTTTGGACCGGCAAAACGCTGGTTTCGGCCGCCGGGTTTTGCACACCCGATAGATAGGGAGCCGGTCACCAAGGCGGATGAGTTGATCGAGTCCGCCTACGCAACCCGAGCCAAGCTGGTAATGCAGACCCCATCGAAGAATAAGGCATGGATCGCTGTCAATGAGCGCGTCAGGGCGTTCCCGACGCGCGAGTACCTGCTCGTGTCCAACTCCGGGCCCGATGGAGACGGATATCATTACTGCACCGGATGCGGGCGGATCGAGTCCGCGAAGGATCCCGAGACCAACCTGTTTCAACAACACTCGCGTCCTTTTCTTTCGGACGAGTCCGAAGCCTGTCCCGGCACCTTCACCGCAAGCAAAATCGTGCTGGGAACGGACTTCGTCACCGACATATCCCTGTTCTCTCTGTCGCTGAGCGCGCCGTTCAGGCTGAGGCCCGGCAACACTGAAACGAACGTCGCGCTCCGCACAATCTGTGAAGCGGTCGCGAAGGCAGCCTGCCGAATGCTAGAAATCGAGTCAGGCGAGATCTTGGCGGAGTACCGTCCAGCGCTGACGGAACTCGGAGCCCTGGGGACTGAGGTGGAGATATTTCTGTATGACACGCTGTCCGGGGGTGCCGGCTTCTCTACTCAACTCGCCGGCCGAGCTGCGGAATTGTTCAGAAATACGCTGGGGATTTTGTCGGGATGCCCGGAAGGATGTGACGCTTCTTGTTATCGCTGCCTTCGAAATTTCCGGAACAAGTTGGACCATCGCTTCCTCGACCGGAAAGTGGGTGAGCAGTTGTTGCGAGCGGCCTTGGAGGGAGGATATCCCGAGTATCCTCCCGACCGCATCCAGAGTTCGCTCGACGTACTGTTTACTGATCTCACGCGGCAGCTGTCGACTGACTTTCAATTTGAACGTGATGTCGTTCGGACCGCCAAAGACTCGTCTCGCGTGCGCGTGCCAATTCTGGCCATTCGACGCGCCGACCTGAAGGAACTCTGGATCAGCCTAGCGTAGCCCGTGGCACCCGAGGTGCCCGCGGATACCGTGCTTCGCCAAATCGAGGGTTGTCCGAGTCATCCTGTCTTTCCTATCGATGAGCTAATGGTACGGACCAACCTGCCGGCCGCGGTCGGCATGATCGTGGATCAATTTCGAACCCTTTGAATGGAGTCGAATGCATCCAGCCTTGGCCGCTTGAACTGTTCGGGTGAGCGTGGCGACGATATCGCATGCCTAGCAGGCGGCTCGGCATAGGTTTATGCGATCCTGACGCATTTGAAGCTGGGAGGCCGCGAACGAGTGCGTGGCGAATGTGCTTGGCGCAGCGCCGCGTTGCCATACAGGGGGCGACACTGGTGCGTTGTTCCGGATGAAAATCGGTTGCGTGCTTGAATAGCAAGAGGAAAGATCAGCGGGCCTACGGTCTTGCCATCGTACAATGGACCGACTCGGGACTACCGAAATCTTCGCGCAGCCTCTCGCTTTAGCCATTACGGATGTGTATGTTCGCGATATGTTCGATATTCCAGAAGGAATCAGATGGGCGTGCTGACACAGCCGGACCCGCGCGACGTGGAAGCGGCATTCCGCGCCGTGCCTGGCCTTTACGTAATCGGCAGCTTAGAACGCGGCGTTACTATCTACAGCCAGCAAGTGCGTGCGCACAATCTTGCTTGGGCGCTTTGGGAAAATCGAAACAAAAGTCATCGGAAAATCGGCAATGTTGCAATCGTAGGCGGAGGGATCACTGGATTAACAATGGCCGCCAGCCTGCTGAGTCTATTCGAGCGGGACATTGCCGTAACGTTATTTGAACGGTCTTGGGACTTGTGCCCGTTTCAACAAGGTGCCGATACGCGTTGGGTACATCCGCGAATTTACGACTGGCCTAAAGCCGGCAGCCGCGCTCCTAGCGCATCGTTACCAGTGTTAGATTGGACCGAAGGCCGCGGGTCTGACGTTGCTCGTACGATTGTCTCTGAGTTCAGCAGATTCGCTAATGCCTTTGCAAAGCCTGAGGACGGGTTAACTGTATATTTGGGGTTACAGCATTTCCAAATTGAGGAAAGCGCGTCGAAGATTTCATGGGTAGCGCACAAGGCGCGCCGGGGCGACGACTTCTTTCATGTCGACAAATCTGAGGGAACTAGCGCCGAGTTTGAGACCATCATACTCACCGCTGGATTCGGTACTGAGACGATCTCGCCGGGCTATCGGACTGAATCTTATTGGCGCAACGAGCAACTCGGCCAGCCGCCGCTCGATGGTGCTCAACGTCGGTATCTGGTTTCAGGCTATGGTGATGGTGCGCTGGTCGATCTTTGTCGTCTTACAATAGAGCGCTTCCGACAGGATACAATCGTTTACGAACTGTTTGAGGACGACCTGGAAGAGGTTGAAGGCCGTTTTGCTGATGCGATCCATCTCCTCGGACGCGAAGCGAATATATTTGATCTTATACGAGACAGAGAAGACAGCCTTCTGAGAAAAGCAATGGAGCGACTTGGAAATAGAATTCGCAAAGATACGCGGGTGACACTGCACTTGCGAGGCCGTAACAATGAGGCCAAGAATTTTCAATACATATTCGGTCCCCATAGTTCCTTTTTTCATCGATTGATTACGTACTTGTTGTATCGCTGTGGCGCTTTCGCTCTGGATTTTTCGGACCTTGCCGCTGCTGTTAGTCGTCATCATATAGATGCTACGAACGTAGTCTGCCGCTACGGCGCTAATACACTTGAGCATCTGCAAAGTTTCTTTGCAGATCCAAGCACGGTCGCTCCGCGCTTCATCGAAATGAAAGCGAAACAGTTGCAGATGCCTCAGCGACTTTGGACACCCGGAACGTTCCCTCACTACTCCAACAAGCAGGCCTAACCATGCCCAACAAATTCAATGCAAATCCTGAACCAGTGCCGGCCGCTTCTCAACTCGCAGTGATACCGTTTGTGGCAGCCGTCGACGGATTTTTGAGAGAGAGTCATGAAGTGCCGGGACTGCGGATAACGATGCACCGTGCTGTCAATCGTGAAGGTCAACTCTACCTTCAGCAGGTCTGCGGGTACGTTCGTAGCGAGGGTATAGATTGGCGAGGGAAAGTCGGACGAACTTTTCCCGTGAGCGAGGGCATTATGGGAGCTGCCTTCAAGACGCGCCGGATTTGGCGCACGAAAAAATTTCCAACCATCGAGCGGCTTCGTGCCTCCTTAGCAATCGATATAAAGGAAACTAAGGATGGTAGGGATCCTGCGACCGTTGAGGTGTCCTTTCTCGCGGTTCCGTTTCTCGGACCACAGGACGAGCCTGTGTTGATTCTTTATGTCGCAGGTGTTACCGCCATGGGAAAGGGTTTTTGCAGATTGTTTGACGGGCTCCAGCACGAGCCCTTCTTAAATGTGAGAAACTTCCCGCTTCAGAAAGGTCAACCCGTTGAGGGGCCTCCTACTGTCTATGCCTCTGTGCAGGAAGCTTTTGACAAGGTTGATCCTCCAAAATTCAAGTCGGTTTCGTCATTCAATTATGAAGCGGCGGCAGCCTAATTGTAATTAACGACGCCACGTCCGGTACAGGCATCCTGTTTGATGGAGTTGCTACCGAAAGGCGCGCAGAATTAAGGTTGGCTTTGATAATAATATCTTGGTTTCTTCTAATCCGATTCAAAACGAGCGCCGTCGCTCTTGAATATTGGAATGTTCGTCGAACCAAAAAGGGAATATTCCATAGCATTTGATTGACGAATCTTACTGTGTCAGCGGAAAGCCGATCCGTCCAAGGCCTGGCAATTTTAGAGCGGGACGCCGAATGTCGAACCCAAGGACGCCACCGAAAAAATTCAGTTCGATCCCTTCGACCCAGCCGATCGTCAGGCCGAGGTAGCCGCCCAGCGAAATGAATACGCCGCTCTTTGAAGGCGTGAGGCCACACCACTCGCCGTGATAGGGATAATCCTTGCCGATGGCCGTCGGCGGCAGCACCGCCTTTAGCTGCGGAACGGTATCTAATACAGCTTGGACGAATGTATTGGAATTCGGGCCCGGCCAAGGGCTGTAGTCACCATAGGCGCGTAATTTGTAATTCTCGATGACCGAACGAATTTTGGGAATGAGCTTTTCGGCCTCTTGACCATCAACGCTCACCACCGTTTCGGGCAGCGCGCCGAACCAGCGACCATCCGCAGCAAATCCATCGAGGCGAATAGGTTCGCCCCATGCCGTGTAATCATAGCGGCTGTAGCGGGAAGCGCCGCGTTCTTTAACAACGATCCAGGTATGAACTGCGAAGATCCCGCGCCAGCGTACCGTCCGCGCCGCATAGACCCGGATCAGTGCGTCCGGATATTCGGATGCATTAGGCAGAAGCCCCGCGCTGGATCGGTCTGCCGTTTGCCAATTCCCCCGCCGGTCGCCAACAAGGTAATTCGCGGCAGAGAACATGAGGGGCGTGATGATGAGAAGAAGAAAAAGGAGCACGTATTTTTCACAAAGGGGGTTGGCGGGGTCCGCGTGGCGGAGTGCATTGATTTAGTTCGTCCAGCTGCTTTTGCCAGTGTAGTACTGAGATCTTTCGCAATTCGGGCAAACCAAAGGCGCAGCCGGTAGTCAGTATGGAATTTGTGATGTCCGGCGCCAGGAAGGCCAATCTAATGTCATTCCGGACGACCTTGGGATGAAGTTTGATGCTGGCGGCAAGCTCTTCGATAGAAGCAAAATCGGCATTGACGAGGGCATCGGCCCAACAACGAGCTCTTACCATAGCCTGAACTAGCTTGTGATCCGGTCGGTCAGACGAACAAGTTCCATTTTGAGCGGACGAACCGGATGAGTTGCCCGATCGAACCCACGAAATTCGAATTTCCGAATCCCGCGGCCTCGTTTTCCCGCGCCGGTTGGAGCGCGCTGGCTCGGGGAGTCGAAGCGACAATTTGATTTCGTGCTCACCAAGGACCGCGCGCGATAGACGATCAAGCAATTTGGCGTCGTCCAGCTCTAAGTCAGGATATCGCGCTCGCAAGGCACGCATTATGACTTGCTCGACTGTCTGGGCAGGAACCCGTGTCACCGATCCCGCCGCTGCCTTTCTTCCCCGCAGCAGCGCCGAGCTGACGTAAAAGCGATAGCGCACGCCCTTCTTGCTGGAAAAGCTCGGGCTCATGAGATTGCCCTTGTCGTCGTAGAGCTTTCCCTGCATCTGGGCCCCGCTCTTGGAGCGTTTTGCCTTCCGGCCATTGGACTTGGTGGCGAGGAGTTGCTGAACCCGATCGAAGGTCGCGCGATCGAGGATGGCTTCGTGCTCGCCCTCGAACCACTTGCCGCCGTGGTGAACCTCGCCGAGATAGACCCGGTTCTTCAGGAAGTAGGCGAGGGGGCCGTAACCGAACGGGATGGCACCGTTGAATTTGGCAACCTTGGTGTTGCGGCGCTTAGTGACGATGCCGCTGCGGTCGAGATCCGCGACGAGTTTGCAGAACGATTGCAGTTCGAGGTACCGCCGGAAGATGGTTCGAACCGTCTCGGCCTCGGCCTTGTTGATGACGAGCTTTTTGTCCCTGGCGTCGTAGCCAAGCGCGGCGGTGCCTCCGGTCCATTTGCCCTTGCGCCGTGATGCCGCGATCTTGTCCCGCACCCGCTCGGAGGACAGTTCCCGTTCGAACTGGGCAAAGGACAAGAGTACGTTGAGGGTCAGCCGTCCCATGGACGTCGTGGTATTGAACTGCTGGGTGACGGCAACAAACGAGATTGATCTGGCGTCAAAGGCCTCGACCAGCTTGGCGAAATCGGCGAGCGAGCGGGTGAGGCGGTCGATCTTGTAGACCACCACCACATTGATCCTGCCGGCCTCAATATCGGCCAGCAGCTTTTTGAGCGCAGGGCGATCAAGGTTGCCGCCGGAATAGGCGGGGTCGTCATATTGCTGGGGGAGGGCCCGCCACCCCTGCGAGGCCTGACTCTTTATATAGGCCTCGCAGGCATCCCGTTGAGCGTCCAGCGAATTGAATTCCTGCTCCAGGCCATGTTCCGTGGATTTGCGGGTATAAATGGCGCAGCGCAAAAGCTTGGGTTCACCTGTCATCGGAGGCGTCCTTGTTCGACGCCGCCCTCAGCCCGAAGAACCGGGGCCCGTTCCATCTGGTGCCGGTAATCTCCGAGGCAATTTCAGACAGGCTGGCGAAGGTCTTACCGCCGTGGGCAAAGCCCCTAGCCATCACCATGACGCGGTAGCTCTTGCCCTTCCATGTCCGTACCAGTTCTGAACCGGGCTTGATCCGGCGCGGCAATACTATTTTTCCATTCGGCTTCACCTGCCATCGGTGGCCTCCTTGTTCACTGCCGATCGCAGCCCGAAGAACCGCGGCCCGTTCCAGTTAGTGCCCGTAATCTCCGATGCGATCTCGGACAGGCTGGTGAAGGTCTTGCCGTCATGGGCAAAGCCATCGGCCATTACCATGACGCGATAGCTCTTGCCCTTCCATGTCCTTATCA
>WNFR01018795.1_pt1 | contig 11873 bp, 11 predicted proteins | sample 5400221 | NCBI WGS metagenome assembly WNFR01 (sample SAMN13153357, study PRJNA577476) | soil metagenome | isolation source: 40 cm soil under Madrone tree | place: USA:California | collected 2016-06-14 | reverse complement strand
AGGTGCAAGCGAGACTCCTCCCGCAGAAGATGCCTTCGCTCCAGACGCTTGAGTACGCTGGTGTGTGCATTCCGGCCCGGCAGGTAGGTGGCGATTACTACGACTTTCTTGAACTACGGCCCGGCCGGGCGGCCCTGGTCCTGGCCGATATCGCCGGCAAGGGAATATCTGGCGCTCTGCTCATGGCCAACTTGCAGGCCAACTTTCGCAGTCACTACGCGACTCTGGCCGCGCTCAAAGAATACTTTCCCCTTGCCCTGGACGATTTTCGACACTTGCTGGTATCAGTGAACCTTTTCTATGAGAACTCTGGCAACAGCGATTACGCTACGCTTTTCTTCGGCAATTACGACGACGCGACTCGACGATTGTGCTATGTAAATTGCGGACATCCCCCTCCGCTGCTACTGCGCGGCGGTGAACAATTTATTGTGGAACACCTTGACTCTACTTCTACCGTGATCGGGCTATTCAGCGGCTTTGAATGCCAGGTCCTCGAAAAGCAATTTGCCGCTGGCGATATTCTCATAATGTATAGCGACGGGGTCACAGAAGCAGCGAATATGGAAGGGGAGGAGTTTGGCGAGCATCGTTTGCTGGAAATCGCGAGGGCACACCGCCACCTCTCCACCCCATTTCTTCTGGAGAAAATTGTTGAAGCTGCGAGGCGGTTCTCTCAGCCTGAGCAGGCGGATGACATCACGCTGGTTGTGGCGCGATGCTGTGCGTAGCAGAGGTTCTGATGCCGCCGCGAGAATCTCGTTGCTCCGTCCTTCTCACCCGCGCGTCAAGAAAAATTGAAGGCGCCGGCGGAGGTAATCCACCGGCACCTGGAAGTGACGCTCTCTCCTGCGCTGCCGTGCGCAGCCAAAGCACTCGAGCGCAGCAGCTCACGGCAAAATGCTCCGCAATAACTCCTGGTTTGTCGGCAAACGACAAGTAAATCGGGCCGGGTCAAGGTGAGTCCGTCCCCTGAGGGACACAGCTCTCGCCGTCGCTGTCAGGGTTTGACCTCAGGCGTATACTGCCCTGCTGGTAGGCAAAACGCGGGTACGCTTCATGATGGTGAGTAGTGCAGAGGAAGCTAGCGTGACAATGGAACCCGAATCAACCGATTCAAATTCTGACCGGGGCCTGAGGAAGGCAGCCGATATCGCCGCGCTATCGGGAGCGACTCTCCTAGGTGCATACTTCTTCGTGTGGCTCATTTACCATTCTGCAAGCACGAAGAGTTCCGCAGGCTGGTTTACTCAGACCATTGAAAAACATTATGCTGCCACGATCGGCGTCCCCCTGTCGGCGGTTTCAGCCCTGTGCGTTGTCGTTGCCCTAAGGGCAACTGCTGGGCCAGTCGAGTTCGAGGCATTCGGCTTCAAATTCCGCCGTGCCTCGGGCCCGCTGGTATTTTGGTTGATCTGCTTTGTGGCAATGGTCTGGGGAGAATGGCTCCTTTGGACATTGGTATGATTAAGAGGAAGTAGCCCAATTTGTGCAGCCGCTGCCTGTTGTAGCTCACTCCGGTTTCCATCAACAGACCCGAGGTCACGCATCCGTGAAGAAGCGAGGCGGATGCTGGGTGTCATGCACGTTTTGAACGTGAGGACTGCACAAGCAATTCCGGGGACGCTATGTTCCTGTCGCCTTATCGCTCGGCGCTGCAATGGCTGCAATCAATAGCTGACGCTAGCCTCTGCGCGATCTCCCATGTGGGCTCCTCGACCTAGAGGCGTTGGGAGACAAATTGGTGGGAGAGGGGCGGGAAAAATATATCGTCAACCGGGTCAACGGCCTACATGACTTTTGGAGAGACTTGAGCGGCGCACCTCCCTCGGATGCGAACCGGGCAATGTTCGCCAAGCTCTTTACAAAACAGGTTAAGAATTGAGTTTAATAACGCTTGGGATACGCTCCTAAGAAGGGAAAAAGCACCTTCGACGACGGTCCTGTTTCTTTCTGTGTGTGGTGTCTAAGAAGGTATGGGTATGTGCGTTATCTCCGCGCTGCTGGTTGTAATCCTTTTGTTTAGCTCATCTCCGACGCGCGTCATGCTTCCAGTCTTCTTGCAACTCCAGCCTTCGATCAAAGGATATGGAGATAGTCCGCGGCCCAACCCCATATCACGGTTACACATATCAGCGGATGCCTCTGCGAAATTCTTGTGAAAAGAAGTTGAACAGTTGAACCGGAGTACTCGCATGAAGCCAAAGGTGCGGGTGTTGAAGGTGACGTTGTCTTCAGAATCATAGTCGGAACGGATGGCAGGGTAGAGGAAATTCATCTGCGGCGCGGGAAGCCCTTTCTGATAGAAGCGGCCGCGAAAGCCGTTTCAAAGTGGCAGTACCAGCCTTATATGTTCAACGGCAACGCCGTGGAATTCGAAACTTCGGCCACAGTCCAAGTTCGGCTACCCAGCAAACATCAGTGACGTGCCGACAAGGGCGTGCAAGCTTCTTCACGGCGTGGTCTGCGGGTGCATTAGATTACCTTAGACGACCACGGAGTTTTGACTCTGGCTGCGGACTCAACCTGTCAATCGTGTGCTTCCTCTGACATTTACCGTCCGACTCAACGATCATGGCAATTGCCGGTCACGTTAGCCGACGCATGCTGGAGCGGTATAGCAACGTGCTGATGGAAGCCAAACGAAATGCGATCGGCTTGGGCTTCGTAGGGCTGATCATGGCTGTCGCCCTGGTTGTGAGGGTGTTCGGGATGCTCACCGATGGCACGGTGCAGGAAAGCATGGGACTCGTGCGCGCGGAAGCGATCATGCTAGTCGTTTTCATTGTTGGTGTTTTCATCGAGCGCGGCAGGCGTAATCAGCTAAAACAGGCGGCATGAACCCGCAATTCGCCTTGGGATTGCTGTCATAACGGTCGGGCCGTCGCTGTAAAAGTGCCGGCGAGATCCGGAGCACACGGCTGCAAACCCCTACCCACAATGCAACGAGAGAGCAGTGGCGCGTAAGTCTCGAGCCGCCTCGACCATGGTTGCCAACGCAGGCCGTACCTCTTCCCATTTTCTGGTCTTCAAGCCGCAGTCCGGATTGACCCACAATTGTTCCACCGAAAGAAACCGTAGCGCCTTGCGAAGCAGGCCCTCGATTTCCTGTTTTTTGGGAATGCGGGGTGAATGAATGTCGTAAACTCCGGGTCCAATGTCATTGGGATAGCGATAGCGAGCGAATGCGCTGAGCAGTTCCATCTGTGAACGTGAGGTTTCAATTGAGATCACGTCCGCATCCATCTCTCCTACAGCTTCAATGATGTCGTTGAACTCCGAGTAACACATGTGGGTATGAATTTGGGTCGCGTCTGCTGCGCCGCACGAGGCCGTGCGAAACGCGTCCACGGCCCAGCCCAGATAGCTCTGCCAGTCGGCCTTCCGCAACGGAAGCCCTTCGCGAATGGCAGGCTCGTCAATTTGGATAACGCCGATGCCAGCTTGCTCAAGGTCCCTAACCTCATCCCGGATCGCCAGCGCGATTTGCCGGCAAGTTTCGCCGCGAGGCTGGTCGTCTCTCACCAGGGACCATTGCAAGATGGTGACTGGACCGGTGAGCATGCCTTTCATCGGCTTCTGGGTGAGTGATTGAGCAAAGCGCGACCACTCCACCGTCATGGGCTCGAGACGGGCAACATCGCCGTAAATGATTGGAGGCTTCACGCAACGCGAGCCGTAGCTCTGAATCCATCCGTTCTCGGTAACCATGAAACCAGAGAGTTGCTCACCGAAAAACTCCACCATATCATTACGTTCAAATTCACCATGCACCAGAACGTCAATTCCGATTTGCTCCTGGAAGCGGATCGCCTTCTCCGTTTCCGCTCTCAAGAATGCGTTATAGTCTTTACGCTCGCGTTTTCCGGTCTTGTATTGGGACCGGGCAGTTCGTATCTCCGCCGTCTGGGGGAACGAGCCAATCGTGGTTGTGGGAAATAACGGAAGCTTGAGTTTTTCACGCTGCGCTTCGCGGCGAACAGGATATTCACTTGTCCTGCGGAGCATTTCTGGAGTAACCTGCGCGGCACGCACTTTGACCGCCTGATCGTGAACCAGGGGAGATTCCCTGCGCCTGGCCATCGCTTGCTCATTCGCCACAAATGCTTCCCTCACGTCCGCGCTCCCTTGGTTGATGGCACGGGCGATTAGAACGACTTCTTCCACTTTCTGTTTGGCAAATGCCAGCCATTCTCTGAGATCGCCGCGGAGGTGAACTTCGAGGTCCAGGTCCACCGGGGAATGCAGCAGCGAGCACGAAGGGGCAATGAGGACGCGATCCGATCCAAGTTTGTTGACCGCCTGCTCCGCTAGAGTGAGGGCGCGCTGTAGATCAGTTTTCCAGATATTGCGCCCATCGATCACTCCCAGAGACAGCATAAGGTCCGATGGGGCGTTTTCGAGCAGAGGCTCAAGTTGATCGGGCGCCCGAACCAGGTCCACGTGCAGCGCAGCAACGGGCAGCCCAAGGACGATGTTGACATTGTCGCGCAGTCCCTCGAAATAGGTCGCTACCAGCAAACGCATTTTGGTGGCGTCGCTCAACTGAGAGTAGGCAGAAGCGAAGGCCCTTGGGGCCTCAGCGGTCAGATCGAGAACAAGGCAGGGCTCGTCCATTTGTACCCACTCTGCGCCAGCGTTTTCTAATCGCTGGAGGATGTCTGCGTAGACGGGAAGGAGTGTCTCCAGCAGGGACAACGGCCGCAAATTGGGGTCTTTGCTTTTTCCGAGGAGCAGAAGCGAAACGGGGCCGAGCAGTACCGGGCGAGTTTGGATGCCAAGTGCTTTCGCCTCCAGAAATTCTTCAACTGGCTTCAGCGAGGACACCTGAAAACGCTGGCCGCGCTCGAATTCTGGAACAATGTAGTGATAGTTGGTGTCCAACCACTTCGTCATTTCCATGGCCGGGACGTCGGCAGGACGCGACGAAGTTCCGGGCGCGCTGTTTTCCTGAAGGCCGCGCGCCATGGCGAAATAAGTGCGTAGATCAACCTTTCCCGCGTCGGCCCCATAACGGGAAGGCATGCCAGCAATCCTGACTCGTGCCCGTTCCCCGACCAATAGTCTTCTAAGGCTTTCTTCAGTTCACGGCGAGCGCCGACACGCGGAAATCCAAGGTTTGAAGCAATGGCCATCCCATCTCCTTTTTATAAACGAGTCTGCCTAGCTCTTCTTTCCCAGACCCGTTTCCGCCACTGTCGTAGGCTTTCCTTGTTCGTCGAGGGCCACCAGGACAAAGCGTCCGTTGGCACAGAGCTGCCTCTGGCCCGAAAGAAGATCCTCCGAGAAAAGATCTACTGAAACCGTCATCGACGTGTGGCCGGTTGCGATCACCGAGGCAATGAGTTCAACCAGGCTTCCGTGATGGACAGCCGTTTTGAAATCGACGCGCTCCGAGCACGCGGTGACAACCGTGCGGCGCGCATAACGAGAGGCGGCAACGAAGGCCGCCTTGTCCATTAAGCGCAGGGCATGCCCACCAAACAGCGTGCCGTAGTGGTTTGTTTGGTCCGGAAAGACGATTTCGATCATGGATATCGGGTCTTGCAAACGCTCGTTCATGGCATTGATCGCCCGCTAGAATTCGTTGTGAAATTCCACTTCTCCCGGCACCGCCACCTGGTAGGCGGAAACCCTGCGTTCGAAGAAGTTCGTTAGCTCCTGTACATCTTGAAGTTCCATGAAGGAGAACGGATTCTTCGAGCCATACACCTTCTTCATGCCCAAGCGCCTAAGGCGCGAATCGGCAACGTATTCCAGGTACTGCCTCATGTCACGGACGGAGAGGCCGGCCACACCGCCGGAGAGCAGGTCCTGGGCAAATTGAGTTTCGCAGCCCACGGCCTCTTCAATCATCTGGACCACGTTCGTTTCCGTTTCCTGATCGAAGAGCTCTGGCTCCTGCTGCCGAACCACGTTGACGACTTCAAAAGCGAATTCGAGATGGCAGCTCTCGTCGCGAAATACCCAGTTGGTGCCGGACGCCAGACCATGTAGCAGCCCACGGGAGCGCAGAAAATAAACGTAGGCAAAGGCGGCAAAGAAGAAGAGCCCTTCAATGATGGCGGCGAAACATATCAGGTTCAGGAGAAACTGCTTCCGATGTTCCACTGTCCGCAGCGCGTTCAATTCCTGGATGGAGTCCATCCACTTTGTGCAGAACTGGGCTTTCTTGGTGATGGACGGGATATTTTCCACCGCGGCAAACGCCGCCGCGCGGTCGGTGGGATCGGGAACGTAGTTGTCGAGCAGCGTCAAATAAAACTGCACATGCACGGCTTCTTCGTAGAGCTGGCGGGAGAGATAGAGCCGGGCTTCCGGGGAGTTGATGTGCCGATAAAGATTAAGCACCAAGTTGTTAGAAACGATGGAATCGCCCGTGGCGAAGAAGGCTACCAACCGCTGAATCAGGTGTCTTTCTGCTGGAGTCAGCCGTAGCTTTAGGTCCGCAAGATCAGTCGCGAAATCTACCTCCTCGACCGTCCAGGTGTTGCGGATGCCATTCTGGAACATCTCGTAGAACGTCGGGTAGCGCATCGGCCGCAGCGTTAGGCAGAGCCCCGGATTGAGAATGGAATCAGGAATATGGATGGACATTGAATCTCCTTTGCGCGTTACTGGCAGGCCTCGCAGGCGTCGGGGTTGTCGAGCGAACAGGCTAGCGCGGTCGTCACAGATGTCTCCTCAACCGGCGACGCAACTGTGGTCTTGGCGATTCTGGTGGCCGGTCGGGATCGCAGATAATACGTTGTTTTGATGCCCTTCCTCCAGGCATACATGTACATGGAGCTGAGGCGTCCGATATTAGGCGATTCGGTAAAGAGGTTCAGTGACTGGCTCTGATCGATCCAAGCTCCGCGTTCCGCCGCCATATCAATGATGGAGCGCATGGGGATCTCCCACACAGTGCGATAGATGGCTTTCACACTGTCTGGCAGTTCCGCGATGGATTGTACTGAGCCCTCGGCCAGCTTAATGCGCGAGCGCATCTCTTCCGACCAGAGGCCAAGCTGCTTGAGCTCCGTGACCAGATAGCGGTTGATCTGCATGAATTCGCCGGAGAGGGTTTCACGCTTGAACATGTTGGAGACTTGCGGCTCAATGCATTCGTAGCATCCGGCGATGGATGCGATGGTCGCGGTAGGCGCAATGGCGATCACGAGCGAGTTACGAAGTCCGATTTTACGAATGCGTTCGCGCAATTTGTCCCAGCGTTCCGGGATCTGTGGCGTAAAGCCCCATAGGTCGAATTGCAAAACACCCTGCGCCGCGCGGGTTTCCTGGAAGGCCACGTGCGGCCCGGCTCTTTCGGCGAGATCACAGGAGGCCGTGAGCGCATGAAAATAGATCTCTTCCTGAACCTGCGCCGACAGCCGGCGGGCTTCTTCGCAATCAAAGGGCAACCGAAGGTGAAAGAAAACGTCCTGCAGTCCCATGATGCCCAGCCCAACGGGACGCCAGCGGTTGTTGGCAGCTGCCGCCTGCGGCGCTGGATAGTAGTTGATATCGATCACCCGGTCGAGCATGGGCACCGCCGTTCGGACCGTTGCTGCCAGCTTGTCGAAATCAAAGCCACCCTCGCCGATATGCCGTCCCAGATTGATGGAGCCAAGATTGCAAACCGCAGTCTCCGTGGACGACGTCACCTCCGTGATCTCCGTGCAAAGATTCGAGAGGTGGATGACGTTCTTTGATTCGCCGGTTTGGTTGCACTTCAGGTTGGTCGAATCTTTAAAGACCATCCAGCCATTACCGGTTTCAGCCAGCGTGCGCATCATGCGGGCGTAAAGATCGCGGGCCCGGATCTGAGAGGTAAAGATCCGCTGCTGCTCAGCCTCCATGTAGGCTCTTTCAAACTCTTCACCATACAGGTCGCACAGATGGGGGACAACTTTGGGATCAAACAGTGACCAGGTCCCATCCGCTTCAACCCGGCGCATAAAGAGGTCGGGCACCCAATTGGCAAGATTGAGGTTGTAAGTCCGGCGCGCGTGGTCGCCGGTGTTGTCACGCATCTCGAGGAATTGCTCAATGTCCGCGTGCCAGGATTCCAGGTAGACACAGCAGGCGCCTTTGCGTTTGCCGCCCTGGTTCACTGCCGCTACCGACGAATCCAAAGTTCGCAACCAGGGCACAATTCCACTGGAGAGACCATTGGTGGCCCGAATAAGCGAGCCCTGTGAGCGTATCCGGTGGAACGCCAAGCCAATGCCCCCGGAAAATTTCGACAACATGGCAATCTGCTTGTACGCGTCGTAAATGGACTCCAGGTTGTCCGCCGGCGAGTCTACAAGGTAACAAGAGGACATCTGCGCATGGCGGGTGCCGGAGTTGAAGAGCGTTGGAGAACTCGGCAAGTAGTCGAGCGAAGCAAGAAGCCTGTAAAACTCAAGGGCCTCGGCGACAGTTGTGGCGAGCCCGCAGGCAACGCGAAGAAAGAAATATTGCGGCGTCTCAATCACCTGGCGCGTGATGGGATGGCGCAGCAGATAGCGGTCATAGACCGTGCGCAGGCCGAAGTATTCGAAGCGATCGGAAAAACTGTCGTCGATGGCGTCGTTGAGTTTGCGCGCGTTCGGAAGCACAAACTCGGCAAGAGATCTTGCGGCGACCCCTTCACTTTGTCCCAGGTCAACGGACTGGGTGAAAGAATAGATGTTTTGTCCGCTCACTTCTTTCGCGATCGTGGCCAGCAGAAGCCGGGCGGCGAGTTTCGAATACTCCGGCTCCTCTGCGATGAGCGAGGCGGCGGTTTGAATAGAGATGGAATCGAGTTCGAGGGTGGTGGCGCCATCGTATAGCCCGCCGATCGTGCGGCTGGCCACGCGCATTGGATCGACTTGCGACAGGCCGTGACAACAACGCTGCACAGCGCGGACGATCTTGTTGACGTCGACAGGCTCCCAAGAGCCATTGCGCTTGCGGACCTGCATTTGGGGTGGGGCTTCGTTCACGGGAAATCCCGGAACAATTTCGGCAAGAGTTGTTTGTGAGACCGCCACGAAGAAACCTCTCCTGCTCCGAGCGGGAGATTTTTGGTACAGAGCGGAAACGCCAGCGGCCGACAATGACCGCCATCGCCCAGCCCTCCCCTCGGAGCGCATGTGCATTCATGCCCGTAGGCATTCTTCACGGCAGGTCTTCGGACTTGCAGGCTTCCTACTAACTCCAGCTTCCCAGTTCGTGGCCGAACCAGTGCTTAGTGAGGAGCGTTCGTTCCTGCTCACCGCTGCGGGGCAGTTCCGGATTCACACCGGATTCCCTTTTCAGCTGATCGAAAACGACCAGCCACCGTCAAGCAAAACAACAATATCCCGTATAGACGCGGCTGTCAACCACAATTCATTGTGGTGCCTGTGTGAAACCGATTGCTGACCATTGGCCTCCGCTCGCATTTCGTCGCCAAATATCATGCCGCGCCGCTGCTGATCGCCAACGGTAAGGGGCTGATCGTTAACACCGGCCATCAGCAGTGCGGAGCATGGCCTCAACGGAACTCCTGGGATCGAGAAAGGGTTCGGATGATCAGTATTCTTTGGGCAGATTGGTTCGAGAGCACGCTCACGAGGAAATAGACGGACTCGCCCGAAGGCAGTTAGCACGAGCCATCAGCATACGCATTCGCTAAAGTTCCGCACACCTGGTATCTGGTGGCGCGTTTAGGAGGGGACGAGTTTTCCATCTTATTGCCGGAAACGTCGGCAACAGCTGCAGGGGTTGTGTTGGAAAAAGTCCAACAGCATTTACGAAGCAAAATGGCCATTGAACAGTGGCAGATCAGCTTTAGCATCGGGGTCGCAACTCGAACATTCTTGGGGTGCATACTCACTCATGCTTGGCCTGCAAGTAGAGGGTGGGAACTTGGACCTGAACTAATGCCGACCAGACAGTGGCCATCGAAGAAGGCAAAGGCGTGGTGACGAATCGGGCGTACGGTAAGCCTTGGCCGTCACAAAAATGAGACGAACCACGAGGACACAGGGGACACAGCCGCGAAGCATCGCGGTCGACAATGTATGGATATCAAAAGCTGCGTCACTCACGACGAACATAGTGCAGGTCGAGACGCACGTGAACTCATCTCCAGTCGTACATATGAGCTGTCTTGCCCCACGCAAGCGGCGTTAGACCCGGCGGTATAATGGTTGGGAGTGCCGTCCTCCACCGTAGGAGGTCTATGAGGCGAGATGAATCCAAGGCCTCGTTCTCCATTATCCGATACAACTTCCGGACATATGAATCCGGCGGAGTCATGGCTGTTATCAAGGGGCGCGGCAACGGGGAGACGAAGATTGGGCACTTTGAGGGTGGTCAAAGCAAAGAAGATCGTAACGCGGGCTGGCGGTTACTTCCTAGAACGAACCGATCTGAAGCCTGGGATGGACCCGGAGAAGGCCACTAAGCTCAGGCAGGCGCGTCTCGATATCCGAGAATCTAGATCCTAATTAGGATGTGGCCATCCCCGTCTCCTGACAGATTCAAGGTCAATGCAGACTGGTTTCAAGACTTGCTGCATCTCCGGTCAGACTTCCGTGTGCGGAAACGAAAGGGTTTTTCAACATTTTCGCCGCCGCTTGGCTCTTAACGACATTACGAAACTCGTTGATGCCAGAAGGGAAAAGGGCTATCTCACCTACAAGGAAGTGAATGACCTGATTCCGCCCGACATCCATTCCCCGGAAGACCTGGACGACCTGCTTGCCACCACATCATGATGATTTCTCACTACGAACACCTGACATCTGCTGAAGCAGCACCCTGGGGGTTAGAAACGGCCATCCGAGGGGCCTCAGAACGCCTCGCTCCTATCTTGATGACTGCGCTCGTCACTGGCCTTGGACTCCTGCCGCTCGCTCTGGGGAGCGGCGACCCTGGTCGTGAGATCGAAGGCCCGATGGCCGTTGTGATTCTCGGAGGGCTTGCGACCTCCACGCTACTGAACTTGCTTGTCCTACTGACACTTGCGCTACGGTATGGCGGATTCGGTTCTAAAGTAACTTAAGTTTGAGATGTTTGAGCATTGAACTCTCGGCGTCGCAGTGGTTCGGTTCAAGGAAGAGCGAGGAATTATATGGATGTCACATTACTTAAAGCCCTGGGCGCGTTCGTGCCAGCGTCCATGCTGTTGTCTGGTTCGATAGTCTTGTTTCTTAGAGGAAAGACTGTGTCCTCTTTCCTACAGCTTCTCGGCGCAGGATGTCTGGTGACGGTCGTTCTCACTCATGTCTGCGAAGCCCTTCGCCTGTTTCCTTGGATGGATTGGGGACTTGAGCATAGCGTCGGTCACTACCTCGATTTGTGGAGTGCTGTTGTCGCTCTCACGTTGTTCCCCGTAGGATATCTGCTTTATGCGCTTACAAAGCGGCACGCCTAACCACCACCTTCAGCTAGAGATGTGCTAACGGGGAAAACTCCGAGAACTTTCTGTCAGGGACAGAAACTCATGGACTCAGAACCTTCCTCCGAATCCACTTCCTGGTTAAACCGGACCACACTGGGAATCGGGCTCACCAGCCTGTTTAGCGACTGGAGCCACGAAATCGCCACCACGATTCTGCCTGCTTTTCTTGCGTCGCTGGGCGTCGGGCCTGGCTGGCTGGGGGTGATCGAGGGAACGGCGGACGGGCTTTCGAGTTTCTCCAAACTCGCAGCGGGGCACTACACAGATCGCCTGAAGCACAGAAAGCCTCTGGTCCTGAGCGGCTACGTTCTCACGATGCTCGCCACGGGGGCACTGGCGTTGGCGACTAGCGCGTGGCACGTCCTCTTCGCGCGCACGACCGCGTGGCTTGGGCGCGGCGTTCGGACTCCCGGACGAAAGGCTTTGCTGGCCGACGGAGTCTCGCCCGATGCCTACGGACGCGCCTTCGGTT
>WNFR01017375.1_pt1 | contig 11873 bp, 15 predicted proteins | sample 5400221 | NCBI WGS metagenome assembly WNFR01 (sample SAMN13153357, study PRJNA577476) | soil metagenome | isolation source: 40 cm soil under Madrone tree | place: USA:California | collected 2016-06-14 | reverse complement strand
AGCGCGGACCGGATTGTGGTCTGGGGCTTCTCGCTCGGCACCGGTGTCGCGGTGGCGGTGGCGGCCGAACAACCGGTTGGCAGGCTGATCCTTGAGGCGCCCTATACGTCGATCGTGGACGTCGCCGCCGCGGCGTTCTGGATTTTTCCGGTGCGGCTGGTGATGCTGGATTCCTTTCGCTCCGACCAGCGGATCGCGCGGGTCAAAGCGCCGCTCCTGATCATGCATGGCGCGCACGATCCCACGATTCCGGTTGCCTTTGGCGAACGGCTGTTCGCGCTGGCGCACGAACCGAAGCAGTTCGTCCGCTTCCCCGAAGGCGGCCACAACGATCTGGACAGTTTTGGCGCGGGTGAGGTAGCGCGACAATTCATCAATGCAGCGAAAGGCTGACGGCCGCGATTGTTTAGCGCATAGTCCGCGCGCAGGATTTTTGAGGATTTGGTTGCATGAGCGCACACGGCCCGATGCCACGATCGGCATGGATTTTTCCGGCACTGGCGGTGCTGCTTTTTGTCGTCGCCAGCGCGCTCGGACTGACGTTCACGCCGTCGGCCGGCGGGCTGGCGTTCGCGGCGGTGCTGCTCGCGATCATTTTCGGCACCGTGTTTGCGGCCGTCCATCATGCCGAGATGATCGCCGAGCGGATCGGCGAGCCCTATGGCACGCTGCTGCTGACGCTGGCGGTCACCATCATCGAAGTCGCTTTGATCGCGACCATCATGCTCGGCGACAAGCCGGTGCCGACATTGGCGCGGGATACGGTGTTCGCGGTCGTCATGATCAACCTTTATCTCAGCGTGCTGTTCGTGATGGCGACCATCACGCTGATCATGCCCAATCATACGCTGACGGCGCCGGGGCCGGTCTATTCGGCGGCCCAGCTTGGCTTTGTCAGCGTCGTCACCCTTCTTCTCTACGGCGTGTTCCTCTACACCCAGACCATCCGCCATCGCGATTATTTCATCAGTGGGAAGGCCGGCGCCGGGGATGACGGAGCGCCGATGTCGAACGGCATGCTGGCGCTGAGCATTGGGCTGCTGCTGGTCTCGCTGCTGGCGGTCGTACTGCTGGCGAAGAAATTTTCGCTCGTGGTCGATGTCGTCACCGCGATGATCGGCGCGCCGCCGGCCTTCGCCGGTGTGCTGGTGGCGCTGTTGATCCTGCTGCCGGAGAGCATCGCGGCGGTCGGCGCCGCCCGCAAGAACGACCTGCAGAAGAGCATCAACCTTGCCCTCGGCTCGTCGGTGGCGACCATCGGGCTGACGGTTCCGGCGGTCGCGGTGGCCGCCTATGCGCTGGACAAGCAGCTGGTGCTGGGACTCAACGCCCAGGATACGGTGCTGCTGGTACTGACCTTCATCATCAGCATGCTCACCTTCGGCACCGGGCGCACCAACATCCTGTTTGGGCTGGTGCATATGGTGGTGTTTGCCGTATTCGTGTTCCTGGTATTCGTGCCGTAATTGCTTGCCGTAGTTCCCTGGAGTGAACCAAACCATGCTCAGCGCCAAATCCGACGTTCAGGTCGACACCCCCGAGGTTCGCGTCACCGAGTGGCGGCTGGCGCCGGGCAGCGCCACCGGCCATCACACCCATGGGATGGATTACGTGATCGTGCCGGTGACCTCGGGTGAAATGACCATCGTGGCGCCCAACGGCGAACGCTCGAAAGCGCAGCTCGGCGTCGGCAAATCCTATTTCCGGAAAGCCGGCGTGGAACACGACGTGCTCAACGAAACGGCAAACGAAATCGTGTTCCTGGAGGTCGAGCTGAAACCGTAACCAATCGGGCATCCGCTGTTCCGCGCTTTGTCGAGCGCGGAACACGGCAGGTTAGGCTTTGGCGGGCCGGCGAGCCGTTCCGACTTCCAGGCGATCAGGCCGGTTACGGCCGCGCCCGACCGGCTATCTTAACCGCTTATCTTAAGCTGATCGAAACGTCTGTGACACGAAACGTTACGGCGACCGGGCAATTGCCATCGATCCGTCGCAGTTGATCCCTCAATGTGCCTCAAAGTTCCAGCATCAAATAGCGGCGGGGAGTGGCCGGCAATGCTGAATTACCTGAAGAAATTTACGATGGACATCCTGCCGTCGGTGGCAGCGACGATTATCGGGGCCTACATCGTCAACCATTACATCGTGAGCAAGCCGGGGGCCGACGCCCCTGTCGCCGCGGCCGTGTCGACCGCCGATCCCAAAACCGATCCCAAATCCGATCCGAAGACCGATCTCAAGGCCACCGCTGACGGCAAGCCGGTCGAAAAGCCCACCGAGGTCAGCAACCTCCACGAGGCCGGCGTGAAAGCCAGGGGCATGTCGGAACGCACGCTGCTTGAGCGGTCGGCTTCCGAAAAGGCCGTGGTTATCGAGAAGCCTCAAGAAAAAGCTCAAGAAAAAACTGAAGCAAAATCCGCCGATGCAAAGCCGGCCGACGCGCCGGCTGAGACCGCCAGCATTCCTGCCGAGCCGCGCCGGCACGCGCCGGCGCCGCGCGAAAAGACGGCCGTCAGGGTCGTGCTTCCGTCGCCCGTGCAGCCCATTGCGCCTGCCGTGGCCCCGGCCCCGGTCGCGGTGACGCCAAATCCCGCGCCGCCGGTTGAAGCCGCGGTTGCGCCCGATGAGCACCGCGACGCCAACGATCTCGCCCGGGCCGCGATCGAGCGCCTGCGCGGCAGCAGCGACAATGCGCCCCGTGCGCAGCAGGCCGCCCGTACGCCGGATGCACCGCGTGCGCCCGAGGTCGCCGGCGTTCCCGACACCCCCCGTGTCGTGATCGCGCCGGCGCTACGCCCGCTGCCGCCGCCGATCATGGTGTCGACGCCGGCGAGCCCGGCAGGCGACGCGCTCGACCATGGGTCGCAGCCGACGCCGCCTTATGCCGGAATCAGCGACCCGCGTCGTCCGACCCCGCCGGCCGACATTCCGCTCGTACGGCCGCCGCTCGATCTGCGCGCCGAGGCGGCCGAGCCGATGGTCAAGGAGCACACCAGCGTCGCCGACGACATGCTGTCGGCGGCGAAGTCGGTGTTCCACGCCGTCCTGCCGAAATAACCAATAGCGTTTTCTGGCGAAAGCCTGCCCCGCACGTGGATAGCGAGGCGGGTTGCGTCGACTTGTCTGCGCGAGAAAACGCGTCGAACCAAAAGCTAATTCAGCCGCCGACGCGTGCGAGACCACTGCGCGAGGCTTCGTCCCTGGGGCGGATCGCGATCGCGCGGTTATAGGAAGCGGCTGCCTTGGCCTTGTCGCCGAGCCGCTCGTACGCCAGGCCGCGCGCGGCCCAGGCCGGGGCGCTGTTCGGGTCGGCCTGCACGGCCTCGTCGAGATCGGCGGCGGCTTCCTTGGTCTTGTCGATTGCGAGGTAACTGGTCGCTCGGGCGACCAGCGGCTCGGCCCTTTGAGGTGTCAGGCCATTGGCCGCGGTGAAATCCTCGATCGCCTGCTGGTGCTGCTTCTCGTCCTGATAGATCAGGCCGCGGCTGTAAAGGGCTTGCGCGTTGTAGGGGTCGAGCGCGAGCGCGCGATCGAATTCCGCAAGGGCTTCTTCGGTCTTGCCGGATTTGGCCAGCACCTGGCCGCGCGTGGTGTAGCCCTGGGCATCGCTGACGCTGCGGGCGCTGATATCATCGGTCGGCTTCTGCGCGACCGGCTTCGGCTTTTCACTGTCGGATCCCCACGATCCCAGATCGAACGAGCAGCCGGCAAGCGGGATCGCAAGGGTGATCGCAAGCAAGACCAGCGGCGCCGCGGCGCGGCGGCGGCAACGCGAAACTCCGGAGGCAGCTAGGGGAGCCGGAATAGCCATTGTGGAAAATGCTCGCGCGGAGAACCCTGTATTGGTAACCCGGAAAATGCGCCCCGCAAAACAACAACGCGGGCGCAAGGCCCGCGTCATCGGATTCTCAAATCTGCACCAGGGATCAGCGCGGTCCGCGACCTGCGCCCGGACCACCACGGCCGCCGCCAGCGCCACCGCGCTCGGCACCCGGACCGGCGCCAAATACCGGCTTCGGCTTCATCGGCAGCAGGCCTTCGCGCTGCAGCTTCTTGCGGGCCAGCTTGCGCGCGCGGCGCACGGCTTCGGCCTTTTCGCGGGCCTTCTTCTCGGAGGGCTTTTCATAGTGTCCGCGGAGCTTCATCTCGCGGAAAATGCCCTCGCGCTGCATCTTCTTCTTCAGCGCCTTGAGGGCTTGATCGACGTTGTTATCGCGGACGAGAACCTGCACGCGGCATCCTCTTTCAATTGATCGGATAGGAATTCGGGTAAAGCAAAGGGTCGGCGAAAGACCTGACCCTTAACCTTGAGCGCGCGGATGTATCAGACAAAACCGGCCATGTCCACCTGCGGGACGGGGATTTGTGCCGGAAAAGGCCCGAATCACTTCGCATAAAGCTTGGTTCCAGACCTTCAGTGCGCCTTAGCGAGGCTTGCCTAGGTTTCGGTCAGCAAAGGGGAGGAAATAATGAACACAAAAAAGTACGCAGCCGAGGCGATTGGGACGTTTTGGCTGACTTTCGCGGGCTGCGGCAGCGCGGTCATCGCGGCCGCATTTCCCCAAGTCGGCATCGGATTGGTGGGGGTCGCGCTGACGTTCGGGCTTAGCGTCGTGACCATGGCCTATGCGATCGGCCATATCTCCGGCTGCCATCTCAATCCCGCGGTGACGGTGGGCCTCGCCGCCGGCGAGCGCTTTCCGGCCGGGCAGATCGCCCCCTATGTCATCGCGCAGGTGATCGGCGCCATCGCCGCCTCCGCGCTGCTTTATGTCATCGCCAGCGGCGCTGCCGGCTTCGACGTTGCCAAAGGGTTTTGCGTCCAACGGCTATGAGGCGCATTCGCCGGGCCAATACAGCCTGGTCGCGTGCTTCATCATGGAAGTGGTGATGACCATGATGTTCCTGTTCATAATCATGGGCGCGACCCACGGCAAGGCGCCCGCAGGCTTCGCGCCGCTCGCCATCGGATTGGCGCTGGTCATGATCCATCTCGTCAGCATTCCCGTCACCAACACTTCGGTGAATCCGGCGCGCAGCACCGGTCCGGCGCTGTTCGTCGGCGGATGGGCGCTGGCGCAGCTCTGGCTGTTCTGGGTCGCGCCGCTGATCGGCGGGGTGCTGGGTGGCGTGATCTATCGCCGGCTCAGCGATGAGCCGGACGGTGTCGTCGCAGGTACCTGACGCGGGCGGCGGCTATTTCTCACGCGGCAGCACCTCGGTGACGTGTCCCATTTTGCGTCCCGGCCGCGGCGGGCCCTTGCCGTAAAGGTGCACGGTCGCACCGGGGACCGTCAGCCATTGCTCATAGCCCAGGATGTCGTCGCCGATCAGGTTCGTCATGGTCACCGGGCCATGGCGGACCGGCTTGCCGAGCGGCCAGCCGGCAATGGCGCGGATGTGCTGCTCGAATTGCGAGATCGAGGTGCCGTCGAGCGTCCAGTGGCCGGAATTGTGCACCCGCGGTGCGATCTCGTTGACCAGCACCTGCGGCCCGCCGTTCTCCATCACCACGAACATCTCGACCGCGAGCACGCCGACATAGTCCAGCGCGTTGGCGATCTTCTCTGCGATTGATCGCGCCTGCGCGGCGAGCTCATCCGGGATATCGGCCGGCGCGCGCGAGATTTTCAGAATATGGTCGCGGTGCTCGTTTTCGGTGACGTCGTAGCATTCGACATCGCCGTTGGCGCTGCGCGCGGCGATTACGGAGATTTCGCGCTCGAACGGCACGAACGCCTCGAGGATCGCAGATTTGGTGCCGAGATCGTTCCAGATCTGATCGGGATCGTCGTCCTCGCGGATGATGGCCTGGCCCTTGCCGTCATAGCCGAAGCGGCGGGTTTTGATCACCGCGGGAAGGCCAATGCGGTTGATTGCCGCGCGCAGTGTCGCCGCCGAAGACACATCGGCATAGTCTGCGGTGCCGATGCCAAGCCTGGTGATAAAGTCCTTTTCGATCAGCCGGTCCTGCGTGGTCTCGAGGATCTTCTGCGCGGGGAGCACCGGACGGCGCGCGGCCAGCACCATGGCGGTCGCGGCCGGTACGTTCTCGAATTCATAGGTGACGATGTCGACGTCGTTGGCGAACAGCTCCAGCGCCTCGACATCGGCATATTCGGCGCAGGTCGCGTTCAGCACGACGTCGAAGGCGGGCGAATCCGGGTCCGGCGAAAACACCTGGCACCTGAATCCGAGGCGCGCCGCCGCCATCGCCAGCATCCGGCCCAATTGTCCGCCGCCGAGAATTCCGATGGTGTCGCCCGGCTGCAGCTTAACCTGACTTGAAGCTGTCACGCCGTTCCCTCCGGCCGCTCGGCGACCGCTTCGGTTTGCCGTTGACGCCAGACGGCGAGCCTTGCCGCCAGCGCCGGATCGTTCAGCGCGAGCACGCTGGCCGCGAGCAGCGCGGCATTGATGGCGCCGGCTTTGCCGATCGCCAGCGTTCCCACCGGGATGCCGGCCGGCATCTGCACGATCGAGTACAGCGAATCGACGCCGGACAGCGCTTTGGATTCGACGGGAACGCCGAACACCGGAAGTTCCGTCAGCGCCGCCGCCATGCCCGGCAGATGCGCAGCACCTCCGGCGCCGGCGATAATGATCTGAAAGCCCTCGGTCTTGGCCCCCTTGGCGAAAGCGTACAGCCGGTCCGGGGTGCGATGGGCCGAGACGATGCGCTTTTCGCAGGCAATACCGAGCGCCGCCAGTGTTTCGGCGGTATGACGCATGGTTTCCCAGTCGGACTGGCTTCCCATGATGATGGCGATGGGGGCGGTCATGTCGTCAATTCTGTTCGGGAATCCAGAAACATAGGCCGGATTATAGGGTCGGCCCGGGCTTCATCCAAGGCGTGGCAAGGGGTACGGAATGGACTATCCTGTCTTGGTGAATCCCGGCAAGCCTTCATAAGCGAGCCTGCACAGGGAAGGCCATGAAGAAGAAAACCAGGGCGGCAGCCTCAGGGGCTGCAAAAAGCCGTAAAACCGCCGCGGCAGGGCGCAAGGCCGCGCCGCGCCGCCCCCCTGCGTCCTCCGTACCCCCGCCGCCGGCCGCGCTCGGCGATGCCAAATCGACGATTCGGCGGCTCAAGACGCAGTTGGCGCAGGCGCTGGCGCGGATCGACGAGTTGCAGGCCTCGGCCGAGACCGACTTCCTGCTGGGTATCCTGAACCGGCGCGGTTTCGAGCGCGAACTCCACCGCTCGATCGCCTACATCAAGCGCTATCACGCCAGCGGCGCCTTGATCATACTCGACGTCGATCGCTTAAAGCCGGTCAACGATGCTTTCGGGCACGCCGCAGGCGATCAGGTGCTCAAGGCCATTGCGGCCACGCTCTGCAGCCAGGTGCGCTCTTCGGATGTGGTCGGCCGGCTCGGCGGCGACGAGTTCGCGCTGCTGTTGTGGAACCTCAGCGAGACCGATGCCAAGGCCAAGGCGGCGGCGCTGGAGGCGGCGATCGACCGTCTCACCTTCGTGTTTAGCGGCCAAACCGTCGTCGCGGGCGCATCGGCCGGCGTCGCGATCCTTGGTCCTCACGTGGAAGCCGGCCGCGCGCTGGAAGAGGCCGACAGCGCGATGTATGTGCGCAAGGCGCAGCGGCGGCATGAGGGTGAAGCGAACAGCATGCCATCGTCATTTCGTGCCAACGGGTCGCGCGAACCGCGCGTCCGACAACCGGCTCCGCGACTTGTCCGCCGTAGCTCAAGGGATCGCCGGTACGGCTGAACGCAACGGCGCCGATGCTGCCGGGGGTCCGCGACAGGATCTCGGCGCGCCGCAACGCGGTGGTCGGGCTCTGGCATTCCTCCGCCGCGCCCGCGACCGGCGAGCCGTCGTCATCCTGCAGGAATGGCAGTGCTACGTAGTACGTGACATCGGCCATCTTTATCGCTCCCGTCTTGATCGATCAGGCGGCACTACTGCTTGCGCGTGACGACCCCGTCTTTTGTTTCGACGCGCTCTCGTCACGCGAACCGGTCGCCACTTCGCTGGAATACGCTCTGGCCGGCGCGCAGCCGGCCGCGATCGCCGCCTGCAATTCCTCCAGTTCGGTTTCCAGATATTCGTTCGCCATGATCAGCGCCTTGATGGTCGAGCGCAGATTGCCATCGCACATCGCGATCGCCTGGTCGCAGGCCTGCTCGTAACGGCTGTTGTCGGACAGGGACGATGGTGCGGACATGGGAAGCTCCCTCTTTGGCTGGCGGCAGGGATATGTTCTTCTTTTGTTCTGGTAGAGTCAAGCCGGTGCAGCCGCGCAAAATTCGTTTTCCCAGCACTGCTGCCCGCCTCGCGCAAGCGGCGTGCGGAAGGTGAACCGCGTCGCGGCGACGATGTCACGTCGCTGGTTCCGCCATCGGCGAGCGCTTTCGGAAGCGGGTTTCGGGAAAATCGCGCGGCGCGGAACGAAAACGATATTCGGCACTTAACGCCGATTGGCGGGGAGTTTAAGTGCATGCGTCCTGCGGCCTCCAAACGGCCTGTGGTGTTGATCGTCGAGGACGAGTTTCTGTTGCGGATGGATGCGGTCGGCATGATCGCCGATGCAGGCTTCGAGGTTGTCGAAGCGGCCAATGCCGATGACGCGATCGAAATCCTGGAAGCCCGCCGCGACATCAGTGTCGTGTTCACCGATATCCAGATGCCGGGTTCGATGGACGGGTTGAAACTCGCCCGCGCGGTCAGGGGCCGCTGGCCGCCGATCAAGATCGTCGCGACCTCAGGCCTTGTGGATGTCGGGGAAAAGGATCTGCCGGAAGGCGGACGGTTTTTGCAGAAACCCTACGAGGCCGAAGCGCTCGCCGGCGTGCTGCTGGAGTTGACGGGCCGCACCTGAGTCCGGTCCGGAGCCTGACATCGGGCCGCGCATCACGCGGACCCGTCTGCGTGATGCCGGAATGGCAATCAACACCGGCAATCAGGCAATGATATCGGGCGTGATCTGGTCTTCGATGAAGGCGATGCGATCGCGCAATTGCAGCTTGCGCTTCTTCAAGCGCTGCAGCCGCAGCAAGTCGGGCGCCGGCGATTGATGCAGGGCATCGATCGCCGCGTCGAGATCGCGGTGCTCCTGCTGCAGCCTTGCCAGCTCAGTATGGAGTTCGCGCTCATCTTCGTTGGTCATGGTGTACGTTAGCTAATAAGCACGATGAGGTTGTGAACGGTTTTTCGGAAGCCGCCGGGCGAATATCGTCCCTGTAAGCCCGCTCCGCAAGCTGACCAGGTTCCATACTCACGATTGGTTACAGATAAATCCGAAAATATGAGCCAGCCGATTCGCGATACCCATCGACAGATTCGGTGGCTTGTGTACACTTATTCGTCCGGATCGAATCTGAGGTTTTACCCACCGAGGAGATTTCGTATGGCAATACAGGCGCATCTTGTTGAACTGGAACGTAAACACAAGATTCTCGAAAATGAATTGCACGAAGCGCTCGTGCACCTTTCCACAGACGACCTGCAAATTCTCGAGTTGAAGCGCCGCAAGTTGATGGTCAAGGATGAGATCGAGCGGTTGAAGCATACCGCGAGCGAGACTCTCCACTAGTCGTAACTCCCCAAGTAGCGTTGGAAGCACCCTTTGTCGCCGGATGAGCGCGCTCTGTGCTCATCCGCAGCAAGGGGTATTGCTACGCCTTGGCCAGTTCGCCGACATGGTCCGCGATCGCCAGTGACGACGTCAATCCGGGCGATTCGATGCCGAACAGGTTGATCAGGCCGCTCACGCCGTGATCGCGCGGTCCCTGGATCAGGAAATCCTGGGTCGCTACCGCTGGCGGAACGATTTTCGGCCGGATTCCGGAATAGCTCGGCATCAGCGCGCCGTCCGGCAGCGTCGGCCAGTATTTCCGGATCGCCGGATAGAACCGGTCCGCCCGCGCCGGATCGACCGCGTAGTCAATCGCATCCACCCATTCCACATCGGGACCGAACCGCGCCTGTCCGGCCATGTCGAGCGTGAGGTGCACGCCCAGTCCGCCGGGCTCGGGCACCGGATAGATCAGGTGTGAAAACGGCGCCCGCGCGCTGCAACTGAAATAGTTCCCCTTCGCCAGATAGGCTGACGGTATCAGCTCGATCGGCATGCCCTCGACGCTGCGCGCGACGGCTGGCGCGCCGAGCCCGGCCGCATTGACGAGCAGATTGCATTCCAGCGTCATCGGCGCGTCGCCGCCGGCCTCGATTTCGATCCTGCCCATGGCGGCCTTGGCGCGCACGAGCGGCGTGTAAAACGCGTATGCTGCGCCAGCCGTTTCGGCATCGCCCCGCAGCGCCAGCATGTAGGCGTGGCTGTCGATGATCCCGGTGGACGGCGACAGCAGCGCCGCATCGCAATTCAGCGCCGGCTCCAGCGCGCGGGCGGCGTCGCCCGCCAAAAGCTGCATATCGAGTACGCCGTTGGCTTCGGCATGGGCTCGGATCGATTGCAGTTTTTCGGTTTCTTTCGGCGTCGTTGCGACGATCAGCTTGCCGCAATTGCGATGCGGGATTCCGTGATCGCGGCAGTACCGGTAGAGCGCGCGCTTGCCGCTGACGCACATCTGCGCCATCAGGCTGCCGGCGCGATAATAGATGCCGGCATGGATCACCTCGCTGTTGCGTGACGAGGTCACGGTGCCGATGCCCTCGGCCGCCTCCAGCACGATCACTTCGCGGCCCGCCTGGGCGAGCTGCCGCGCCACCGCAAGCCCGATCACACCTGCTCCGATGACGACGCAATCAACCTTGTCCATGTACGCTTCAGGTCCGGAAATTTGGCGCGAAGTTGGGCTGCAACCGCGCTCAGTTATTATCTTTTCGTTCAGGAAAGCGGCCGAGCAACCCCTCGGCAACTCCTTGGATTGTCTCGAAATACGCCTCGAATGCCGCCCCCGTTAGTGAAGCATTAATCATGTCAGGGCAATTGCCGTAATTTAAGCCACATTTGTGGGTTGCAAGAGCAGGCGTTTACCCGATCCAAACCCGTGAAGCCAGACACTCCGCCGCAGAAATCCGCGGGTGAATGATGGCTGACAAGAATTGGCAGGCAGGCGGGAAGGATTCGATTCCGGCGCGGGCCATGCTGCGCCTCGTCGCCCCCCTTATCGTTTTCCTGGCGCCGTGCGCGGACGCATGGGCGGCATCCGATGACTTTGCGCCCCCGAACTATGTCGGCTCCGCCGATCCGAACACGATATGGATCATTCTGCTCGGCGGTCTCGTCATCGCATCCTTTCTGATGGCGATAGGGCTGTGGGTGCTTTCGGCCTTGCGCAAGGTCAGGCGGTCGCAACTGCGGCGCAATGCATTTATCAGTTCGGCCCTGAACAATCTCAACCAGGGCGTTGTGATGACCGATGCGGAGCGCCGCATCATCTTCTGCAACGACCGCTATCTCGAAATCTACGGCCTGGCGCGCTCGGACGTCCCCCGCAACATGACCGGTCCGGAATTGCTGGAGTTGCGGCGCAAGCGAGGCGTGCTGGATATCGGCGTCGAAGAATTTTATGCCCGGTCCAGCACTCCGGACGGCCTGATCACCGAACTGCCCGACGGCAGATCGGTTCTGGTCAAGCATTTTCAGCTGCCGAACGGCGGCTCGGTCGCAACCCATGACGACTGCACCGAGCAGCGCAAACTGTCGCGAAAGCTGGCATCGACCACCCAATTCCTGGAATCGGTGCTCGATAACGTTCCGGTCTGCGTCGCCGCCAAGAACATCGAGGACGGCCGCTATATTTTCGCCAATCGCGCGTTCGAACGCTTCTCGCGCTTCTCCCGCGACCACATCGTAGGCCGCCGCGCCGACGAGATTTTCAGCCCCGGAACCGCGGCAAGCATCGACAAGGCGGACCGGTCCGCGCTCGATGCGCCCGAAGGTTACTTT
>WNFR01016699.1_pt1 | contig 11873 bp, 9 predicted proteins | sample 5400221 | NCBI WGS metagenome assembly WNFR01 (sample SAMN13153357, study PRJNA577476) | soil metagenome | isolation source: 40 cm soil under Madrone tree | place: USA:California | collected 2016-06-14 | reverse complement strand
CCGACACCCACATCGGAGGCGATATGGTCTCCACTGAAATCGTAAGCGTCGGCATGAACAAAACCGGTGTCGTAAAAAATCGCGCCGCGCGCTTTCGCTACAATCGGAAATGTATATTCAACCGTCGCGCGTGCCAGTGTTTTGCCACCGAGCGGCTCGCCAAATTGATCTTTTGGGCCAACATCGCGGAAATCAAATCCGCGCAGATTGTTTGAGCCGCCGAGAAAGAGTCGGTCAAAAATTGGGACGCGATCGCCGTTGCCCCATGTGTTAACGACGCCGACTTCACCGTTAAAGAGAAGAATGTTGTCCCACCAAAGACGGAAATACTGCGATGCTTCCACGTTGACTCCGTAAATTTGAGTGTCACCGCCGAGAAAACCTCCGGCCAGGTAAGGCGCCACGCTGATCCTCTGTCCACGACGCGTTAGGATGGGACTATCGCGACGGTCGAAAACGATACTGGTGAGGATTTCGCTCTTCAGACGCGCTCCTTCTTCAGCTTTAATCAATGGGGAAGCTCCCGACGATACATTGAACAGCTCCACATCTTCCAGGCGATAACCCAATGTGGCATACATAAACGCGTTGAGCGGCTTACGTAATTCAATTCCAAAGCCATAATTACGCTGGTCGTAGATCGAGCTCAGATAATTTGCCTCACTATAAAACGCCTGACCACCGAGCGATAACCGGCGATCGAAAAGCCACGGTTCCGTTAGTGCGAGAATGATGTCCTTGCGTGCCGTGCCGTACTGCACCCGCAGTCTGAACTTCTGACCCGCGCCGGTGAAGCCGGGCCAGTTCATCAAGTCGAAATTACCTTGGGTCAATTCCGCGAACCCGACCAGTTGATCGACCGTGCTGAACCCGCCGCCGAAACTAAACGAACCAGTCCGTTTCTCCTGCACTTCGATGGTGAGATCTTTACGTCCTGCCACTCCTGTGTCTTCTGGATAGGTCTCGACCTTGGCGAAGTAGCCCAGGTTTTCGAGGCGCTTCTTGCTCGTTTCCACCCGCACGGTGTTGAAGACGTCGCCCGGCGCGATCAGAACTTCACGGCGGATCACCTTATCCTTGGTGCGAACGTTGCCCACGATATTGATACGCTGAACAAAAAAGCGATTGCCTTCTTCGATTTGGTAATGGACATCGATCCGCCCCGGACCGGCCGGCGAGCCCTGCGGCGCGATTGAAAGGTCGACATAGCCGCCGGTGCCGTAAGCATCCGCAATCGCCTTCGCGTCGTCACGGAGAGCTTTTGGCGAATAGACGGCGTTCTCCTTCATCTTGAGTATGGCGCGGATCTTTTCCTCCGTTGTGTTCTTATAGCCCGCGACCGTAATCTTACCGACGTGATATTGCGGCCCCTCCGTTACCACGATCGTGATAATCATTGGGCCGTTCTCGCGGCGCTCCTTCCGGACGTCTTTCACTTCTACGTCGATGTAGCCGTGGTTTTGGTAGAATTCTTTAACGCTATCGAGGTCTTGCTGTAACTGCGTCTCGTCGAGTCGGCCAGACTTATCGAAAAACGAAACGAGCGTCTTGCCGCGTGTTTTCATCTGCTTCCGCAGAACGCTTTCGCGGAAGTGCTCATTTCCCTCGAAACGGATCCGGCTTACAGCGCCTTTTACTCCTTCGTTGATCGTGTAGACGACACGCGCAGTCCCACGCTTCTCATCGATCGGATCGACCCGATACTTCACATCAATGTCAGTGAACCCTTTCGCTTGATAGCGCTCGATGATTTTTTGGCGCGCTTTCTCCATCTCCTCTTCGTTCACCGGTTGATTGATCTTCAAAGCTATGTCCTTGCGAATCTTTTTTGGGGTGATTCGCTGCGCGCCATCAACTTCGATCTCGCGCACGACGAAACGCGTCTGAACTGCCACTACCACCTTTACGCCATCACCTTCCGGCTGAGCGAAGATGCGAACATTGAGGATGGAGCCGGTCTTATAGAGATTTTGGATGTCCTGCTCGACGATTTGATCGGAGTACGGCTGCCCCACCGCGGTCCGCAATTGCGCCAGGATCCGTTCTTTGCTCACGGTTGCGGGGCCAGTGTACTGCACATCGATTGAGCGGACGATCGGAAGGCCTTGCCCACCGACGGATACTGCGCCGAGCGTCACGCAAAGCCAGACGAGCGAAATCGAAAAGGGCGATCGTTGACGCAATCGGGAGATCTGTTTCATGAATTGAGAAGCACAGTCCCGCGCAGCGAGCCGACGCGGACGCGGGACAGGCGGCTATTAGAGAATAACAGGGCGATCGTCAAGGCGGGATTTTTCGTGCAGGCGGTTTGTCCATAGACAATCCGCCGCGGCCTTTAGTTCAAAAGCTCGTACCAGTTATTTCGTCGCCGTGGTTCGTAGCCGGCATCGCGAATGAGCGATTCGATTTGCGTCGCATTTAATCGAAATGTTGTCCCGGCGCTGCTCACCACATTCTCTTCCATCATCACCGAACCGAAATCGTTCGCGCCGTACTTCAACGCCACTTGGCCGATCGCCGGCCCTTGCGTGACCCAGGAACTTTGGATGTTCTCGATATTGTCCAGAAAAATTCGGGCCAGCGCCTGCGTCCGCAAATATTCCGCCACACCGGTGGGATTGTCGATCTTAAGCACGGTGTGCTGCGGTTGAAACGTCCAGCAAATGAACGCCGTGAATCCGGCGCTCTTGTCCTGCTGAGCGCGAATGCGCCGCAAATGCTCGACTCGATCTTCAACCGTCTCCACATGACCGAACATCATCGTCGCGCTCGATTTTAACCCGAGCTCGTGCGCCATCTGCATCACTTCCAACCATTCATCGCTGTTGATTTTTAAAGGAGAAATTCTCTTGCGCACACGGTCTACCAGAATTTCGCCTCCTCCTCCGGGAATTGATCCCAGTCCCGCGTTCTTAAATTCCGAAATCACTTCCCGCAGAGGCATCTGAAACGTCTCCGCGAAATGTTGAAACTCCGGCGGACTGAATCCATGAATGTTGATATGCGGATATCGTGCTCGGATGTGTCGCAAAAGATCGATATACCACTCAAAGCGCAATTTCGGATGATGTCCGCCCTGCATCAGGATTTGAATGCCGCCCGCGGCGGAGAGTTCGTCCAACTTCTGATCGAGCTGCTCGAAACTGAGCACGTAATGATCTTCATCGCGCTCCGTTCGGTAAAACGCGCAGAACTTGCAGTAAACATTGCAAACGTTCGTGTAATTGATATTACGATCGACAATGTAGGTCACAATTCGGTTTCCCCGACCATTGTAGGACGAACGTTTCGCTTGCCGTCGTCGTTCGTCCGCCAGCGCGCCAAGCTCTTCGAGCGGCAACTGATAAAGTTGGACGGCTTCGGCCGGCGAAATTCGTTCCCCCGCCAGCACTCTTTCCGTCAACGCCTCTCGATTCAACGAAACCATCGTGCCACATTTTATATGACTCTGCCGTGCGTTGCACGTCATCATTCGGCGAGACTGCCCCTCGTTGCTTCTCGGAGTTTTGGCCGCGATTCTTCGGTGCTTGCTTAATGGGAAATCGTCGTTCAACGCTCATTTCACTGGCCGGTTTGCTGGGCTTAACCCTCGCGATGTTTGGTGACGTCCTGTTTGGCGGCGGCACACGCGTGCTCGGAAGTCAGACGACCGATCTGTCTCTGCAATTTCTTTCGTGGCGCGATTTCGGATTTCGCGAGTTGGCCCAGGGAAATCTGGCGCTGTGGAATCCGCACATCTACGGGGGCGCGCCATATTTCGGTTCGATGCAGAGCGCGTTGCTCTATCCGCCGAATTGGATTTTTCTTATTTTGCCACTCTCGGTGGCGGTCAATTGGAGCATTGCGCTGCACGTCTTTCTCATGGGCGCATTCATGTTTTTCTGGATGCAACAGCGCAGCCTGAAGCCCGCGCCGAGCTTTTTGGCCGGTACGCTTATGATGTTCAGCGGCACGTTTTTTTTGCACATTTTTGCCGGCCATTTGCCGCACCTGAACACAATGATCTGGTCGCCGTTAATCTTCTGCGCAATCGATTCGCTCCTTAGCGCGCGAACGTTCCGTTACTGCTTGCTCGGCCTGTTTGCCGTCGCAATGCAAGCACTGGCCGGGTTTCCACAATATCTGTTTTACACTGCAATCATCGTCGGCGTTTATTCCGCGCTCCGACTCATCAAATGTTGGAATTGGCGGGTCATCGCGGGTTTGCTCTCCATTTACCCGGGCGGCGCTTTGCTCGCGGCGGCGCAGTTATTCCCGGCGACACAGGCGACGCACGAAACGGTCCGCGGCGTTGCGCTGCCATTCGAGTTTGCATCGATGTTTGCTTTTCCTCCCGAGAATTTTCTGACACTGATCGCCCCAAATTTCTTCGGCGAAATTTCGAGGTACTGGGGCCGCTGTTATTTGTGGGAAATGTCGATCTTCGTCGGGGTGACCGGCATCGCGCTTGCGGTCTACGCGACGGTTTATTGCGAAGGCAAAACAAAATGGGTTCCGTTGAGTGCGCTTTTCATATCGTTGCTCTTGGCGCTGGGCGTGCACACGCCGTTGTTTGGATTTCTTTACGCCTATGTCTGAAATTCGTCGCCGCTCTCTTCGCTTTCGCGGCTCTGCTAGGCATCGGCGGACTTTGGGCGATCAAAACGAGTTCCTGGCCGGCGTTGATGAATGCGACACAATCGACCGGCGAAACGTATTTGCCGCCGCAACTTTACTCGAACGCTAAGTTCATTGCCCAATCGCAACACTGCGCCACCATCTCGATCTTTCTTGCCGCCGGAACTTGCGCATTGCTCGGTGGTCTGTTAATTTTGGTGAGGCGCGATCACCGAGCGCTTTACGGCGTGATCGCGCTGGCCGTGGTCGAAATGTTCGTATTCACGCGCCCCTCCCTCGCAACTTTTGACGGCGCGACGGCCGCTAACGCCGAGGAAAAATCCTTTCTCGGCGAGCATCCCGGGGATTACCGCATCCTCAATTTGTTTAATCCCAACAGCGCAATGTCGCTCGGCGCGCGTGATATATGGGGCTACGACGCGAGCGTAGTCCGGCGTTACGCCGAATTTATCGCCTGGACGCAACAAATCGATCCCGACAAGGCGACGCAATACGTAAAATTCACGCACTTCGATCCGCTCTATGCCATGCTGCGTCTGCGTTATGTGTTTGCTCTGCGCGAAGACAAATTTCAGGCCGCAGAGGCGACTGCTTCGCCGCTTCCGCATGTGCAGCTCGTTTCAAATTATCGCGTCATGCAAGATCGAAATACAATTTTCGACGCGCTGCGTTCAGCGACCTTCGATCCAACGCGCGAAGTGATTTTGGAATCCGGGCCAGAGCCGAAACCGTTGCCGGGTGAAAATGCCGGCACAACGAAAATCGTCACAACTTCGACAGACGCGCTCACGATTGAAGCAGACGTGGCGCGACCGTCGATCCTATTGATCACTGATACCTTCACTTCTTCATGGCGCGCCATCGCTCTGCCTGGAAGCGCGCAACCGCATTACCAACTGTTGCCGGCAAATTATGTTTTGCGCGCCGTGCCGCTCGCTGCCGGTCACCACCGCCTGCGCGTCGAGTACGTGTCACAAGCATTCGAAATTGGAAAATGGATTTCGATTGTGACGGGCCTTGCTTTTCTCGCGGCGTTGAGCTGGTGCTGGAGACGTAAATCATCTTGATGGAGCAACGCACCGCCATTGTTGGTGCAGGCGTTTCGGGATTGACCTGCGCTATTGTTTTTGCCGAAGGCGGCTGTCGCACGGCGATTTTTGCGCAACAGAGTGGACAACGAACCACTTCTGGTGCCGCCGGCGCACTTTGGTTTCCGTACGATGCCGAACCAGCCGATAAAGTCATCGCGTGGGCGCTCGAAACCTACAAAGTGCTTGTCGATCTTAGCCGCGATTCGCAAACAGGCGTTTCAATGGTTGAGCTGCGCTCGTTCTCGCGCACCGGTCAAATTCCAATTCCGGATTGGGCGATTCCGCTCGGCGCGCGGCGATTAACACAGCCCCTCATTCCGAGCGGAATCGAGGAATCCAATCTCTTTACCAGTGGCTTCACAATGGAGGTCCCATTGATGGACACAACACGATACCTCGACTATCTGAAAGAACGCTTAACCAATGCCGGCGGCTCCATCCACGGCAACGTCCGCTTCGAAAGGCTCGAAGATGTCGATCGCGAGTTCGATCTCGTCATCAACTGCTCGGGCATCGGCGCAAAAATGCTTGCGGCCGACGTCAATCTTGAACCACACCGCGGCCAAGTCGCAATCGTTCCCAAGATTGACACTCTCTCCTGCGCGATTGTGTGCGACGACGCTCCACTCATGTACGCCATCCCGCGCACGAACGATTGCGTTTTCGGCGGCACGAATGAAGTCAGCGACAGTTGCGACGTCGACCTAACATCGACATCTCGCATAGTCACGGAATGCAGCGGCGTCTTGAACATCGACAAGCCGCGCGTTCTGGCCGAGCGCGTTGGTCTCCGACCATTCCGCAAATCAGGCGTTCGCGTGGAATCCGATCGTCTCCGAGACGACCGCACCGTCCTTCACAACTATGGCCACGGCGGCTCCGGCTTTACTCTCTCCTGGGGTTGCGCAAACAAAGTCTTTCAGCTGGCGGAAAATGTTCCGTAATGCGCCAATTTTCGTTGTCTTGTCCAGATTATATTGCGTTAACGCCGTTAGTTCAGTTCGCAACGAAATCGTCGAGGTTGGATTGCGGTCTAGCGGAAGCAAGTCACCCCACCTTGATCTGGCGCCATCCGACAGCGTGAGCTCGAATTGGGCGGTCGAAGCCTTTAAGGACAACTTCTCCAACGTCCTGGAATGAGAGTCCTTTGCCGATGCACAACTCGGCAACCACGTTCGATACCAGGATTTGTGCCGGCAGTGCGTGGGAGCAGAGCCGCGCGGCCAGTTGAACTGTCGATCCGAAGAGGTCCTGATGCTGCTCGACAGGCTCCCCTGCTGCGGCCCCGATTCGAATCTTGAGGGGGCGCTCAGGGTGCGCTTCCTCGTGCTTGGACAACTCGTGCTGAACCCGCGTTGCGCATTTAACTGCCGCCGCCGCCGACACGAACGACGCCATGATACCGTCCCCCGTGTGTTTAACTTCACGGCCCCCCAAATCCGCCAACGCATCTCGAACGACACTGTTATGCACATCGAGCAAAGCCATCACCGCCTCATCACCTATTGATTGAGTCAGTGTCGTCGAGTCCACGATATCTGTGAACAGAATGGTTCGGATTCCCGGATCTCGTTCATCTGCTGCGCCACCGGGCATCAGAACGGCTCCCGCCGGATTTGTTTCCGTGCCGCCCAGGAATACTTCTGCGACGTCGGGTTCTACCTCGATAATCTTCTCGGCGACGAGGCCGTGTGCCTCACGATGGACGCATGCCGCTGCCTCTGCATTCGGCGCATCCGCGAGGCAAAAGACTTTCCTGCCACTCTCGTTAACCCAGTACTTACGGTACTCAACGCCATACTTCCGCTGCGTTTCGACATCTTTCGCGTGAGCGTTCGCAACATCTTCCGCGGTAGTCCCCTCCGGAAGCTCGTGAATGTCCATGTATAGCGGCATATCGACTGAATTTACTGTGATATAGCGCGATGCAAGACGCTAATCTTGGCCGGGTGACTAATTGTCTGGTAAACGACGCAATATCGTTCGGTCAGACGAAGCAATGTAGCGAGCTGTTCTTCGCTGGCGTCAGTATCTAAATCGAAGTTTAATCGAATCTCCCGGAACCCAACCGGTACGTCTTTGGAAACCCCTAGAGTGCCGCGAAAATCGAGATCGCCCTCAGCGCGAATCGTAGCGTCGCGTAACGGGATGCCGAGAGCGGTCGCGACTGCGCGCAACGTGACCCCGGCACATCCTACCAATGCTTCCAACAACATATCGGCCGAGCACGCGCTAAGGCCATCGCCTCCCGTTGCAGGGTGAAGTCCGGCTTCGACGCGCGCTTTTCCCGTTTCTATTTTGCACGTGATATTTCCGCCGATGCGCCCCTCCGCCCGCAGAGTAATCAGTGCAGTCTCAGGACGCTCTCGATACTGCGCTTTGAGGGGTGCCTGCAAAGACCTCAACTCCTCAGCATTCATTCGTTCTCTGTGATCCGCCGCTGCTCTGAAACAAAATCAGGACGCGCCAACTGTCTCTGACTGTTTCGTGGTCGGTTTAATGTTTTGATTCACCCGAAAGAGATTCCCGGGATCGTACTTATTTTTGATCGCAACCAGCCGCTCGTAGTTATCTCCGTAAGTTTTCTTCACGCGGTCCTCTCCTTCGTCTCCCATCAAAAAGTTCACATACGCTCCGCCAGCTGAGTAGGGATGGAGCGCATCGTAATAGCTCTTCGTCCACGAAATCGTCTTTTCATTGTTTGCCGGATCGGGATCAACGCCGACCATGACTTGGGCCCAGGTGGCGTCGCGATAATTCCAAGCCGTGTCACTCTTGCCTACCCGCGATGCCGCTCCGTTGATGGGATACATATGCATGGTGGAATGCATTGAGGGAAGGGCGTTGCCGAAACGAATGTGCTGGGCGATCGCTTCGTCGCTCAGCTCTTTCACAAAATCAGCACGCCAATACCATTGCAAGCCCGGAGGATACAACCCATCGAACATGCTTTGCAGGGCAGGCTGTGGCAGCGGACCTACGAGATCGAGGGCGGGCTTCTTGAAAGCACGAATGGGTTTAAATGTTTCTTCGGCTTTCGTCAGGGGACCAGCATAGGCCCAGACGACTCCGCACAGTTTTTTCAGGTGAAGATGCTCGGGGAAAGGAGGCGCGGGCGGCACAGTGAGAAAAGCAAAGAAACCACTTAAGTCATCGGGAGCTGTTGGAATCAGATCGCGATACCATTTCATCACGTCTGCTGCCTCGCCTAGCTCGTACAGCATCGGACCGCAATAAACGGTATCGATAGGATGCAACTTGAATGTAAAAGAAGTTACTACGCCGAAGTTTCCACCACCGCCGCGAATGGCCCAGAACAAATCGGAATTTTCGTCGGCATTCGTTTTTACAAATTTTCCGTCGGCCAATACGACATCGGCAGTGATGAGATTATCGATGGTTAGACCGCACTTGCGGGTGAGATGACCAACGCCTCCGCCGAGCGTTAAACCGCCAACGCCGGTCGTAGAAATAATTCCGCTTGGAGTGGCGAGCCCGAATGCATGGGTGGCATGATCGACATCCCCCCAGGTGCATCCTCCGCCGGCGGTTACTGTGCGTGCAGTCGGATCGACGCGCGTGTATTTCATCGGCGCGAGATCGATGACCAGGCCGTCGTCGCAAATTCCCAAGCCGCCCGCGTTGTGTCCGCCGCTGCGAATGGCAAGAAGCAAACTTTGTTCTCTGGCAAAATTTACAGACCGGATTACGTCTGCCACATCCGCACAGCGCGCGATCAGGCGCGGCTTTTTGTGTATCATTCCATTGTACACTTTGCGGGCTTCATCATAACTTTTATCATGCGGCTCTATGACTCCGCCTCTCAGGTTCGCCTTGAACTCTGTGATGGAATTTTCGTTGAGCATGATCTTACTCATGACGAAAATACGCGCGTCTTGCGGCTGGCGCGGTCGTTTCGGTTAGGTCAGCGCGATGGCTTGAAACGAGCTGACGACGTCGTCGGGACCTTTCGAGGTGAAAAAGGATTCGTAAAACCCCGGACCGAGGTCCCAGTAGTCGCCCTTGTAATATTCGTCGCGATAAAACCGCCAGACGCCGCTGACGACGATGAGCGAACTGATGCGATCGTTCCAGAAATCGCCGACGTAACTGAAGCTCAAGTTCGTGCGCGCGTATGCTCCCTTGAAACCGGTGTGGTCATAGACCACCAGCTCAGGCAGGCGGATAATCTCTTTGCTCGGCTCGACTTGGACTTTGCCGGCGCCGGAGGCGTGATAACTGAGCGGGCCGAGTTTCCATTTCGTGTCGATGACGCAGCCGTTGTCCGGCGATAATTCGGTTTTCGGTATTTGTCTCATAAGCGGCGATTTCTCCTAATTTGAACAAATGGCGAGGAAGGTGTCGAGCAGAGAGATTGCGTCGTAACACAGGCTTGCAGCCTGCACTGACGACAGGCGGGATGGCTGCGGTTACATCAGATGAGGTGTTCACGCATGTCCGAGCGCAATCGAATCGTTTTATTTTGCAAATTATGGGTGGCGCGAATGAAGCGCACCGTCTTGCTTTTGGCCCGCATCAAAAGCGAATGGGTGATGGCGGTTGTCCCTTTTGATTTTACGCCGCGCAAAAGCGCGCTGTCGCTGATGCCAGTCGCGCAAAAGACAATGTTTTTCCCGTTCGCCAGATCATCGGCGAAAAAGACGCGGTCGAGATCTTCTTGGCAGCCGTCATCAATCAATTTCTGGCGCTCCTTCTCGTCGCGCGGCCACATTTTGCATTGCATATCGCCGCCCAGGCATTTGATCCCTGCCGCGGCGAGCACCGCTTCGGGCGAACCGCCGATGCCCATATAAAGATCGACATCGCTCTCCGGCAATGACGGCGCCATGGCCGCGGCAATGTCGCCGTCACCGATCATGCGCAACGACGCGCCAGCCGTACGAATTTGTTCTACGATTTCCTTGTGTCGCGGCCGGTCCAGCATCATCACAACCACGTCCTGAACTCTTTTGTCCACGGCCCGCGCTACGATTGCCAGGGTTTCCGGAATCGGACTATCGATCTTGAGTGAATCGCCGCGCTTCTGCACGTATTGAATCACGCGCTGCCCGTAGGCCAGCTTCGACATGTAAAACGACGGTACGTCGCGCAGCGCCACTTTCACTCCCTCCTCCGGACTCGCAGCCGCGATGCAACTGATTGAATTCGGAGCGCCCTTGGAAATATTGGTCGTGCCGTCGATTGGGTCGATCGCGATGTCGAATTGCGGCGCACCGGGCAGCCAGGTGCCGAGTTGTTCTCCTTTGAAAATGCCGGGCGCGTCGTCCTTGATTCCTTCGCCGATCACGACTTCGCCGCAGATGTTCATCAAATCGAACATGCCGCGCATCGCATCGCACGCTGCGGCGTCCGCTTTTTCCTTTTCGCCACGGCCAAGCCAGCGCAAGGAGTTGAGCGCCGCAGCTTCCGTTGCGCGCACAAAATCGAACTCAATGATGCGCTCGATGTCGTGATAATTTTGTTTAGGCAGCCGGTGCATGCGGGAACTAAGATTCACGCAAGCATGCGAAGATGACAAGCGTTGTGGCTGCCACTGTCCGCAGCGGCAGCCCAAACCTCACTATCGATTCCGCGCCGGAGACGCCGGCAGCTACAACGCGCTCGGTTTTTTGCTTTCCCAGAGTAGATGTTGATCTTATGCCGACGGATTGGAAACTGCGCGTCGCTACCGAAGGCGACATTGACGCGATTAAAGAACTGATTCCGCTTTCCGTGCGCGGATTGCAGGCCGCCTATTATTCCACCGCGCAAATGGAAGCGGCGCTCGGCTCGGCCTTTGGCGTGGATCGACAATTGATCCTCGATAAAACCTATTTTGTCGTTGAGCATGGCGGCGAGCAGATCGGCTGCGGCGGCTGGAGCAAACGGAAAACGCTTTTCGGCAGCGACCACCAGACAAATCGCGATGATGCCGAGCTTGATCCAAACACTGACTCGGCGCGCATCCGCGCGTTTTTCATCCATCCGGCTTGGGCACGCCGGGGAATCGGCCGCCGAATTTTGGATGAATGCGAACAAAGGATCCGCGCCGCCGGATTCAAGTCGGTCGAACTTGCGGCGACGTTGTCGGGCATCGCGTTTTACACGGCCTGCGGTTATGTTTCCGGCGAACGATTAGACGTCCCGTTGCCGAACGGTTTGAGT
>WNFR01006575.1_pt1 | contig 11876 bp, 14 predicted proteins | sample 5400221 | NCBI WGS metagenome assembly WNFR01 (sample SAMN13153357, study PRJNA577476) | soil metagenome | isolation source: 40 cm soil under Madrone tree | place: USA:California | collected 2016-06-14 | reverse complement strand
TGGAAGTTGAAGCACCACGCGGCTGAAGCCGGTGGTGTCGGCGGAAGAAACTGCGGCGCCCCGGCTAGGTGGAAGTTGAAGCACCCCGCGGCTGAAGCCGGTGGTGTCGGCGGAAAAAACTGCGGCGCCCCGGCTAGGCGGAAGTTGAAGCACCACGCGGCTGAAGCCGGTGGTGTCGGCGGAAGAAACTGCGGCGCCCCGGCTAGGTGAAAGTTGAAGCACCACGCGGCTGAAGCCGGTGGTGTCGGCGGAAAAAACTGCGGCGCCCAGGGTAGGCGGAAATTGAAACACCACGCGGCTGAAGCCGGTGGTGTGATTACGGCTTATATCCGTCTGTCAGTATCTTGAGGAATGCGACGAGCTGGTCTTCTTCCTTATTGGTCAACCCGAGGTTACCAATCGTCGTGTCCATGTTCTGAGGGACTTCAGGGGGAGGCCAGCATGTTACCTTCTCTCCAGGAGCGCCTTGCTGACAATGGGGGAGTTTGTCGCGCGTGTTGTAGAAGTGGACAATCTCCTTCAGGTTCTTAAAGTAGCCATTGTGACCATACGCTTTGATGAAGTCGGGACGCGGCCTCATGTCCACGTTCCGCAAAGTAGAGACCTGAAACTTCCCGTCAAATTGAGGAGCGAGTTGCGCCCATTCGGAATTCGGGTTGAGTGTCGGATCTCTAAGAAAGGCACCTACTCCTTTGTCTACGAACCCGAGGCCGGCCGGGTTGGAAATGAATCCGTACTTGTCCTGCTTATTCTCCTTGTAGTACGGAATCGCCAGGTTCCGAGGGATGCCCAGATTTGACGAAGTAAAGTCGGTAAACAACGGCAGCTTGCTAGCAACGCCGGCGGGCGTGATCGATCTCGCGGCACTGCCCGAGTTTCCGGTGAGGCTCTCGGTTCCATCCAGGTGACATGTGTTGCATATTGCTTTGCCGTGAAACAGGTCCCATCCCGCCTGTTCGTCAGAGCTCAAGACTTGCTGGTCCGAGTGAGCAATAGCATAGTCGAATTTCGACGAGAACGGGCTGATGTCAGGCGAGGCTTCATAGGCTGCAATCGCCAGTGCGAACTGATCGTATGTTGTGTTTGAGCGGCCCCGGTCAACCGGACTCAGATGGACGGGCAACGGGTCATTCGCCGCAGGTGGACCGGGGTTGGAACATACGCGGTCGACGTCGGACGGCCACTTGATAACAAATGACTGCGCTCCCCAAACCGCCTCGAAGAACGATCCATAGGGACTTAGGGAAAGCCGGTGCACGACGCAAGCGGTATCTGCGAAACCCATTTCATTAGGATCGACAGGGGGGTCTTCCGCCTGCTCCGCTGCGGGATTCAAAAGCTTGTACCCGGTGGCTCGAAGATCCCAAAAGTTACCTCCATAGAAATCTCCCTGCGTCTTGTCGTATTGGAGGGCAGGATAGTACGGTGAATAAGTGTAACTCTGCGGTTTCCGGTGGCCGTATCGCGACTGTGCCTGGTCCGCCGATGTATTCCTAACCGATCCCGGATAGGCGACGGTGGTTGCATTGAGCATCGAGATCGGTCCGGTAAAATCGGTGTCTGGCATGTGACAAAACGTGCAAGCCGTGTTTCGGTTGACCGAGAGCTGCTTATCGAAGAGCTCGAGCTTCCCCAGCGTCTGCACTCGCTTCATGCGGTGCGCTATGTCATTTGGTATGGAAGGCAGTTGCTTTAGAGTGTCGGCAAGGATCTTGTCAATTTCCGCCTCGACCCTTTTTATCTCCTGTTCTAAAGTCTGCGGCGTCTGGTTTTTAGAGGTGCCGTACTGTGCGTAGGCGGTCCGAGAAATGACGAGCAGCCCGAGGACAACCGCGCAACTTCCTGCAACGAATGCGACGCGAATCATTTGGTCTCCTTCATGACTCCCCTACATGAATCGTTTTCACACGTGTCTTAGGATTTCAGAAAGGTCCCCTCACGGAGCTCCTCAAACGCGTGTTGAAGTTGCTCCTGTGTGTTCATTACGATTGGGCCATACCATGCTACGGGCTCCTGGAGCGGCTTGCCCGACACGAGTAGGAATCGGATACCATCGTCTTCGGCCTGAACCACAACTTCATCACCACTGTCGAAGAGCACGAGGGAACGGTTGTCAGCATCTGATGGAGGTGTCGTATCTAACCATTGGACACTTTCGGTCGGTACAGTAAGTGGACCTGACGCGTTACAGAATTTCCCAGCCCCGGCGAACACATAGGCGAAAGCGCTACGAGTCGCCTCTATTGGAAGCGTCTTCCTTTTTCCAGGCGGCACCGACACGTCAAGATAGATCGGGTCTGCGGCAATGCCATCCACAGGACCTTTCGTGCCCCAAAAACTTCCGCAGATGATACGCACCTGAGTGCCGTCGTCGTCAGTTACCACGGGAATGTCCGCTGCTTTCACCTCCTGGTAGCGCGGCGCGGTCATCTTAAGCGCCGCCGGGAGATTCGCCCACAACTGAAACCCGTGCATTCTTCCTGTTGGGTCACCCTTCGGCATCTCCTGGTGAATGATTCCACTCCCCGCCGTCATCCACTGGACATCGCCGGCGGCAATTGCGCCGTGGTTCCCCATGCTGTCGCCGTGCTCAACCGTTCCCGCCAGGACATATGTGATCGTCTCGATTCCGCGATGTGGGTGCCATGGAAAGCCAGCTAGATAATCCTCCGGTATGTCATTCCGAAAATCGTCCAGCAGTAAGAAGGGGTCGAAGTCGGACGTCTTTCCAAAACCGAAGGCGCGGCGCAAGTGCACACCTGCGCCTTCGAGTGTCGGCTTAGCCTTTGCGAGTTGCTTAACGGGGCGAATGGACATGTGGCCTCCAATGAAGTTTTTCTCCGAGTCTTACGCAAGCAATGGACTTAAACGGTCGCGCCAAGCTGCTAAACTTGGTTAATGCCGTAAGTCATTCCTACTTGCTTTTCTTGTCTCGAGGGGTTGACAGCTTGTCGTTGTGGTCAGTACCAAGGGTCCACGATGGCGGGTCGCTCGCAGGGAAAGTTTCTTCCAAGGTGTTATCGATTTCGGCCTCGGGCATCTCGCCGCCCAGCTCTTCGGGTTGCTTCTGCGTTAGTCTCTCACTATCGTCTGCCATCGCTCATTCCACTACGGATTGCAAAGCACTAGATGGAGTCGAGCATACCCGCCGTCCAAGCTGCTCCTATCCAATCTTCTTAGCGATGAGAATAGTCCCGGATTTGACAAAAGCCAACCGGACCTCGGGATTACTGGTGTCCTAATTTGTAGGGGCGTCCCTCCGTGGGCGCCCCATTCTGTTGACCTGTCACTCAAGAAAGGGCGCCCACGGACGGACGCCCCTACAAACAGTGCCCTTCCTCCAATATCTACCGCAGAAGACGCGGAGATCGCGCAGAGAAAGAATTCAAACTGTGCCCCTGCCCGCAAGTCCTAGTACCGGCTTAAGGTTTGGGGGAAAGTGCTCACGCTCGAAGGGATGCTAGCCACTGATCCGTTCAGAACATCCCTGGCTTTCATCCCGTAGAAGGCTTCGTTCAGCTTGTTATCCGGAGTGATTGCAGTGCCATCCAGATCCACCCCGGCGAATAGTCCCTTGCTGCGTGAATAGGTTAAGATTTCGGCTTTCAGTTGAGCATCCGTTGCGGCGCTTGCCGTACGCCCGATAGGTCCAGCCGCCACGCCTAACTCTCCGCCGATCTGAAATTTGTCACTCAAAAGCCCGCTCAATCCTTTGTCATTCATAACCAGCAAGACATAATCCGTCTTATCCGCTCCGATCTGTGCGCCGAAACTACCACCTCCCAAATTAAAGAAGGCGGGTGTACTCCAACCCGTGGCAGTTCGCCGGCTGATTACGCCCTTGCCTTCGGTGCCACCAAATATGAAAGCAGCTTTCAACACGCTGGGAAAGACTGCGATTGCTTGTGCCTTATCAATCAATTCCTTTGGAATGGCATTGTCTGCCGCACCCATAATCTCGTTAAAGACCGTGGCAGCATCGTTGGAACGGCGGCTGGCCTCATTCGCCTTCTTACCCTTTGCCTGTACAAATGCCGGCTCACCCAAAAAACACAGTACAAGCGTCAAACTAAGTATGCTTGCAACTCGACTCTTCAAGTAATTCATCTTCTCTCCTCCTTCGAATCTATCTTCGCTTAACTTGCAAGTCCACTTCTGTCTTTTCAAAAGTTGGAACATGAGGAATCGAGCAAATGTCTTGCCACAATCACCAGGGAGATAAATACAACTCATTGGTTAGTCATTCCCAACGAAAGAAAGAAGCGAAAGCACATGTGTTGGAAGAGCCTGACCAAATCTCACCATCTGGCTACCTATGGCCACGTTGCGCAAATGGAATCAGCCTTTAGTTGTGCTTTCCATTGACCTTCATGAGGTGGCCTACGCTCTCTTCATAACGGCACAGCGGGTGCTCATGCGAGATAACAGGTTTCGCGGAAACTCGAGGAGGTTCGATTTCCCGAGGCCGCCGCCGGCAAGCTCGGCGACGAGGGGATTGCCGAGCTTTCGCCGCGCGAAAATTTGGAATATTTCTGGGGAGTCAATGAGTTTTACAACTGTTGCGATTTCGGGAGTGTCTTCAGAGGTGGGCAAGACAACTCTTCTATGCGAGTTGCTGCGAGAGTTTCCGGGATGGGAGGCGATCAAGATGACTCGCGGGCATTACCGATCTTGCGGCAAAGATCCGCACGCATGCTGTGTCAGTCATCTGCTCAGCGATGAGCCTATGGTGCGATCCGGTTTCCAGCAGACTTATGCTTCTGGGAAAGATACCGGCCGATACTGGGACGCAGGCGCCGCCAACGTCCATTGGGTGATCGTCACCGATGAACAAGTGGAACGAGGGATTCAGCTCGCTCTCGAACGCGTCAACTCGCCGGGAGTCTTGATCGAAGGAAACAGCTTTTTGCGATTCATCGATGTGGACTTCGCTGTACTGGTGGCGAGCGGCGCAGACTCCAAGATCAAAGGTTCGGTTCGCTGGGCCTTTCAAAAAGCATCGGCAGTTTATGTTTTTGATCAGAACTACAATAGACCGAGGGAAATCGTCGAGTTACTCAACAGCAAATTCGGTCCAGTGGGCGTGAAGCGTTCACTGCCGGCCTACGCCTCCAGCGATTTTCCCAGACTTGTGGAATACATCAACGAGGTCCATTCCACCACCGCGCCAAACGGGCTGCGGTTTTCCCCGTTGGTTCACAGTCACGTTTCCAACACCAAAATCAAGGTGAGCAATCAAAATCTTACTAGGGAGTTGAATTAACTTTGGAACAGGTTTCAAAGCTCACGAGCCTTTACAGTCTCTCTACACCGATGGTTATGAGAATGAAGACTATCATTCTACTCATCGTGTCGAATATTTTTATGACCGTCGCGTGGTATGGCCATCTCAAGTACAAAGACAAGCCGCTCGTGTGGGTGATCTTGATTAGCTGGTCGGTAGCGCTCTTTGAATACACATTTCAGGTTCCAGCGAATCGCATCGGCGCACAAACATTTTCGCTGATGCAGCTAAAGATCATGCAGGAGTGCATCACCTTAATGGTCTTCACAGTCATTGCATATTTCCTCTTCGACCAAACGGTGAAATGGAACAACCTCGTTTCCTATGTGCTCATCGCCGGCGCGGTATATTTCTCGTTCGGATTCTAGCGGTATGAAATAGCTGCACGGAATCTCCGACCAATGATTCAACCGATATTACGAGACGGGTTCGCGCGGATGAGCCTGACTTCATCCAGCCTCCGCGAACTTTGGTCTTTCATCGGCGGATAAAAACCGTCTCACCTTTGAAGATGCGAAACAGGTAATAGTAAGAAGGAAAAAGTAGAATCGCGCCCGCGGCAAGTGCGCCAAGCAGCAACTGCAGTGTAATGCGTGGCGCGGCAGCGGAGGCGATAGTGATATCCGGTTCGACCAGATGCGGGAATTGGGCCAACGCCCATCCTAATAGAATTAAAGTTACCTGTGCTGCTGCGCAAACAGCCGCCAATCTGTATTTTCTGGTCCACAGAGAATAGAACGCGCCCACTGCAAACAAGGCTGTGAATAGATGCAACGCTGATGCCCACCAACTTCGGCTGATGCCGGCACGCACAGTCGGCGCATTCGTTCCAGCCAGCAAGAAAACAATTAAGGCTAATAGGCCGACGACTACCCCCGCAACCAACGCTCGAAGGCGAAAGTCTTCCTGCAATTCGGGATTGTCCGTTTCTAAGGTCAGATAGACTGCCGCGAGAAATGCGAACAAGGAGAGCGCAAAAAAGCCGACGGCAAAGGGAAAGGGAGCAAGCCAGGAGTTAAAGAAGCCAGAGACGACCTCGTCGTTTTCAACGCGAATTGTGCCCGAAGCGATCGCACCGAGTGTGATGCCTAGTAGAAGGGGTGTAATGATGCTGGCAATCGAAAAGACCAGACTCCAACGACGCTGGACGTGATCCCGCTGCAGATCGTACGTCCGAAACGTGAACGTCGTGCCGCGCAGCACGATGCCGATCAGCAACAGTGTCAGGGGAATATGTAGAGCCGTTGAGATAGCGGCAAACGCAGGCGGGAAGGCTGTGAAGAGGATGACGATAACAAGTATCAGCCAAACATGATTCGCTTCCCATACGGGCGCGATGGCTTTTGCAATCAGTGCGCGCTGCTCCTGGGCACGCCTGCCAAAGGCAAACAGATCCCAAACGCCGCCGCCATAATCCGCACCGCCGAGCAAGACATACAAGATGAGCGATGCAACCATTGCGCCCGCGATAGTTGTTTCAAGCAGCAAGTTGCACCTCCTTGCCGTCTGGTTCAAGAACTTGTGGACTTGCAGCGACCTGCCGCAGCAACAACCAAACTGTGATGGCGGCAAGAAAGATATAGAGCAACGTGAACGTGATGAAAGGGACGACCAGTCCGGGCATCGGCGTAACCGCGTCAGCTGTTCGCATCACGCCGTAAATAATCCATGGCTGTCGTCCGACTTCCGTTACTACCCAGCCGGTTTCAATTGCGATGAAGCCGAGCGGCGCAGCCAGGATCAGCGAACGCAGAAACCATTTGGAGTCGAGCCAAGTTTCCGATTTGTTACGCCACCCCCGCCAGTATCGCCACGCAGCCAAAAGCGCGATCCCCATCATCGCCATTCCGCACGCGACCATGATTTGAAAGGATATATGCACAATTGCGACAGGCGGACGCTCCGCTGCGGGAAAATCTCTTAAACCTTTGACGGTCGCATTTGGATCGTTGTAAGCCAGTATGCTTAGCCCGTAAGGAATCTGAATCGCATAGCGCGTTACACCCGCGCTTTCGTCTGGAATGCCGCCGATGCGAAGCGGAGCGGCCTTCTCAGTTTCAAATTGTCCTTCAAGCGCGGCGAGTTTTACGGGCAGGTTTCGCGCTACCATCTTAGCCAGAGTGTCGCCGCTCAGCGGCTGAAGAATTGCCGCGACTCCTCCTACCGTCAACGCGATGGCAAGCGCGCTTCTGTGAAACCGGTTGCTCGGGTTGCGACGAAGCATGAAGGCATGAATGCCCGCGACGACAAAGCCCGTTGCCGCGTAAGCTGCCAGCGTCATGTGAAGAGTTTGAGCGAAAGCCGCCGGGTTCATCATCGCGGCCACCGGGTCAATATCAACAGCTTTACCGCCAACCATCCGAAAACCCGTGGGCGTGTTCATCCATGCATTCGCGATGACTACGAAAATGCCCGAGAGCGCTCCGCTTACCGAAACCACAGCGCCGGCGAACAAATGAGCTCGCCGCGGCACGTGATTCCAGCCGTAAAGATAAATACCCAGGAATATCGCTTCAGTGAAAAATGCGAAACCCTCGAGCGAGAAAGGCATGCCGATAATCGCGCCTGCATGGCCCATGAATGTTGGCCATAGCAATCCCAACTCAAACGAAAGTACCGTTCCCGAAACCGCACCAACAGCAAAGAGGATTGCCGTTCCCTTCGCCCAGCGTTTCGCGAGTGTCAGATAGACTTCCTGTTTAGTTCGCAGCCACTGCCACTCCGCAATAATCATCAAAAGCGGCATGGCAATACCGATTGCCGCGAAGACAATATGAAAGGCGAGCGACATCGCCATCTGCGAACGTGCTGCCAATAGATCGTTCATGAGTTACCGGAAATAGAGGGGCGCTCATAGGCTGGCAGAAGAGTTACAAATCATTCAGTGACCTATTTGCGAGTGTCCTCTTTCTGCAGACCAGCGTTTTGATATGAGAGCCTGGCGATCGCAGCCCAATCGGCTTCGCCCCACCCTTGAGCGAGGGCGGTCACAAACCGATCGTGGACAAGACTCGCCATCGGCATCGGCGCCGCGGCCTCCTCCGCAGCAGCGAGCAGCAGACGGTTGTCTTTCAACCCGAGCGGCAATTTGAAGCCAGCTGGCTCGAAGTTGTCCGATGCGATCATGCTACCGTAATTTCTGTAGACAGGTGCACTGAACAGCGAGTTCGTGAGAATGTCCAAAAAGGCGTGCGGGTCAACTCCGAACTTGCGGCCAAACGCAAACGCTTCGCCCAAACTTTCGATGACCGTAGTGATGAGGAAATTCCCAGCCAACTTGATCACGTTGGCAGCGTGCGCCTCCTCGCCGACCACGAATGTCTTCTGCCCAATCGCGTCGAAAAGAGGTCGGCAGCGTTCGATCTGTTTGGCTGGACCAGCGGTAACAATGAATAGCTTCGCACCGGCGGCTGCGTCAGGCCGACCGAACACTGGCGCGGCCACATAGTGCTGTAGCTTTTCTCGATGACTCTCGGCCAACCGGCGCGACAACGCGACGCTGATCGTGCTCATAGAAATATGAACAGCACCTGCAGGAAGCTCTCCTATGGCATTTCCCGGTGAGTAGATGACACCTTCTACAGCGGTATCGTCTGCCAGCATGGTAATGAGCGCCTCTGCATGGGAGGCAGCTTCGGCGGGTGTCTCGGCAACGCTTGCACCCAATGAGCCGAACGCCTCGGCACGGCTTCGCGTCCGATTGTAAACCGAGAGCGTGTGTCCCGCTTTAATCAGGTTGCGAGCTATCGCCGATCCCATGCCTCCCAGACCGATGAATCCTACTTTCATTGTTGTCCCCTTTCCCTGGTCGGCGCAGCACCAACACCCACCAACTCTCAACCGCCAACTGTGTGGAACAAGCGGCCTATTAAGAAACCGAGCGCAGCCGCACCAAGACCGATTATTACCATCTGTAAACCACTCTTACGCCAATCCCCCACCAGGGTCTTCGCAGAATATACACCTACGGCGAAGAGAGTCACTGCGCTGAGCGCTATTGCTGCAATAATAGCCGGTGAGCGTGCAACGACCATGAACGGAACGATTGGTATCAGGTGACCGATGAGGGTCGCTACTGTGACAACCACTGCGCTCTGCACCAAGCTCTGCTGGGCAACCGGTTGAAGATGCAATTCTTCATTCATCATCGTACTCACCCAGGTTTCACGATTGGACGTGATTGTGGAAACAACATCCTCGAGAAGCTGCCCTTTAAAGCCCTTAGCCGCATAGATCTCTTCAATTTCCTCGCGCTCCTCTTCAGGTTTCGCTTTGATCTCGTTTTGCTCGCGAGCTCTCTCGGCTAAATAGAAGTCGCGGTCCGAACCGAAAGACGTATACGCCACCGCTCCCATTGAAATCGATTCTGTTATTGCCGCAGCAAGCCCTGTGACGACGAGTACGTGAGTCGACCCGCCGGCCGCAATTACACCAAGCGCAATACCCAGCATGTTGACAAGGCCGTCCTGTCCCCCGAGGATCACATCTCTGAGAGAGTTGTTTGTACTGTGCAATTCCTTGCCGATCGCCGGTCTCTCATTGCTACCGTCGACAGCAGAACGCACCGCGCGTCCGAGGCGAGTTGTGGTCGTGTTCTGCATCTTCAGATGTTCCGCATCAAAGCGCAGTTTGGTCCAATGTTCGTCGAGCCGAAACAATCCATGCACGTATCGCAGGTTTGGATTGGACCAAGCTGCGGGTGATAACAGACCTGGGGAGCCTTGCTGGCCGAGCGGTTGATTACATCTATCAACCGCTCACCTGCCTGGGCTTCCTGGATCACACCGTCAATCGTGACACTGATCATGAATTACGCCCCTTTCTAATAGGCGTGTCTGTAGTAACCACGATAACGACGATGGTTCCTATGTCGTTGGATCAAGTAACCGGTTCCGGCACCCGCGCCGGCGCCAATCAAGGCACCTCGCCCCCCACCGACCAGTGCACCGCCAAGCAATCCTATGCCAGCTCCGATAAGTGCTCCCTTGCCTCTACTGTGATGTGGACCACGGTAATAGCGTCGTTGCGCGCTTACATTGATAGTTCCGAATGTTCCCATTAAGAGAACGATCGTCAGCAATGCAGCTAACGCCCGCTTATTTCGAAAAGTTGTCTTCATTTCCATTTTCCTCCCTTACTGCGCTCGAGTTGAATCAGCAAGAGCAAATTCAACTAGTGTCTTCAGAAGCACTCGCTGTGCCGTGGGCCAGACATTCCGGCGCTGTAATGCAAATTGTGACCAAGAAGATTAAGTGAAATGATTTGAACGCTAATATTCTTCTCGACTATTTCTGGCGACTCATGCTGGCCACCTATTGCCAGACGGTAATATTTGGTCACACGATTCACCGCTTACGCAGGCGTTATTATCGCAATCATTCATGTCGCCTTCCCATGAGGTCAGTCCCGACCACCCAGTTGCATCTGATGTCAGTCCGTGGCATGAGTGGCCGCGAGTGAAACCCACCCGCTACCCGAAGTTGGGAAAAAAAACGTTATGGGTTTTACCCCGTTTAGGGGTGGCATGTTTATAGATCGAGGAACAAAACCGGTCCCACGGCGTTCGGAGGAGCGGAAATGTGCTTGCGAGCTGAAGGTCTAGTTGGATTCCGCTCCTCCGAACGCCGTTGGTCGAATATTTCAACTAGGGCTATAAACATCTCACTCCTCCCGGAGTGAAAACCGCTCATAGAGAAAATCGCTTGTAGATCAGTTAGGCGACAAACTTTTCAGGCCAATTTACCTCAATCAATTTTTTCGCAACTTCTACCCCGCACGGTGGAATTGACCTCATGTGACCACGGCGTGTGTGAGGCCGCAGCGCTGTCGGCGGACAGAATGGGGCCCAATAGTCTAGTGGTCGAGATACGAGCGGTGACAAGATTCGGCCAGTGGACAGTATTTGGTCACTCCAACCTAACACCCGAGCGTAAAAGGGCCCAAGAAACCCGCGCCACAGCTAGTCAACAGCTGTGGCAAGCGAATTGTATAAGTGTATTTGTCAGTCAGCTTCTGCAGAGCGCCATTTTGAGCTTTGCAGGAATGACGAATAACAAAGGAGAAGAAAGACAGCAATGATAAAACTCATAAATCAATTGGCGGTAGCGGTTTTGGTTGGTGCGATTACAAGCGGTGTCGCCTTGGCGGAGGTAATCAAGAAGGAAGTGACCTTCTCGCAGCCTGTCGTGGTAAACGGCACGGTCGTCAAGAGTGGCACGTATCAGGCAGAGTTCGACGATCAAACCAAAGAACTTTCCATCGTCAAAGGTAAGAAGGTCGTAGCCTCTGCACCAGCGCAACTTGAGAAGCGTGAGCAGAAAGATCACGCCGTTTACGTAACGCGGGATAACGGTGACTCCCCCAATCCCATCTTAATCAGCATTACGCTTAAGGACGGCAATCAAGCGACCATTGCTAATAGCGGCAACGCAAACGCAGGTAGCGCGAACTAAGGGAGTAACGCGCAAAGGTTAGGACACAGGATTCGCAGCCGAAACTGTGTTCCGATGGGTGGTCTTGCAACTCCAAGTGGGTTCGGAGCGCAAGACCACTCATTTTTTATTGTCCACAGATTACGCAGACATAGAATGGA
>WNFR01007931.1_pt1 | contig 11877 bp, 12 predicted proteins | sample 5400221 | NCBI WGS metagenome assembly WNFR01 (sample SAMN13153357, study PRJNA577476) | soil metagenome | isolation source: 40 cm soil under Madrone tree | place: USA:California | collected 2016-06-14 | reverse complement strand
CACCATCCCGATGGGACGCATGGGGGAACCCGAGGAAGTTGCCAAGGTGGCGTTGTTTCTCGCTTCGGATGACTCCAGTTTCGTCACGGGTATCGAACTGTTCGTCGACGGCGGCAGAGCGCAGATCTAATCGAGTGGCAAGACCCTGCGCGGAGGAGCATCGATATGGACCGTCGAATCATTCCGATGACTCCTTCGCACAAAGTGTAGAGCGAATCACAAAGGGAAACTCCCTCCCGGCGCCGATGAATTCACCGAACTTCGTAAGAGCTTCATCGCGAAGTGATCTGAATGCCAGCTTACCGCGATTAGTAATGGGAAGTCGGCTGGTAGGAAGTGATCTCCGCGCTTGGCGGAGATCAGGCATCACTGCGCTTCCTTGGGGGCAGCTGTTCCATCTGACCAAGTGGGCACTGGAATCATGAACTCGGTTATCGGCTCCGGAGCACCCTGAAACTGTGGATTCAACATAACTGGAGTGCCCGGCAAATCCGCTCCCCATGACTTGGGGTCTGTAAGCGGAACGTAAAACATCAAATGAGGGCGCCAATGACCAACGTCGTCATTCAGATAGCCTTGGGGCGACATCATGTAGCACATCGCGCCGGGTTCGAGGGGCGGCAGCCCTTTCGCGTCGAACGCTTTGATGCCCTCAATGATCTGATCTTTGGACATTCCGGAGAGGACCAGTTCCGTTCGCTTGAAAGTGAGAGGCAGGATCGATCGCACCGCGGGTGGATTAAAGCAGATTGGGCCGCGCATCTTCGGATTCCAGAACTGGGCAAAGTCAAACGGAGACATCCATGATCGCTCGACGAGGCAAACGAAACCATTCTTGCCCTTGACGACAGTTTCGTAGCCATGCCGCCCGAGGACCATGACTTCGGCATCGGCTGAAATCGATGGCGGCGCGGCGCTGCGTGCCATCGCAATCTCGGCACTTCGATCAGTCATTAGGTACTGATCGACGGGAGCCATTTTGGAATAGCGGCCGGCCTCCTGAGATCGCGTCGGCAGGGAAGGGCTTGCCAGCGCCGTCACCAAGAGTGCCGCAAATGAAATCGCCTTCGTTAAGTTTCTGGCTGTTTTCATCGTCACTTCTCCTCTGCGATCCCTCATGTGCCTATTTTGCAAGTGACCTGCGCCTGTCAGGGTGGTCTACTCCCGGGACCAACCTGGGTCTCCGCCCGCATGGCGAAGTTCATCTTCTAGATCGGATTCTTGTTGCCTTAGCCCGTGGATTTCGGCTTTCTTGTCGTCAGTTTTCTTGCGGCGCTCATTGATTTGTCTCCTCGTAATTGACTCACGCATGGCCTTTGCAGGGTTCGGGTCGTACTGGATAAGCGAGACGTTCAATTCTCGCTGTAAAACGTCAAGTTCGCTTTGAGCCATACGAACCTTATACTGGACCTCGGAAAATTCCTTGCGCCACTCCTCCTCGCTCTTTGCCGGGTTTGGGGCCGAAGCCTTGCTGGGACTGTCTGGGGCAGGAGGTTGTTCACTCACCTTGGCGTGTCGGTTCAATTTCAGGTCCTCAAGGTGATCTTGCAAGTCATCTAGTTTTTGTTGAGCCGACTGAATTTCATCATCTTTTTCTTTGATCTCGTTTTCAGCTGATGCCAGCTTAGAATCTCCAACGTGGCGTGTTATGTATTCCGGATTTGAAGTGAGTTGGCGACGCTGGAGAGCGAGGTTACGTTGCAAGAGATCTTTCTCGTTGTTTACTCGCTTCAAATATTCCATTTCACGTTGAATGGCCTTCTCTGCCTCGACGATCTCAGGCTCTTCTAGACCTGAACCGGCGGTAGCCGAGCCTGGCTCCCCTTTATCGGGCGTTTCCTGTGCCGTCTGCGAGCGTACGTCACCGGGTGCAAGACCGTTTCGTCGTGACTGGTCCTCTAATTCATCGATCCGTTGGAGCACTCGTGTTCTGCGCTGCTCGAGCAGTTGGATCTGCGCGTCGGTGGTGATGCCTTCAGGTTCCTGGTCGAGAGAAACAGCACCGGTACTACCCCTGCCATCCTTGCGTGCCTGGCGTAATTTTCGCAATTGGGCATCAATATCATCCAGTTCTGCATGCAACGGCTTCAGTTGTGAGGCATACCACTTCACGTCTTTTGCCCGGAAGTAGTGTTTTTCAGGGTCTGCAGCCTGTGCGGGGTCGTTGGAGTTTAGCAACGTAGTTGCGTTCTCTACGGGACGCGCAGCCAACTGACGTAGCGCGTCGTTCGTCCAGACTCTCCTGGTATCTTTCTTCTGAGCGTGATCCTGTGAAAATGCCGGTACGGCAAGAGAACAGGAGAGAAAGCAAAACATGGAGGTTCGAGACAAATGAGCGAGAAAAGATATGGCGACCATCTTCACACTTAAGTATACAGCGGAAGAACACTTGGTCTTTAGACTGAGGCCTCCATGCCGTTAACTATCAGGCCGAATATCACGTTGCGCACTACCGTCGCGGGGAGGCGTCAGGCGTCACCGCTACAGTGCAAGAAGTGACCGGCGCCGTTCCGCGCACGTTTCAGAAAATTCGCTGCTGAACATAAACGCGCCTTTCTGCAGTGAACATCAAACAGCACACCTGATTGGGAGGTAGGGCGTCCTAGTCGCTTTCTTTCACGCCCATTAGGCTTTTGAAACCAGAACGACGCTCTAATTCTCCAGACCGGCAGCTCTGCCTTGCCTCAGCCTCTTCTTGTCTTTCAGACATGTGCGACTCTCTTCCCGGCTGGCGGCGTTTCGCCTTCTGGCTTGACCTTTGCTTTGACTCGCTTCTTCTACGAGATTTCTTTCCAGCCATCAAACACACCCTCGACTTCCATGCTCTTGGACTCAGCGGCACGCCTCACAAATCTCACTAACTCTAACACCCTAAAGTCGTTCGCTTCGCGCACAGAAAACACCACTACGAGGAGCGCGCCTGCCTTGGGCGCACACTCCAACAACTCTGCGCATCGCTTCTAACTACTAACGTTTCCAACAAATCGGGGAATCTGCTTTTCCCTCAAAAGTAACCCGAATGAAATGAAAACGGTGGATTCTTGCACAGTCGGTGCACAGTCCACGAACCCAAGCATTCGGCTAACAGCCGTGAATTTAACTTCATCAAAAGTTAAGGAGCGGAGCTTAATCGAGTTCCCTCCAAAGCATCATTTGTTGAGCTGCAGTTGTGCAGCGATTGGCAGACGGCGCAGGCGTATCCCTGTGGCGGCGAAAACAGCGTTGGCAACAGCCGGGGCAAGTGGCGGAACGCCTGGCTCGCCCATTCCTTGAGGATCTTCCGTGCTGGGCACGATGTGAACTTCGATTTCGGGAGCCTGGTTCATTCGTAGTACTTGACAGTCGTGGAAATTGCTCTGCTCGACCGCGGCATCTTTGATGGTGATCTCCCCGCCAAGCACGGGAGTCAGAGCAAAGTTGATGCTGCCTTCGGTCATCGCACGAACGCCGTCCGGATTTACCGCTGTACCGCAATCGACAGCGCTCACAACTCGTCGCACGCTCATGGAACCATCCGTTTCCACGGAGACCTCCGCCACATGAGCGATGTAGCTGCCAAAGGACCAATGACAACCGATGCCGCGTCCCCAGCGAGCAGGCAGCGGGTTACCCCAGCCCGATTTGTCCGCCGCGAGTCGCAGGACACTCTGGAACTTCCTCCTGTCGAGCCCCTGCCTGTTCGGAGCTTTTTGGTTTTCATCCAGCAGTCGCAAACGGAACTCGTAAGGATCGATGCCAGCTGCGTGTGCCAGTTCATCAACAAAGCATTCCACCGCAAACGCGTTGAACGAAGAGGCTACAGAGCGCCACCACGCCCGCGGGACTACCGAAGGAGCGGGAGCATAGTCCACGCGAACATTCGGACAGGAATAGGGAAGAACATCGGCGCCACCCATCTCCGCGGAGTGTCCCGGATCTTTCAGACTTTCCGGCGAATCGAAAATCTGGCGGATGGAAGTAGAAACAACACGATGCGACCAAGCTATGATCCTTCCTTGCGGGTCGAGACCGCCTTCGAGCCGATGATAGGAATATTCCCGGTAAAAATCGTGCTGAATGTCGTCTTCACGGGTCCACACTAACTGGACTGGTTTCCTAATCTCGCGCGCCACCTGCCAGGCTTCGGCGGCGTAATCCCATTGCGCACGCCGCCCGAAGGATCCTCCCGAGAGCGTCATGTGAACGATGATCTTGTTCTTTGGCAATCCGGAAAGGGTTGCGATCTCATCCTGAACTACATTGGCCCACTGCGTCGGTGACCACACCTCGATCTCGCCGTCACGCACGTGCACGGTGCTGTTCATCGGCTCCATGGTGGCATGGGGCGTAAACGGCAATTCATAAGTTGCTTCGATTTTCTTCGGCGCGCTGCCGAGGGCCTTACCAGCATCGCCTTGATCGACGGCGATAAACGTAGGATTGGACATCGCCTGCTGTTCAAGCAACGTGCGCAAACTGTTCGTTGTTTCGTTCCCTCCTGGTCCCTTATCCCAGTCGAGCTTCAGGGCCTTGCGCCCTTGAATGGCCGCAAATGTGGAATCGGCGACGACGGCCACTCCACCAGCGGCATTGAAATTGCGGCCGCCATATCCGCAGATATCGACGAAACCAATGGGTGGGACGGAGAAAACTGCGCGAACCCCGGGAATCTTCTTGGCCGCTGCCGCGTCGAAACTGAGAAGCTTCCCGCCAAAATGCGGACAACGGGCGATGACTGCGTACAACATATTCGGAACTTTCACGTCGATCCCAAACTTGGCGCTGCCGTCCACTTTGCTTGGCGTATCGACGCGCGGTACCGGCTTACCGATGAAACGAAAGTCCTTCGGCTCTTTCAGAGATACTGCATCAGGGCCGATCTCCGGGAGCTTCGAGGCAACTTCGACGAGTTGGCCATACGTCGAACGTCGCCCCGTGGGAACGTGAATGACCGCGCCGTTTTCAGCACGACAGTCCTTTTTATCCGCGCTCCACTGTTTGGCTGCTGCCCGGACAAACATTTCGCGCGCTTGAGCACCGGCCTTGCGGACGCTGCCCCAACCTTCGCCGGTGCCGCCGCTACCGCCTGTCGCCAAACTCCTATAAATGTCAGGAATCGTGGGGGCCTGTTCTATCCGAATTGCAGACAAATCAACTTCGAGCTCTTCGGCCAGCAACATCGTCTCGATCGTTCTTTGGCCCTGGCCCATTTCCGGCTTTTCCACAAACACGGTGATTTGATTATCGGGTGTAATGCAGACCCAAGCATTGGGAGCGAACTCTTTGGGTTGCGGAGACTGCGATTCTCGAGCACGGCTTCGTGCCGGCAAATAGAAGCCCAAAACAAGAGCGGCGCCGCTGATGGCACCAGTCTTCAGAAACTCACGCCGCCCGACTTCAGTCGGTGTGACCATCAGGCTACCTCCTTCGCCGCCCGCTGAATCGCGCGCCGAATTCTGCAGTAGGTTCCGCAGCGGCAGATATTGCCGGACATCGTTTGATCGATTTCCTCATTCGTCGGACGCGGATGCTTCGCCAGAAAAGCCACGGCCTGCATGATTTGTCCCGACTGGCAGTACCCGCACTGGGGAACTTGCTCCGCGATCCAGGCCTTCTGTACGGGATGACTGCGATCCGCCGACAGCCCTTCGATCGTTGTGATCTTCCGTTGGCCGACCGATCCCACCGGCGTTTGACACGAGCGCACGGCTTCTCCATCCAAATGCACCGTGCAGGCGCCACACAGGCCCATGCCACAGCCGAATTTCGTTCCAGTCAGCGCCAACATGTCGCGCAGAACCCACAGCAGCGGTGCTTCAGACGCGACCTCGATTTCGTGAGTTTTGCCGTTCACCAATAGATTCATCCGAGCCATAGGGGCACTCCAAAATCCGATTCCAAGATAGGCAAGAGAGTCAATGCGCGAAGAGCAATTTGGGACGAATCGTCAATATCGAGGGCCGAATCGTAGTCGCAACAATATGTTTGCGCCGTACAACGGATTTGAAGTTACGATTTGGTTTGGAGCGTGGCCGTCGCCGTTCGCGAAGAAGAGCCATGGCGAACTTATTTGCAGGAGGGATTGCGGATGGCATCGCATTCCCCGCGCGCATATTCCGCCGCAGCAAAGCGGGAACGGAGGTTCGCGGCGTCCTTGGAGGTGAAGAAAAAAAAGTTAAGAGAGGCGTGACGCAGTTCCTCGCGCCGCCAGTGAGCGCACATAAGTCCCTCGGCAGAATGTGAGTTTACGCCGAGCAGCAGATGGCCAACTTCGTGCGCGATTACGTACCCGAGCATCGCGCCTTCGTCTAAGGGTTCCTCCGAGACATACGCGAACCGGGTTGAGTAGTAGACCTTCGCGTAAACGCCGTGGCCACTTTCATCAAGTATGGCTTGACCGAAAACGTCCTTGCCAAGCGTGCTCGCTGGCGGAACGATGCGAACCGAGAGGTGGCTGGGGTTAATAAAGGATGCACAGCTCGGTGTGTCGGGCCCCGCATCAAATTGCGCGGGCTCCGGGACGCAAAGAATCCAGTGAACCTCGATTCCGACAGCCGCAAAGATCTCCGCGGCGCGATCTTCGGCCCGCTGCAAAACGCTTTGTGGGGCACCGGCGTCGTTAAATAAAGAGACCAAAAGAGTTCCGGAGTGGGAGTGGACTCGCGCCGCGGAAAGACATGGGCGAGGGGCAATGAATAAAACCCCGGTAGCTATTATCGCGACTAAATTCATCTGAGCCATGGGCACTCCGCGCACAGATCAAAAGTTCGACTCACGGTATGCGACGGCGTTCGACCCGGGCTACGTTTTTGGGACGAAATGTCAGTATCGAGAGCTGAATCGTAACCGTGGCAGCAAGATCGCCCGGAGCGAGCGATTTGGAGTTAGGATTTTGCTAGGAGTGTAGTCCATGCACTTCGCGCCGCAACAAGTACAAGCGAACAAGAGCAATTCATTACGCGCCAAGAGAAAGATCTTCAGAAAAGAGCTGCTTATCTTCGGCGGTTGCGCAGTTGCGGCCCTTCTCTTTGCAAGCCTGTGGTATGCCTACGACGCAAGCCATGGCCCGACCGACCCGTTCCTCTTCTACATCGGCTGGTCCTGCTACATGTGGGGCCTGCTCGCACCACTGGCCATCTGGCTTACATGGCGCCGTCCAATTCTTTCCGGCACATGGACGCGCGCACTTCCATTCCATCTGGCGATTGGCTTTCTCCTAACGGCAGCCCATCTCTCGATAGAGGCGTGGATCAAGTGGTTGCGCGTTGGCGAGGCGTGGCCGCTCGCTGAAGTCCTGCGACACTACTTAAGTCAGCATATGGAAGTCGGTCTTGCGACTTACTGGCTGGTTGTGGGCGCGACGCAGTTTTACCGCACGTACGATCAGGCCCGGACGCGCCAAATTCGCGCGGCCCAACTGGAAGCGCGCCTGGCCGAAGCGCAAATCGAAAATTTGCGGACCCAGCTTCATCCGCATTTCTTGTTCAATACGCTTCAGGCTGCTGCGACCCTGATCCACGAAGATCCCGACGGAGCTGAGGATATCCTCTTGCGCCTGAGTGAACTGCTCCGCATTTCTTTGGATGAAATGCACACGCACGAAATCTCTCTCGCCCGCGAAATTCAACTCGTCGAGCACTACATCGGCATTCAGCAACGACGTTTTGGAGACCGCCTTCGATTTGAACTTGAGATTGATCCTGATGGCGCCAGCTGTGCGGTCCCGACTCTCGTTCTGCAGCCCCTCGTAGAGAATGCCGTTCGGCATGGCATCGGAAAATCGAAACAGAGCGACGTCGTCACCATCCGCGCGTTTCATGACGCGCAAAAACTCTGTCTCGAAGTCGCGAACTTGACCAGCACGCTCGACGATACACCTGAACGGCTTCTCCTTAAGGGCGTCGGTCTGTCGAACACACAAGCCCGGCTTGAACAGCTGTATGGACGAGACCAGTCGCTCAGCCTGTTCAATCTGCAGTCGAAAGGCGTCTGTGTGCGGCTCTCGATCCCGTTCCGCAAACTGCCTGCGGATGAGGAAGCGCCTGCCAGATTGGTAACGGCATGAAAATTCGAGCATTGATCGTTGATGATGAACCTTTGGGACGACAAGGGGTTCTGCGATTTTTGAAGAACGATCCGGAAGTAGAGGTTGTCGCACAGTGTGGTGACGGACAATCCGCAGTCGGCACGATTCTGACCGCGAAACCCAATTTGGTGTTCCTCGATATTCAAATGCCGGAGATCGACGGATTTGAAGTCGTCCGCCGGGTCGGCCCAGAGAAGATGCCGGCCACGATTTTTGTCACCGCGTACGATCGTTACGCGCTCCGCGCATTCGAGGCCAACGCGATCGACTATCTCCTCAAGCCCGTGGGACAAGCGCGATTTGAGAAGGCCCTCGCGCGGGTCAAAGGGCGCGTTGCGGAAAGCTCAAAACAGGATGTGGCTCAGCGGATCATCGCCACATTGGAGCAGATAAAGCGGCGAGACCAATATCTAGAACGCCTGCCCGTTCCAGAAAACGGCCGCATTCTATTTGTGAAAACAAAAGAGATCGATTGGATCGAGGCAGACGGGAATTACGTTCGGTTGCATGTAGGCGCGCGTATGCACGAAGTTCGCGAAACACTGAGCGCTCTGGAGCAGCGGCTCGATCCACGTGACTTCCTGCGAATTCACCGATCGACGATCGTGAACGTGCAACGCATTAAGGAAATCCAGCCATGGTTCCATGGCTATCATTTGGTGCTCCTGCAGAATGGGCAGGAATTGCGGATGAGTCGTTATCAAAACGAGATTGCCAAACGACTCGGTCTCCTGAGCCGCTAGCAACTCTAGTCTGCGCACGCAGTGCTTTACCAGAGCTCGTGGACACTACATCTCTGATATCTCGGCCTTCTTGCCGTGATGGGCGCTGATCCGTTTTTCCTGACCCCGAATGTAAATCCGTTCGATCTCAATGGAGTTCCAATTCTCTGGCAGAGTTGCTTCAAACTTATTCCATTCGCCCTCGTTAACTCGAAGCCCCGTGAACCCTAGCATCGCTGTCCGTAGTAGCGATCCGTAATTAGTCAAGAAACACCCTTCGGTTCGCGGTGCCGCTTCACGCATCATTCCGAAGGGCTCCAACCAATCCGATTGCCACGAATCGCGGAATAGTCGTGCTGCGCCTTTTCGATCGCCCATCACAGCCACAAGTGATGACTCTGCGGCTCTTGCAAAAGCGATCTTCGGTTTTGTCGACATGACCATCCGGTATGAATTCCAGGTGCGCTTGAGAACCGATTCGTCCGGAATCGGATTAGGGAAGAGTTGCCGACCACCCACCAACGAACGATAACAGACGTGTCGTAAGTGGACTGGCGATTTAGCCGTGCGTAGAATCGTCGGATGACGCAATTGCCTAAGCGGCTTTTTCGGACACTTCTCCTAGCGACTGCCCTCGCAATACTGGCTCGCAGCTCCAGTGCTCAAGCGCCGGGCGACCGCTTGCAGCGAGTTGTGCAGCCTTATGTCGATGCACAAATGTTCATGGGAAGTGTACTGGTGGCTACGGATGGAAAGATCATTTTCAGCAAAAGCTACGGCATGGCTGATTTGGAGTGGAACGTTCCAAATTCTCCTACAACTCGATTCAATATCGCATCGATGACGAAGCAATTCACCGCAGCTTCCATATTGCTCCTTGAGGATCGCGGAAAATTAAAGACCGATGATTTAGTGAAGAAATACCTCCCTGACGCGCCCGCCTCCTGGGACAAGATCACCATTTATCACCTACTGACGCACACATCCGGCATCCGCGAAGACGCCGCCAAGTATGAACCCGGCACCCCAGACAAGTTGGTTTTTAATGACAGGCCTCTGAACTTTCAGCCGGGCGAACAATTGGCGTACACCAACCTGGGATACATCGTGCTCGGGTACTTGCTAGAAAGGATCAGCGGACAGACCTACGAGGAGTTCGTTCAGGAGAATATTTTCAAACCGCTGGGGATGAACGACTCCGGACTAATGTCCTTTGTGAGTATCATTCCGCGACGCGCGTCTGGTTATTGGCCCGGCAGCAATGGGACCGAAAATGCGGATCGTCCGGATGCAAGGATGGGCTTTTCGTCAGGCTCTCTTTATTCCACAACCGAAGACCTGCTTCGATGGGAAGAGGGACTGTTCGGCGGCAAGCTATTGACACCTGCGTCTCTGCGAAAAATGACCACTCCGTTCAAGAGTGACTATGCCTGCGGTTTGTATGTCAAGCGTGTTAACGGCCGCCTGATGATCGAGCATGATGGAAACAACATTGGGTTTAACTCAGACATGGCCTACTACCCCGAAGATAGGATTGCCGTTATCGTTTTGGCGAATCTTAATGGCACTGTTACCGGCGAGATGACGAGGGCACTTGCGGCGGTGGCACACGGGGAAGCCCCTCCGATTCCTTCCGTGCACAAGGAAATCTCGTTGTCGAAGGAAGTTCTGACGCGATATGCGGGCACGTACCAGTTTCCGCATTACAGCCTGAAGATGGTCCCCGAAGGCACTCATCTGCTAGTCGAGTTTGACAATGGCGGGACGCTTGCGGTGTTTCCGGAGTCGGATACGAAATTCTTTTCCACGAACACGGCGAGTTTACCATTCTGATCCGGTATGAGGACGGGAAAGAAGAGAGTGCCGTGAAGAAATAACCCACGTGTCGCATGCGGGGTCTGACCTTTCAGTTGTTGTTAATAGGCAAGGCTCTTTTGGGCGTATCCGGCCTAACAGGAAGTATCCTAGCAGAACCCATTCGCGCCATTACTTCCGGTTGGCTGACCAGCCACGAATTGAGGCGTCCAGCCAAGGAGAGACAGCGCACCGGTCTCGCGCTTGCTGAAAATTCCAACGGGTCTCTCGGTCTCACGGCTTTAGCGTATTCATATAACGCAACACTCTGAGACTTTTTCCTGTCGATTTACGTATCGTAATTGACAGCCCGCGAGGCGACCTTGCAGCATCGGCAGGATGACTACACCACGGTTTCTTTGAAGGAGGAACGGGCACCAATCTGGCATACTGCTGTCCTGCTGCTGATCTCTGTTACAGCCGGTGTCATCGCGTTTCTTCCGTTAGCGCTCTACACATCCCCGTGGGATGCCGTCACATTCCGGGTTCCAGAAAATCAGGGTAACTGGTGGCACTTCCTCATCGGTGCGCCGTTCTTTCTGGCTTTTCCGATGATTTGGCTTCGCCTACGCTCATTGTTCTCAAGAAAACTGTCGACTCCGCCTGGGCGACGGCTGATCTGGACCATGGTCGCCCTTTCCATTTGCGGGACGATATTGGTTGAGGTGCCATTCTTGTTGCGCCTTGGAAACCTCGCCCGCATGAACGAATGGCGACGCCTCTCGATAGTCTGCCCCACCTTCGGAATCGTAGTTGCGAGCGGAGCAGTTTTGTTCCTTAAACGCCACAACGTCCTTCCGACTCGCGCCTGCCTTGCCGGCCTTAACGCTGCCTATCTCGCCAATGCGGCACTCTGCCTCATCGTTTATGGCCCGATGCCTGGGACTGCCCGTTCAAGATCCGGCTGGATTGTAACGATAGTCATCGTGTGGCCCATGCTTCTGGAGCTTGTTTGGCTCTTCATTCAAACTTTCAAAACACAAGAGTCGCAAGACAATTCTCGCGCCGATCAATACGCAGCTTTCCCACCCTCCTGAGTAACGGGCAACTCTGACGACAATCCGGAGTCGATCTGTCAATGACCACAAGCGCGTTTGAACCAGCGGTTCCGTAACGAAGATTGTTAACCGACCAAACCATCTGATTCCATTCAAGTTTTAGCCTATGCTGTGTTAAGAGCAAATTCGCATTGTCTATTTGCTCTTGACTTCCCATCCACTCTTGTATATATAATAG
>WNFR01006573.1_pt1 | contig 11877 bp, 8 predicted proteins | sample 5400221 | NCBI WGS metagenome assembly WNFR01 (sample SAMN13153357, study PRJNA577476) | soil metagenome | isolation source: 40 cm soil under Madrone tree | place: USA:California | collected 2016-06-14 | reverse complement strand
AGCCAAATGCAGAGTCCGCCAGCGATGATAAGCGCCACCCAACTCACTTCCATCGGTATCTGATGAGTTGCAACGAGCACTTTGGCGTGTTTGAACAGCCGCACCGCATGGCCAAGCGCAAAAATCGCGAAAATTAAGCTCGCGACGCGTAATCCAGTCCTTTGTGAATTCATTTCTGCATTTTCCATGTCGATCTTTGATTTGTCAGCAAAAATGCAACCGGAGCGCGGGTCAGCGCCTGTCCTGAGCCAAGCCGAACCGTCGATTTTGCCTTAAGCGACTCGACTACCTCGTAACCCGGTGGCTTGCACGATGATGCCGATGGCCGCGAGGCCGACAAATAGAATGGTCGATCCCGAGGGCGGCAGGGTCAACGCGCTCTGGATTAAATGTGCGCCGACCACGGACGACAGAACAATCAGCGCCCAATCGAACAAAGCGAGCAGCAAGAGTGCGCCGATTATCCCGCCGATCAAAAATGTAATCCCAAAGTAGTACGCGTGCTGGGCAAAAAAGGCGGCCATAATCGCCACCGCGAGTTTTCCGCCGGCGAGAAACCCGGCAACTGCGATCGCAATTTTCTGGAGAAAGAGGGCGAGCAACGCGGCGATAAATCCGAGCACCAGCGCAACCGTCAGCGCCAGCAATGTCGATGGTTCATGAACAAGATGCGGCGTGATCTCAACGCCCGCCGCAAATCCAACTGCCGCTACGCACAGCCAAAATAATCTTCGCCCAAACAACAAAATTACCGCCCCGATGAGCGCGCTGATAATAGGGACGGACAAATTCATCGAATCCAATTCGCTATTACTTTTTCATCATCGCATCGCGCTTCGGTTTAAACTCGATACCCGGTTTCCATTCGGGAAATTTGTCGGCGTTGGCGATTTGGTAGCCGACTTCGAATAAAAGATCGACATCTTGTACGTCGCCGGTGAGGTCCCAATCGAGTTTTATTTCGTCGGTCACCTGGTGGTAATCGTGCAGGTCGAATTCATCCGAGCGGAGCGGCGCATTCTCCGGCCGCGAAAGCAAGTGTTCGCCTTTGCCGATGTAAAGCGAGGGCACACCGGCTTTCGAAAACTCAAAGTTATCGGCGCGATAAATGGCGCCTTTTTCGGGCCGGCTATTCGGGATCGCGGTGCGGCCTTGTCGCTTGGCCGCGGCGGCCAGCATATCGTCGAGTGCCGACATTCCGAAGCTGACGTCTTCGATGTCGCGCGTTTTTCCCCAGACGTTCATGCTGTCGATGTTGATGTCGGCGAGTGTTTTCTCAAGCGGATACAGTGGATGCTCGGCGTAAAATTTCGCGCCGAGCAGCCCAGCTTCCTCCGCCGTCGTGCACATAAACAAGAGCGAGCGTTTCGGCGGCGGATTCAATTTCGAGAACGCTGCCGCCAGTTCCATCACCGCCGCGTCGCCCGAAGCGTTGTCGACCGCGCCATTGAAAATCTGGTCGCCTTGTAACTCCGGATGCCGGCCGAGATGGTCCCAGTGCGCGGTGTAGATGACGTATTCGTCTTTTAATTTTGGGTCGCTGCCTTCGAATTTGCCGATGACGTTGTGCGATTTTACCGAGCGAAGTTGTTGTTTGATCACGACGTTAACCTTTGCGCTCAGCGCTACCGGCCGGAATTCTTTCGTGATCGCTGATTTCTTGAGCGCGTCGAAATCCTGACCGCAATCAGTCAGCAGCTTTTTCGCGACTTCGAGCGTGATCCACGAACGCACTTGCACCGCATCCTTATTTTTGTCCGGTGCATCGAGTTCGTAATTTTCCTTCGCCCAACTTGTCTTTACGACGGAGTAGGGATACGCGGCCGGCTCGGTCTCATGAATGATCACGGCCGCGGCCGCGCCCCTTTGCGCGGCGATTTCGTACTTGTAAGTCCAGCGTCCGTAATAGGTCATCGCTTTCCCCTTGAACATCTTCTCATCGAGCCTGGACGGATCCTTCGGATCGGGAATAGGCGGATCGTTGATCAACATCAAAATCGTTTTGCCACGGACATCGACATCTTTGTAATCGTCCCAGCCGTATTCCGGCGCGACGATGCCGTAACCGACAAACACGACGTCGGAATTGTCGATTTTGATTTCGCTCTGTAATCGCGCCGACGACGCGACGAAGTCATCCGGATATTTCAGCTCCCTTGATTGGGCGTTTACGACGAACGCCATCCGCGGATCGCTCTTTATTCCGACGAGCGGCACTTCCTGCGTATAACTGCCGTCGGGGTTTGCCGGTTTTAAGCCGATGGATCTGAACTGATCGGAGATATATTTGATTGAAAGCTCTTCGCCTTTCGTGCCCGGCGCACGGCCCTCAAACTCATCGGAGGCGAGCACTTTGATGTGCGCGAGCAAACCGTCGGGTGTGATTATATCCAGCGTTGGCTTTAGTCGATCTTCCGGATCGCCGGCCAAGATCGACATGGTGGTGGCGAAGATTATCGGGAGAAAACAGCGCATCGTTTTCATATCTCTTCTCTAGCGGCGCTGAAAAAGTGGCGCAAGTTTTCAACTTGCGTCGTTATCGGGTCGCAAGATGGAACCTTCCGCCAGAGCTTATTCCAATCGCACATATTTGTAAGGACCATGATCGAGAATGGTCGGATACCGGCCTTTCACAAATCCGATAATTCATTTGGCGCCTGGCACAAACGCCTCAAACGATTATCGGCTTTCTTCGGACGGCCCGGCTTTGTCTTTCTTTGCGCCGCCGATACCGATTTTTTTTAAGAACGGCTCAATCGATTGTTTGCGGCCGAGGAATTTCTCGATCGACAGTGTCACGTCGCGCGAATCGCCCTGTTCGTAAATTTCGTGACGCAATTGCGAGCCAGCTTGCTTATCCAGATAACCATCTTTCGCTTTTTCGAAAACGGTGGCCATGTCCGCGGCGATGGCATCGGCCCAGGCGTAGCCATAGTAGCCGGCGTCGTACCCATTCAAGTGGCCGAAATAGGAAACGAACGTCGTGTTCGGGTCGATCGGCAGAAAAACTTTTTCGAGAATCGGATTTGAAAGCGCGACGCAATCGTAGGGCTCATTTTCCAGATGCCGATCGTGCATGGCCAGATCGAGCGACGCGAAAGCAAACTGTCGCCGATAAATAACGCCGGCCGTGGCCAGTTTCGCATCATTCATCTTCTTGATGATCTCCGCGGGAATTTTCTTAGACGGATCGCGATAATCGGCCGCGAAAGTGTCGAGCACCTTTTTGTCCCAAACCCAGTTTTGCAACATCTGTGAGGGCGCTTCGACAAAATCGCGCGGCACATTGGTTCCGGCAAAGCGGCCATATTTCGCGCGGGTTGTGATTGTATGTAACGCGTGACCGAATTCGTGGAAAAGGGTCTCGACGTCGGAATGACTTAGCAACGAAGGTTTGTCCGCGCCAGACGGCGGGAAATTGCAAAGCAACGCGACCGTCGGCCGCTGGTATTTTCCATCCGACAGAAGTTTGCCACCAATGATTTCAAACTCGGCGAAGTGATTGAATTTTCCTTCGCGCGGGAACATGTCGAGGTAAAACATTCCCAGCGGTTCGCCGCTGCTGGAATCGGTCACGAGAAAGAGCTGCAAATCATCGATCCATTTGTAGGGCGCGGTAATTTTTTCAAACTTCAGGCCGAAAATGTTCTGATAAATATTGAACATTCCCTCGAGCGCTTTTTGAAAAGGGAAATAAACGCGGAGCGCTTCCTTATCGACGGCGTACTTCTGTTTGTTGAGCTGGTTCGTGTAGTAACGCCAATCCCAGACGCCGATCCTGGCGTTGGGATCGTTTGTGTCCGCGGCTTTCATTCTTTGAAGCGTGGAAACTTCCGCATCGAACTTCGGTTGAATGCCGGCGACGAGATTGTCGATGTAAGACTTCGCGCCCGCGCCGGTCTTGGCCATGCGCGTTTCGGTTTGGTAGTCATCCCACGATTTGTAGCCGAGCCGGAGCGCGATTTTATTGCGCAAAGTGACCATTTGATTGAGCACGGAAACGTTTGTGTCTTTCGCCAAACTGTCGTGAATGACGTAAAGCTTCTTGCGGGTGGCCTCACTTTTGGCGTTTTCCTCCACCGCTATGAATTGCCAGGTGACATTCGCCGTTACGGTGTAGGCGTCATCGCCGGTTTTGACGCCGGGCGAGGCGAGGAAGCTTTCCGGAACGCCATCCAATTCCGCTTTTTTGAAAACGACCGGCGCTTTGGCGTTGACAATGTTTGTGTCGAAATCGGTGCCTAACTTCGACAATTCCTTGCGCAGTTGTTCGACTTCCTTCCGCTTGTCTGGAGAGAGTTCCAAGCCCGCTCGCCGATAATCGCGCATCGTCTCAAACAACAGTTTCTCATCTTCGCCGGAAAGTTTCGGATGAGTGTCGGCGAAGGCTTTCAGCGCTTTGTAAACGTCTTCGCGATAATCGATGCTGACCGCCCAATCCTGAAAAACTTTCACGGCGTTTTCCGCCGCTGTGCGCATTGCCGCATTCGTGTTCGTTTCTTTGATGATGGTGGCTTTATTCGCCTCGAGATTGGCCGCGTAGGCAAGATCATCGAGCGCGACGACCGTGCTCTTAAAGCTGACTTTGCCCGGGTCTTGAGCACCGATTTGATCGAGCGCCTTGTTCGCTCTCGCAATTACGTCTTTCATTGCGGCATCGACCGCTTCCGGGGTTTGCTCCCAATCGGGAATAGTCAGGACGGCATTCGCTTTGGCCGCCGCCGCCCCGAAATCATTGACGGTTTTGACTTCGGCATCGCAAAGATCGACAACGACAACGGAGAGCACGATCGACAGGTAGAAGCGTTTCATGCGGAAAGGTTTGGTTGATTGAGAGCGCGATGATTGTGTAGAAAGCATACTCGGTAAAGCGAAAACATGCCGCGCAATCTCAACCCGTGATTGAAAAATTTCTGCTCGCCTTTATCCCGATCTTTGTCGCGATCGATCCAATCGGTCTGGTGGCGATTTTCATGGGACTCGGCACTAGTGCTTCGAATGAACACCGGCAGCGACAGGCCTTCCTCGGAATTCTGACCGCTCTTTTAGTCGCGGTCGGTTTTATCTTTCTCGGCAAAATTATTTTCGCCGCGCTCGGAATCACGGTCGCCGATTTTCAGGTTGGCGGCGGCTTAATTTTGCTGTGCCTGGCCGTGCGCGAACTCCTCGGGATTGGTCCGCCCGATCGCGGCGGAAGCGATGAATTCGGTGTCGTCCCGCTCGGGATGCCGTTGATTGCAGGCCCGGCGCTGCTCACCGCGCTGCTCATTCTGGTTGATTCAGTTGGCCTCTTTTTCACGCTCCTTTCGCTCCTGGTGAATCTCGCTCTGGTCGCCGCCGCCTTGTGCAACGCCGGGCGGTTTACTCGCTGGATGGGCAAGCAAGGTTTGCGTGGTGTTTCGAAAATAATTGCGCTCCTGCTCGCCGCGATCGCCATTAGCTTGATCCGGCGCGGGTGGCAGGCGCCGTAATTTCCCGAGCAGTGACGCATTTTTTTCGCCGAGGCGGCTTCGCCCTGTTGGTGTTGGTGGTTCTAGCCGTCTATGGCTTGGAGGCGCACGCGCGGCGGGAAGTGATCGTCACCCCAGCCAACCAAGGCGATCAGGCCGCGTACCTAGCTTACGCGAAGCAGATGCACGACAGCGGCTACACCGTCGTCGGTCGACGCAACCGCATGCCGGTTTTCCCATTTCTGCTGTCGCTTAATTACCACCCCGGCCTGAGCGAGACGCAGTTCCTTACCCGCGCCCAATCATTCAATATCGATTTATCAATTCTCATTCTTCTCCTGCTGTTTCTGATTTTCCGAAGATTTTTCCCACCTTTCTACGCGCTAGCGCTGCTCGTCATGACAGCTTTTGGCGTTTTTGTCTACCGCTCGGGAATCGTGCAAACCGAGGTGCTTTTTTATTTCCTTAGCTTTTGTTCATTTCTTCTTCTGGTGCGGATGCTGACCGCACCGCGGTGGTGGCTTGCAACCCTCGGCGGTGCTGCGACCGGCATCGCACATTTAACAAAGGCATCGATCCTGCCGGCACTCGGACTTTGGGCAGTCGTATTTCTCGGGCAAAGTTTTTGGGACTCTCACGCCCGGCCAAACATGCGCTGGCACGAAACATTGCGTCGGCTCGGACTACTGTTGTTGGTCATCGGGACTTTCGGCGCCGTGATTTTTCCCTACATCCGAACGAGCAAACAAAATTTCGGACATTATTTCTACAATGTGAATTCGACGTTTTACATGTGGTGCGATTCGTGGCCGGAAGCGGTGGCATTCACCAAGGCATATGACAACAGCAGGGGAGGGCGTGATTTTCCGCCGGATCAGGTTCCTTCGCCGGTTAGATACTGGCGAGAACATTCCGCCGCCCAGGTTGCCTATCGATTAGGCCACGGATTGAAAACATTAGCGACGCGAAGTGCGAAGGCGACGGGCTATTACAAATTCGCGCTTCTCTTTGTTCTGACCGCCGCGGCCCTTGCCTTGGGGCGTCGTCAACTGGCCCGTCGATTGATCGCGGGAAAGCCGTTCGCCGCAATTTTTTGTTTTCTCTTCTTCTTTTCCTACCTGCTGCTGTACGCGTGGTACGATGCGATTGTCAGTGACAGCAGATTCATTCTGTCACTCTTTTTGCCCTTTGTGTTCGTCGCCTCAACGCTTGTTCTGGGCCTGGGAAAAGATCGGACTTTTACCATCGCAGGACGACGAATCTCCTTTATGGAATTGTTCGCCGGCTGTCTCATCTGCCTCGCCCTGACTGATGTTGTATACAATGCTCTGCGCATCTGCCGGCTGATGACCTAAATGCACAAAATAATCGCGCATGGTTTGCTCGCTTTATAAGCCGATTTAGCTCTATTTTACGCTGGCCGCGCGTCTATTGACACATCGGAGACCCTCGTTACTTTCCTCGGGTTTATGAGATTTCCCCTCGCGCTAACGACCAAAATCGCGGCCTATCTGATCGCGCACAAACTGCGCGGCACGAAGAAGTTCGCCACGGTGCTCCAGCTCGAGCCGCTGCACACCTGTAATCTGACCTGTACTGGTTGCGGGCGAATCCGCGAATATTCGACCTCGCTCAAGGACATAATGAGCCTGGAAGATTGCCTGGGCGCAGCGCAGGAGTGCAACGCGCCGATGATCTCAATCTGCGGCGGCGAGCCGCTCATTTATCCGCACATCGAAGCGCTCGTGATAGGTTTGCTCGAGCAAAAGCGGATTATATACATCTGCACCAACGCTATGTTCATGCGCAAAAAAATGCGCGAATGGCTCGCTTCGCGATTGTCGATCCAACCCGAATTCGTTGAAGAAAAAATCGCGGCACTGCTTGCGGCGGGTTTGCTCAGTGAGAAAGACGCAGCCGATGTTCGCAAAGGCCCGAAAGATCCAGCCAAGCCTACGATCGGCCCCAGCACATGGATGTATTGGAACGTTCATCTCGATGGGCTTGAGCGCATTCACGACCTCATTGTCGAGCGCGAAGGCGTTTTCAAAGAGTGCATTCTCGCGATCAAGATGGCGAAAACTCTCGGCTACCAGGTTGCGACCAACACAACGATCTACAAGGAAACCGATATGCAGGAAGTCGAGCAGATGTTCGATTACCTCTCCGATCTCGGTGTGGACGGGCACACCATCTCACCCGGCTATGAATACGACGCGGCCAAGAAGGACATGATCAAGCGGCTCAATCTACAGCCCGAAAATTTCTTTCTTACCCGTAAGATGACGATCGAGAAGTTCCAAAAGATCGAGAAGTGGATGAATCGATACACTCTTTTCGGCACGCCGATTTATTTTGAATTTCTCGCCGGCAAACGCGACCTGACTTGTTCAGCCTGGGCCATCCCGACGCGCAACATTCGCGGCTGGAAAGGTCCGTGCTATCTCATGACCGACGCGCATTACTCGAGCTATGCGGAGTTGCTCGAGAAAGTCCAGTGGGACAAATACGGAGTCGTCAATGGCGTTGCGCGCGACAGCCGCTGCGAAAACTGCATGGTGCACTGCGGTTACGAACCGACCGCGACGCTGGGGTTGCAGGCGCAGCGCGGCGACACTTGGAAAAACATCAAGTTCAATTTCGGAGCGAAGCCAAAGCCGACCGGCCGTGGCAGCGAGACTATCGCCTTTAACGGGGTGAGCTGCGGAAACGGGCACATCACCGGCAAACGCGCCGAGATGGCCGCACAAGCCTCGTAAGATCGATCCGCCTGAGGCGGACAAGATCGACAATCATGAATCGCAAAACTGACATGATTTCATTGCCCAGCGCGCGACCTGATCTTGCTGAGTCCTATTTGGCGAGCGATCCGCAAATTGTCGATGCGATCGCACGCGCCCAGGAAAATCTTTTGCGGCAACAAAAAGCGGACGGCCATTGGTGCGGTGAACTGCTGGTCGACTCAACGCTCTGCTCGGACTTCGTCCTGTTCATGCACTGGTGTGGCCAAGTGGATGCGCAGATGCAGCAGCGTTGTATCCGTCACATTTTGAAACGGCAACTGCCCGACGGCGGTTGGAATATTTATTTTGGCGGTGCGAGCGAGATCAACGCCTCGGTTAAGGCCTATTTCGCGCTGAAGCTCGCGGGCATTTCGGCGGACGCGCCGTTCATGCAGGAAGCGCGCGCCAACATCTTGCGGCTGGGTGGCATTCCGGCCATGAACACTTTCAGCAAACTTTATCTCGCGCTACTCGGCCAATTCCCCTGGAAATATTTACCGACGATTCCGGTCGAGATGGTGCTGCTGCCGAGTTGGGCGCCGTTCCACATTTACAGAATGTCGTCTTGGAGTCGGGCGATGCTTATTCCGCTCGCCATCATCAATCACTTCAAGCCGTCCCGCGTGCTTCCTGGCGAAAAACAATTGCACGAGCTTTATCCGTTAGGCACCGAGAATCAGGACCTTCGCCTGCCGCGGAGCGAACGCTTCTTCACCTGGCGCAATTTCTTCCTACGTGTCGATGACGTTTTCAAATTTCTGCATCCGCTAAAATTTCGTCCGATGCGCCAGCGCGCGCTCGAGGAAGCGGAGCGTTGGATGCTTGAGCGAATTGGCGAGGGGAGTGACGGACTCGCGACCGTGTATCCCGCCATGCTCAATTGTCTCATCGCTTTGCGTGCGCTCGGTTATTCGAAAACGCACCCGGTTTACGTGAAGGCGGCGAAGGATTTTGCCGGTCTGTTTGTCGATGATCCGGACGATTTTCGGATTCAACCTTGCTTCTCGCCGGTTTGGGACACTGCCATCAATATGATCGCCCTGGCCGAGTCGGGTTTGTCGCCGGAGCATCCAGCGCTGCAAAAGGCGGCCGATTGGTTGATCAAGAAGGAAGTGCGGATTCGCGGCGACTGGGCCGTGAACAATCCGCATCGGGAGGCGAGCGGCTGGGCTTTCGAGTACAACAACGTTTATTATCCAGACGTGGACGACACCGCCATGGTGCTCATGGGGCTTCGTCTCGTTCGGCCGCAAGATCGACAACTGCTCGACGGCCTTTTCCGCCGGGCCATCGATTGGTTGCTTAGTTTCCAATGCGACGATGGCGGCTGGGCTGCGTTCGATAAAAACGTGACGACGCCCTGGCTCGAAGACATGCCATTCGCGGATCATAACGCCATTCTCGATCCGACCTGCAGCGACCTAACCGCGCGCACGCTCGAGCTTTTCGGTTACATCGGATTCGACCGGAACAAACGTTCCGTGCGCGACGCCCTCCAGTATTTGATCGACACGCAGGATGACGATGGTTCGTGGTACGGACGTTGGGGCGTCAATTATATTTATGGGACTTGGCAGGCCCTCCGCGGCTTGCGAGCGATTGGCCAGGACATGACGCAGGATTGGGTTTTGCGCGGACGCGATTGGCTGGAGAGCTGTCAGAATGATGACGGCGGCTGGGGCGAAACCTGCGTGACGTATGACGATTCCACGTGCAAGGGGCGAGGGGAGAGCACGGCTTCGCAAACCGCCTGGGCGGTCATGGGCATCTGCGCATGCGGCGATCTCGACCGGCCCAGCATCCAACGCGGTCTGCGTTTCCTCCTCAGTTCGCAAAAATCCGACGGTTCATGGTACGAACCGCAAATCACCGGCACCGGTTTCCCGCGCGTGTTTTATTTGAAGTACGATTTTTATCGGCAAAATTTCCCGCTCCTCGCGCTTGCGACTTACGTCAATTATCGCAACGGCCTCGGACATTATCCGAGCTTTTATCGCTGCGATCGGTAGGGTCGGTGCTGCGCCGTTCCTACCGCAGGATCGATATCTCATTGATTGTCGCTGCAATTGACCTGAATTGTTCGCGGCCTAACATTTCGGCATGGCTTACGAACTACCGAAATTACCCTACGAATATACGGCGCTCGAGCCGCACATCGACGCGCGGACGATGGAGATCCATCACACCAAACATCACCAGACTTATATCACCAACGTCAACAACGCGATCAAAGGCAAAGCCGATCTTGAAAACAAATCGGTGGAAGATTTGATCAGGAACCTGAACGCGGTGCCGGAAGACGTTCGCACGGTCGTGCGCAACAACGGCGGCGGTCATGCCAACCATTCCTTCTTTTGGAAAATTATGGGCCCGAAGGCCGGTGGCGAACCGAAAGGCAAACTCGCCGACGACATCAAGTCCACTTTCGAAAGCTTCGACGCTTTCAAAGAGAAATTTGCCACCGCCGGTACCGGTCGCTTTGGCAGCGGCTGGGCGTGGTTGATTAAAAACAAAAGCGGAAAGCTCGAAGTGATTTCAACACCGAATCAGGACAGTCCGCTCATGGACGGCAACACGCCGGTGCTCGGTCTCGATGTTTGGGAACACGCCTACTATCTCAACTACCAAAACCGCCGGCCTGATTACATCAAGGCCTGGTGGAACGTGGTGAACTGGGACGCCGTAGCTAAAAATTACTAGAGGCGCAGATCGATCGAGATTTGGTAGGGACGCCGCGCTGCGGCGTCCGCGGACAGCGCAACGCGCTGTCTCTACCAGAAACTCATGGCTTATCTAAACGAAAACTATCTCAAGCTTCAGGCCGGTTATTTGTTTCCCGAGATCGCGCGGCGTGTGCGCGAATTTTGTGACGCGAATCCGGAAGCCGGCAAGAGATTAATTCGCTGCGGAATCGGCGACGTCACCGAGCCGCTGCCGCAAGCTGCCGTCGATGCCATGAAAGAGGCGGTGGAAGAACTCGGGCGTCGCGAAACATTTCGCGGTTACGGTCCGGAACAAGGCTACGAATTTCTAAGATCGACAAGCGCACAGCGTGATTATCGCGACCGCAAGATCGACATTGCCGACGACGAAATTTTTATTTCGGACGGATCGAAATGCGATTGCGGTTACATCCTCGATATCCTGGGCGATCAGAACAAAGTCGCTATTACCGATCCGGTTTATCCGGTGTATGTCGATACGAACGTGATGGCCGGCCACACCGGCCCGCTGAAAAAGGATGGCCGCTATGAAGGCATCGTCTATTTGCCGTGCAGGCCGGAAAACAATTTTGTTCCCGAGCCTCCAACGGAACATGTCGATCTTATTTATCTTTGTTTTCCAAATAACCCGACGGGTGCGGTCGCGACGCGGAAGCAATTGAACGATTGGGTCGATTACGCGCGCGAACACGAAGCGCTATTACTCTTCGATGCCGCTTATGAGGCGTATATTTCAGAGCCAGAACTTCCGCATTCAATTTTTGAAATCAACGGCGCGCGGGAATGCGCGATTGAATTGCGCAGCTTTTCCAAGACGGGCGGTTTCACCGGCGTTCGCTGCGGATTCACGGTGATGCCGAAGAGTTTGCTCGCCCAAACCGAGTCCGGAAAAAAATTGCCGCTGCACCCACTCTGGCATCG
>WNFR01006571.1_pt1 | contig 11879 bp, 10 predicted proteins | sample 5400221 | NCBI WGS metagenome assembly WNFR01 (sample SAMN13153357, study PRJNA577476) | soil metagenome | isolation source: 40 cm soil under Madrone tree | place: USA:California | collected 2016-06-14 | reverse complement strand
CCTCCGCCATTCCCTTTATTTCAACTCCACCCCATAGAAAATTGGATCGCTTCCAAGGCGACACACCCTTCCGTCACACCCTTCCCTGCGCTCTTTTACCTTTGGCGGCACCGGGCGCCACAAGCAGGTAGGCGGTCGCTCCGCGACCGCCGATTCCTAGGTCAGCCATCGCCGCTCTTGGTTTGCAAATTGTAACAAAGGTTTCACGTGCGTTGTTCGGTAGCGGGGCTCAATCTCAGAGTTTCAACTAACTCAACAAGGATATTGCCTATGCCAAAACGTTCCAAACCCAGACAACCCAAAGCGCAGCGGTTTACGCGCCACCAAGACAACAGAGAGACCATGTTCCTAGGGCTTGCGATGTAGTCGCGAAAATTCTACCATCGCCTTATTGAAGGAGGTTGACGGTATTCCGAACGTACCGCGCCATGAGCTTCGGAGATACACAATCTGGAAAACTCGGCCGCAACTCACGGATCGTGAATCGTCAACTGTAGGAAATGCCGGAATCCTTCGAGTTTGAGCATTATCAGCTTCTGAAAAACCCGGATGGCTCGTTTGCAGAGCTCGGGCGCGGAGCGATGGGCATCACTTACAAGGCCTTCGATACCAGCCTACGCTGCAACGTTGCGTTGAAGGTCATCAGCGGGAGCCTGCTCGAAGATGAGAAGGTCGCAGAGCGTTTCTTGCGTGAGGCTCGCAGCGCGGCACAGCTACGGCACCGCAACGTCGCTTCAGTCTTCCACCTGGGTAAGCACGGCAACCGCTATTTCTATGCGATGGAATTCATCGACGGCGAAACGGTGGATGCGCTCGTCAAACGCAATGGCCCGCTCGAATGCCTTTTCGCACTCGATATCGCTCAACAGGTCGCCTCCGCCCTCATCGCCGCGGAAAGGCAACACCTTGTCCACCGTGACATCAAACCGTCGAACCTCATGCTCGTCCGCGAGGGTGATGGTGAGGTCCTCGTGAAAGTGATCGATTTCGGTCTGGCCAGGTCGGCAGTTATGCAATCGACTACCGCCGGAGAAATTACGTCCGGTGGCTTCGTTGGTACGCCCTACTTCGCGAGCCCTGAGCAACTTGATCGCCAGACCGAAGACATCCGTTCCGACATCTATTCGCTGGGCGTGACGCTATGGTACATGCTCCTGGGCAGACCTACGTTCACGGGATCGGTGGCCAGCGTTATCGCCCAGCATTTGGATAAGTCGCCTCCGTTCGAGGCGCTGGCTATTCTGCCCGCCGAGGTCGTCACGGTGCTCCGCAAAATGCTGGAAAAAGATCGGGAACAGCGCATTCAGACGCCGTTAGAGCTGCGCAACGAGCTGAAGTTATGCATTGAGCGGCTGCGCGGTTTACAGACCTCTGCGAAGCCTGCGACGACGGAATGGAATTTTGATACGATCGCGCTCAGCAACAGCAACCCTACGGCGCTGAGGCCGGAAGTTGGTTGGCATCTGAAGGAGCGGTACCGGCTAATTGAAGACATTAATCCGGGGAACCCAGCTCGTACCTTCCACGCCGAAGACATGGCTTCAAAAACGCGCGTCACGATCCGAATTTTCCACCCGGATCCGGCGGTTCAGACCCGAATTGAAGAGGAAGCGAAGCTTATTCAGACGGTAGCGCATCCGAACTTCCTGAAGGTGTTCGTAGTCGAGCAAGAAAGGAACTTCAGTTTCGCCGTTCTGGAGTGGGTGGAGGGATTTGCTTTGGTTGACCTGCTACGCGCACGGCGCGCTTTGACCCTGCGTGAGACCCGGATGTTGATAAAGCAGATCGCACCGGCGGTTGATGAGGCACGAGCAGCCAACCTCACGTTGGAGATGAATTTGCGCGATATACTCGTGCATTTTCCGGAAGGGTTTGCCGCGCCGAGTGCGGATGTGGTCTTACATTGCCCGCTCGATGAATGGCCGGCATTCGTAGTGAAACTGGACGCTCTGGGCAAAGCAAAGGAGCTGGAATCTTCGGCAACCTGGTTCGGTGAGCGGCCACCGCTCGGCAATCAGATGCCATATCATGACGTCATCCAGCTCGGCATCGTAACGTACGAACTGCTGGGCGGAACAGCCGGCACCTTCACTCCGTTGGCGACTTTGTCCGAGGACGGCAATCGAATCCTCCGCCAGTGTCTTACACCGGGACGTAGTTACCAGACCGGCCGCGATTTTTATAATGCGCTGAGCGCATTGGCGGACGTGAACTCGACGCCCGCTGGCGCTATTAGCCATCCACTCCAGCCTCCGCCGGCAATGCGGTTGCGGCCGGTACCTGCGCCTGTTCCTCTTGCTTCCGAGGAGGCGCCGCCGCGGCCAGCCTACAAGAATCGCGCGCTGCCGATCATCGTGGGTCTGCTCACAGCGCTGGCGGCGGGAGGACTGGTCTCGATTTTTCTGGCCAATTGGTCGAATCCAGGCTCTCCTCCTGTCGTCGCGACACCCCAGCCAACAGCGACGAAGATCGTTGCCGCGAGGTCGCCACCTCAAGCCGGCCGGTCATGGACGAACACGCTCGAAATGCGTTTTGTGCCGCTCGGGAACATCTACATCGCTGTCTGGCAGACACGCCTGCGGGATTTTAATGCCTTTGTTGAAGCAACCAGCTACGATGCCGTGGGGGGGATGTCTTCGATCATAGTCGCAAACGGTTTTAAACTGAACGCGATGAGCTGGAAAAATCCTGGGTTTGCCCAAACACCAGAACATCCAGTCGTCGGTGTGAGTTGGGAGGATGCCAATCAGTTCTGTGCCTGGCTGACGCGCAAAGAACGCAGCGAGGGCGCGCTAACCCCGTTCCAAAGTTATCGCATGCCGACCGACCGTGAGTGGAGTGAAGCCGTCAGTTTATCGCACGATCAAGGAGCCACGCCGGAAGACCGGAGCGGAAAGATTAAAGGCGCTTATCCTTGGGGCAATTCTTTTCCGCCGCCAGTCGATTCCGCCAACTATGCCGGGAGTGAATCACGGGTAGACGCGCCCGAAACGTGGGCTGTGATCCCTGGGTTTCACGATGCTTTTCCGCGCACGGCGCCGGTTTCCGCTTTCCGGCCGAACTCCCACGGTCTGTGCTGTGTCGGAGGGAATGTCTGGGAATGGTGCCTCGATAAATACAACCGCACGATGAACTGGCGCACGTTACGAGGTGGATCGTGGGCCACATCTCGTGCGGAAGAGACACTCTCTTCTTACCGTCGCGGCTATGATCCGCTGTTTCGAAGCGATGACGTTGGTTTTCGCTGCGTAATTGCAGCGGATGGAGGCGAAGAATGAAACTGTTCAAATTTAATCTCATCTTCATCCCAATTCTGGCGCTCTCTCTGGGCGCGGTCGGCTATATCGCGCAAAAAATGTTACTCGAAGATGCGCGCCAACACATTATCGAGAATGCTCGGATTATCATGGAGACTGCGCTCTCGAGCCGTACCTACACCACCAAACAGGTCGCCCCGCTACTTGAACAAAAGAACTTCAAGCTCCAAACCGCAGTGGCCGAGTTTCGGAAGACCCTGGAGTCGATGCCCAAGACTTTTGATCCAAATGCGACCGCAGATGTTCGGGCCAGCCTGAAAAAAGGCTTCACTCTAGGTCAGCAACGGGCCCTCGAAGCACTGGAGCAGTTTGTCGTCTCGGCCAAAGACAAGCCCGGCGAATTCCTCGATAACGAATTTCACCCCCAATCAGTGCCTGCGTTTGCAGCAACCGAGATCTTCAATTACCTGCGGGAAAAATTTCCCAATTACTTCTACAAGGAAGCGACCCTTAATCCTACCAACCCGCGAAACCGTGCGACTGACTGGGAGAGCGATGTGGTCAACCAATTCCGGAGCAGACCGGAACAGACTGAGATTGTGAGCACACGCGACACACCGACTGGCCCTTCACTCTTTCTCGCTCGAGCGATCAAAGTCAACAACGTGAGCTGTCTTGAGTGTCATAGCACCGCCGATAAAGCTCCCGCGGAAATGATCAAGCTTTACGGCTCAGCGAACGGATTCGGATGGAAGATGAACGATGTCATTGGCGCGCAAATCGTGTCGGTACCGATGGCTATACCTGTGCAGATAGCAGAGCATGTCTTCCGGACGCTTATTCTATGGCTGGCTGGAGCGTTCGTTGTTATTTTGGTCTTCGGCAATCTCGCTTTCGCAATTCTCACGCGAAAACGGTAGAGCCCGGATGGGACCTAGAGACAGGTGTCCACCACGCCGAAGGCGCCAGTCAAGATAGCCCACGGGCGTAGCCCTAGGAATCAGATATAACAGAGATTCAGCGCTGAAAGCGCGTGAGAGATACCCATTCCAGGATGCTGCTTAATTGGCGGAAATATCTTCGAGTCGCCCGGTCCTCATAAGGTGCTACTTTGGAGCGCGCCCACGGTGAAAAACACCCGCCATGCCAGGTTGGAGCTGCTGAAAGCGAACACACTTTGAGTTTCGCGCTTTCAACGCTCGCTCCGCTTTGCACCTGACTAGGGCTTCGCCCTAGGCTATCCTGAATCGCGCCTTCGGCGCTTTCACCTCAAGAACGCCGCGACATTACCTCCGTCCACGGTGGTAACATCTCCCGTCGTCTTCAAGGCTAACGCTTGATGGACGAATGCCTGGGCGACGTCTTCGGCCGTCACTTCGCACCCAAGGAGGTTTCCGGACAGGTAGTCTTTTTCAGTCACTCCACGGGATTGTGCTCGCGTCCGGATCATCTCGTCGGTGAGAAGACCGCTGCGAATTCGGTCAGCATTAACCGCATTCACCCGGATTTTGTCTCTACCGTATTCCAACGCATACTGCCGAGCCAAAGACAAGGTAGCAGCTTTCGGAATACCGTACGCACCAAAATTCGGACCGGGATTGATCGCCTGTTTGGAGATATTGAATAGGAGAGCGCCACCGGTTTCTTGCCAGCGCATCACTCGCACCGCATTCTGCGCAACCAATTGATGAGCAAAAAAGTTAAGCTCGAAACTCTTTCGCAAGAGGTCATCCGCTATCGTCGCAATTGGTCCGGGCCACGCCGCCCCGGCGTTCGATACTACCACGTCGACCCCGCCAAAGCGTTGGCAAACCCGATCAAAAAGCCCTCTCACTGATTCCGCGTCGGTCACGTCGCAAGCCGCACCCAATGCAGTTTCTTTGATCGCTCGGGCTATTTCCTCGGCCTTCCCCTGGTCCAAATCAGCAATGGCTATTTCTGCGCCTTCCCGCGCAAACGCTCTCCCAATCGCTCTCCCAATGGTTCCGGCGCCACCAGTAATCAGCACCACTTGTCGAGAAAGACGTGGTTCGGACAGCGCTCGCAATTTCACCTGTTCGAGTGACCAGTACTCCATCGCAAATTGCTGGCTCTCGTCCAATGAAGAGAAATGGCCAATCGACTCGGCGGCGCTCACTGCCTCGATCCAGGTTTCCGCGATATCGGCTACGATCGCGGCCTCCTTGGCCGATTTCCCGATCCCAAAAAGCCCGCAATGCGGTATTAGAGCGACTCGGGGAATCGGATCCAACGGCGATTTCGATTTCCCAAGTTGGGAATTGTTTCGATCGAAATAGCTTCGATACCTTTCGATGTAATCCGCAATCGCACCTGCGGTTTCGCGCCGAAACTCCGGTAAATGATTAGCTTCCGGGAAAGGCAAAATCAGAGGAGCCCCTTTTGTCCGAATCAGGTGATCCGGTGTGACTGGTCCGCGGTTGGCGTAGTCCGCAACCCGCTGACCATTTACGAATTCCTGAATCTGGTCAGAACGACGAAAATCCAAGATCCAACGCGTTGGATTGCTAGTCTTACCCGCGTTGGCCAAACATCCCCGGAGAATAGGAGCTATTTCCGCCCTGTGCCCAATTTCTTTTTCCGGCCAGGAACGCGAAATAAACACAGGAATTCGCCGGTTTTTTTGCACAAACTGGGCGGCCAAGTTGTTGAGGTCGACGGTTCGAAGGTAAGACTGTTTGGCGGTATCACCGAAAGTGAACAAGCCATGTTTCATTAACACCAGTCCTTCGACTTGCGGATTACGGCGATACTCACTCGCTGCTGCTTTGGCTAGAGAGAATCCCGGCATGACATAAGGAACATACCCGACCCGGTTCCCAAACGCCTGGTGCGCTAAGTTTTCGCCGTCCGTTTGATCAACCACTGCCAATACAGCCAGAGCATGGGAGTGATCGATATATTTGTGCGGAAGAAAAGCGTGCAAGAGAGTTTCAACCGATGGCGTCGGCGCTGAGGAGTCCATGAGGCACCCCCGCAGATAGTTGACCATGGCTTCGTCGGAGAGCTGTTCGAGCTGGGCTAGTTTCAGAAGAGGTTCCAGCCGTACCGCGGGCAGTCCAACCGGTTCGATCGCAGCAAGATCCCGCCCGCTACCCTTTATCCGCAAAACCTCGGTTTCGATCCCGAAGAGATCTGGTTCAGTTGTTTTGACCGATGTGTTGCCCCCTCCGTGCAGAACCAGACGCGGCTCTTGGCCGAGTAGCCGAGAACCATAAATCCGGAGAGCTAAATCCGGATTATGATAGCGAGAGATGTATTCGGTTGCGTCGGCATCACTCCAAAGATTCTGAATCATCTCCATCACCAATTGAAGCTATGGATCTCCGAATGGGTCAAGTAGCCATAATTCAATAGCCAATAGCCAATAGCCGATAGCCAATTCTCCAGCCGCCAGATTCTAAATTCCACTTTGTCTACGCAAAGATATCTGGGAAGTTAGAATCCTGGACCGCAAAAGCGCGGCTATCCCCGGTATGTTTCCTTTCGTTACTCAGTTTCGCGATCGCACCCAAGCCGGGCAGCTCCTCGCGGATAAGCTAGCGGAGTATGCGAATCTCACGGATGTCTTAGTTTTGGGATTACCACGAGGGGGTGTCCCGGTCGCGTTCGAGGTAGCCAAGGCGTTAAATGCTCCGCTCGATATCATTGTGGTGCGAAAACTGGGGGTTCCCGGTCACGAAGAACTAGCGATGGGAGCAATTGCACCCGGCGGTTTACGCTTTTTGGATGCCGGAGTAGTAGAACGATCCCATGTCTCAAATTCCACGATCGACGCCATTATCGCAAAGGAACAAACCGAAATGGAGCGGCGCGAGCTGGCGTATCGAAGCAACGCTCCGACGGCTGACGTACGGGACAAGATAGTCATTTTGGTTGATGACGGGCTGGCGACTGGTTCGACTATGCGGGTGGCGGCCGCCGCTGTGAAACGCGGAGAGCCGGCACGGATTGTGGTCGCAGTGCCGACCGCACCTCCTTCATCCGTTCACGATTTGCGTGCCGAAGTGGATGAGGTTGTCGCATACATGACTCCGCGCTTGTTCTTCGGGGTCGGAGAATGGTACCAGAAATTTAACCAGGTGTCCGATGAAGAGGTGCGCGCTTTGCTAAAGGAAGCGAAGCGCCGGCAGGTGATTGGTGATTGGTGATTACTCAATCCGCAATCCGCATTCCGCAATTCCTTTGCGCGTTTGGATAACCGCAGAGAGAATGATCGAATGAAAGTCGGAGTCTTAGGATCTGGGACTGTGGGGCAAACACTTGGCGCGGGATTTCTCAAACATGCCCGTCAAGTCATGCTTGGCACTCGCGATCCGAAAAAGCCGGACGTGCAAAAATGGGTCCAGGACATACCTGGGGCAACAGCCGGGACCTTCGAAGAGACAGCGAGGTTCGGGGAGTTGATCGTGCTGGCAACGCTCGGCAGCGTGGTGGAAAACGTGATCGATCTAGCCGGCCCCAACAGCTTCACCGCAAAACCGGTAATTGATGCAACTAACCCGTTGTCAGATCACCCGCCGGTCGACGGAGTACTGCAGTTCACCACCGGGCCTAACGAATCGCTGGCCGAGAAGATTCAAGCGAAAATTCCCGGCGCATACGTCGTAAAGGCCTTTAACAGCGTCGGTGCCGCTCGAATGATCAATCCGCAGTACAAACAGGGCATCCCAACGATGTTCATTTGCGGAAACAACGTGGAAGCAAAGGCCAAAGTGTCAGAGGTTATCGAGCAATTTGGATGGGAGCCGTTCGATTGTGGAACCATCATCTCGGCTCGCGCAATCGAACCGCTCTGTATGCTTTGGTGCATCCCGGGATTCCAAAAAAACCGCTGGACCCACGCTTTTAAGCTGCTGACGGAATGAAAAACACCGGGAATGCCGTCATCGGCGAGAGGCCGGAACGTGATCGGTAGGAGTGATCCAGGTGGGTAGGGCGAAACAGTCCAGCTCACGTCACGTGAAATAAGATGTTGGGAGGCACCGGACTGTGAGCCCTTCTTTGGCAACCATCTGACGTGAGAGTATGCCTCGTCTTCGTCGGTTTGAACCTAGCAAAGTCGTGGCAAAGGCAACTGGCTCACATGCCTCACCTCGCTATCACTCGGCGGCGTGTTTCGCCCTATCTTTCACCAATACGATATACATTGGGCGATCAACATAAAACTCGCACGCTCTACTCGCCGCCGCCTTTTGCGCCTCCATCCAAGCTCAGATTCTCCAGTAGAGGCAGGAGATGCGGACCCAATCGGCGGAGTTCTTGGCGATGGGCAGCCGAGAGTTTCTCGAGAATCTTGGATCCAGTACGGCTGAGTTTCACAAAGACTTTGCGCCGGTCCTCGAGATCATTCTGCCGTTCAACCAGTTTCTGGGCGGAGAGACGGTCAACCAATTCGACAGCTGCATGATGAACGATCTGGAGCTGCTCTGCCAGTTCACCGATGGTTACACGTTCTCGCTGAGGGAAACCTTTGATGGCAAGCAAGGCCTGATACTGGCGAGGAGTGAGACCAGCGGCCTGAGCAGCTTCTTCACTGAATTGGAGGAATCGCCGAAGGCGATAGCGGAATGCTGCGAGCAGTCCGTACTCGGCTTTAGTGAGGCGCGGCGAAACTCGTCGGGAGGTAGCGGGCATTTAATCGTTTGGATAAGGTTAAGCTCGGCCTGCTCAAGCAAGTGTTATGTCCTCATGCGATATATCTTCGCTGTTGCCGTTCCAATGCGCAACTCCTGCTCCTCCTCACATGTTCATCGCGGCTTCTCGGAGTGCTTCCCCAGCGGACGCTTGACCATCGGTCGCAATTTGCAGGGCTGTTCCAACTGCGTTAAAGAAGCGGCCCATTTGCGGGATGTTCGGCATGACCTGGCCAAGATCCACTGCCACCTTTAATTGCCGCAAACGAATGTCGCTTGGTGCAAGTTTTTCGTACGATGAGATCAGCGCCGGAATGCCGATCGGTTTTGCCCGATTTATCGCGCCGAGTCCATCATCAGTCAGGAGGTAATGCTCCAGGAATTCTTTAGCCAGGTCTTGATTCGGGCTCGACCGACTCAGATATGCGAGCGTGACCCCGACAAAGGGACGCCCTAACCTCCCTTCTATGCCCGGGATTGGAGCCAATCCAAAATCGATTCCGCTTGCGATCAGGTTCGGCCAGTCCCATGGCCCTGAGATCGTCATCGCTAACTTGCCCTCTGCCATCAGCTGCTCCCCTTCGCCGTTTACCGGCCCTATTGGGAGGATACCATTTCGAACTAACGCGACAATCTTCGAAAGTCCTTCAACCGCTCCCGCGGTTGCCACGCCGATATCCTTTACGTCGTAGTTTGTGCGGCGCCTCTTGAAAATGTACCCTCCCGCGCTAGCCAGGATCCCCCAAGAGTAGTAAGCGCTCTTGTAGTCCCAGAGAATCGTTCTCGCGCCCGGATGCTTAGTTTGAATCAACCGGTTGATTGACACCAGCTGCGAGAGATCCGTCGGTGCGCTGCCGACGAGAAGCTTTTTGTTGTAAATAAGCGTTATAGTTTCCAGCGCGATCGGATAACCCCAAGCGGCCTCACGGTGTCGCACAGCCTCCCAGGCTTGCGGATAGAGTTTGCGAACCAACTCTGAAGACAACTTAACCGGAGCAATCAAGCCGCTATCGGCCCATTCTCCAACCTTGTCATGCGCCCATACCACGATGTCGGGACCCTGACCGGCCTGAGCGGCGAGCGGGAAATTATCGACAATGTTTACCGGTGTTTCGATTGTGACTTTGATTCCCAAGTCGTTCGCAAACTTCTTCGCGATCGGCCGGAGGCCTAGTGCTGGCTCGCTGTCCATCCAGATCAAAAGTTGACCATTTGTCCAGGCACATAGATGCAACGGCCAAAGGCACAGAGCTGTCAGGGCCAAAAACTGCCGTTTCTTGTGCATCGCCGCATTTCAAGAGAGCGGATGTCGCGCCGAAACCATGCTTGGCTCGACGCGACAAATAGTTCACATAGGCAGGAATTTGTAGATCGTTGTCTGAGTGTACTTCTCGCCTGGCCTGAGCTCTGTGCTCGGGAAGTTTATGTGATTGGGCGAGTCCGGATAATGTTGCGCCTCTAGGGTAAACGCCCCCCAGTGTTCGTAGGTCAACCCGTTCTTGCCTTTTAATGTCCCATCCAGAAAATTGCCTGTGTAGAATTGCACGGCCGGCTCGGTGGTATACATCTCCACAGTCCGACCGGATTCCGGATCGGTCACTCGAGCTGCTAGAGCGTTCCTATCACCCGGATTGTTCAATATCCAGTTGAAGTCGTATCCGCCTTGTTTGGGTTCAGCATTCTTGAGTAGATCGTTCTCGGAATGAAATTGTGTACCGATTGCGATTGGCTTGGTGAAATCAAGCGGCGTGCCTTTTACGTCTTGTATTTCACCGGTGGGAATCAGCGTGTTATCGACTGGAGTGAACTCGGTGGCATTTATCATGGCTACTTGATCGAGCACGTTGCCGTTGCCGGCGCCGGCTAGGTTGAAGTAGGTATGATTGGTCAGGTTAACGATCGTATCCCTGTCGGTCACGGCGGAGTAATGAATCGCCAGTTCGTTGTCGTTGTCGAGCGTATATCGGACTGTCACTTCCAGGCCACCCGGAAAACCCATCTGGCCGTCCGGCGACAGATACGCCAGCTCAACACCAACCCAGTTTGAACCCTCGATCGGCGACGCGGCCCAGACCTCCTTGTCGAAGCCCTTTGGTCCGCCGTGCAGAGCATTTGGCCCATCGTTGGTCGGAACCTGATATTGTTTCCCGTCCAACTTAAACTGGCCCTTGGCAATGCGATTACCGTAGCGCCCTATAATCGCGCCAAAGTATGGACTCTCCTTGATGTATTGGTCCAAATTGTCGAAACCCAATGCCACATCTTGCAGCTTTCCGTTTTTATCCCGTACGACGATGGACTGTATGATGCCGCCATACGTCAGGATCCCCACCCGCACCTCATGGATATTGGTCAGAACGTATTTTGCCACCGATGCGCCATCTGGCATTTTGCCAAATATCTCCTTAGTCACCCTAAGCCCGGCGACCCGCTCATTGTTGGTCATTGTCTCTTTGTTCACAGTTGCCGCCGCTATAGCCGCAACGGTGAAACTACAGATTATCGCCAGTCCCGCTAGACTGACTTTGAGTGGTTTGTACAACATGATGATATCTCCTCGACGCCTGACCACGCAGGCCTCTAATTGCCGCTGCTGGAAACACCCTCCTTAGACAATCGGGGCGATCTAAACATTCAAACATATCTATCGCACAACGATATTTCTTTATCCAAATGTTGTCGTATCTCAATAACATCATTTTCGCACAAACGCTTTGGCCTTCTGGCCGAATGAATTCTCGTTCCCGGTTAAAGACGGCAAGGCGCACCGTAGCCGCAGCTTCCAGCGGCGCACCTCTTTCGCAGCTGGAAGCTGCGACTACTTTGGCATGCCTAAGAGCCGAGGGCTAGCTCGTTAAGGAGCTTGCCTGTTTTCGGCATCGAGTCGGAATGCCTCGCCTCAATGCAGTCGGCCAGGAACCGGGCATCTTGAGCAACTCCGGAGAAGCGCCCGGAGCCCCACGTGTAT
>WNFR01006570.1_pt1 | contig 11880 bp, 10 predicted proteins | sample 5400221 | NCBI WGS metagenome assembly WNFR01 (sample SAMN13153357, study PRJNA577476) | soil metagenome | isolation source: 40 cm soil under Madrone tree | place: USA:California | collected 2016-06-14 | reverse complement strand
TGGGATTTCGATCCAGAGAAGAAAATCCGTTACCACACCGACGCGGAATACGAAGAGCACTTCCGCAGCGTCTTCGCGAAAGCCGTTCAGCGAAAACTCCGTTCCGACAGACCCGTTCTCGCGGAACTCAGCGGCGGTATGGACTCCTCCTCAATCGTCTGCATGGCCGACATCATCATCGCCCGCGGCGAAGCCGAAACTCCGCACCTCAACACTGTGACATGGTACGACGAGTCCGACCCAAACTGGGGGGAACTTCCGTATTTCACCAAAGTGGAAGAACGTCGCGGACGTATCGGCTGCCATATCGATTTCAGTGCGGTAAGACGAGCGGAAATTGGCTCACAAGGAAAGTTCACGTCAAGCTTTGAAGGAAATCGCTCTGCGCTGACTCCGAGCCCGAGCAGTACTTCTCGCGTGGTTTTCGAACAGCACGCCGCATATATGAGGTCACACGAACACCGAGTCACTCTCTCGGGAATCGGTGGAGGGGAGGTCACGGGCGACGGCGTGCCAACGCCAACGCCAGAACTCCAAGATCTCCTTGCGAGAGCCCGGTTTTTTAGGCTCGCTCATCAACTCAAAGCCTGGGCTACAAAAATGAGAAAACCCCGCCTCCCTTTGCTCTGGGAAGCAGTTCGACAGTTTTCCGCTCTCACTCTTCTGGACATCCCCGAATACGTAAACCTAACGCCTCCCTGGTTACATCCTGGCTTTGTGCGGCGAAATCGCGCTGCCCTGCGCGATTATCCATTCAGGATCAAACTGCTCGGTCCCTCGCCAAGCTTTCAGCACAATCTTCGTGCATTGAATGCTGATCGAAGACTATTGGCGTCGTACACCCTACAGCAAGAACTCCGCGGCGAGGTTCGCTATCCCTATTTTGATCGGGAGTTCCTGGAATTCATGTACGCCATTCCCCGAGAGCAGGTCGTGCGCGTGGGCCAGCGTCGTTCCCTAATGAAGCGCGCACTTGTTGGGATCGTGCCGGACGAAATCCTGAACAGAAGGAAAAAAGCTACCGCTTCGCAAGGGCCGCCTAAGGTCAACGCAACACAATGGCCCAGGGTCGCTGAGATCGGCCAACACATGATCAGCAGCTCCTCAGGGATCACAGTTCTAAATAGATTTTTGGAAGCGCTGCAAAAGGCGCAGCACAACGAGGAAATTCCACTCGACAGTGTGGCGCGCACGCTGACGCTGGAGTCATGGCTACGCCAGCTTGTGCGTCACGGGATCCTCACGAACTCGCTATCAAAAAAGGAATGGGAACGCTCCCGGCATCTCGAGCGAAGCGAGGGATCTGTCCTCGCGACTCCGGAGCATACGGAACTGCAAGCAAGGAGTCGGCCCAAGAGTTTAGCTAGCTAGCTATGTCCGTGAACCTCAAGAGAGAAAGGAGGTGAGAATCATGAAATATGAAACTCCAGAACTGACGGTATTGACGCCTGCGATCAATGCCATCGAGAGTTCATCGGGAGCAAAGAACCACACCGGTCCTGGTGATTCCGGTCAGCCTAACCCGAACGAACACTCGGGCGTATATGCGGACTGGGAGTAAGTAAGTCTCTGCCGGAGCGCCTGGTACGCAGTCGCTCCGGCAGTCTACTTGCCGATCGATACGCCAGAATGTTACTTCACACGTCACGGCGGAATTCCCAGAATAGGTGATCTCAAAGCGAATGGCTGTCGTGGTGGGCGTGCATGAAATAACCGTCGTGGCGTGATTCCGCAACGAACGCTAATTTCAATTGGCATGAGACGCCGCCACGTTGTTTGCATTCTCGTCTCTCACTTTCTGCAACTCGCGCCAGCGTGCGTACTGCTCGGCTTTGGCGGGATCAGGATCTTCTTCGCCCTTTAGCCAGAAGCGGAACCAGTCTACGGATCCACCTTGCGATGCCATGCGCGCCTCTGGATTGCGCAAGACATGCTCATCGGTATTCAGCATGATCACATCCACTGGTTTCTTGAGGTAGTGAAGCCCGGCGTATGGCACCCACATGTAAAGCAAGCTGAAAGGACCCTCACCCACTACTAACAAGGGTGCCGTTATCTTATCGAGGTTGAAGCCAGGAGACCGCTTTAGCCATTGCTGCAAGCCTTCGCCGAAGGGCGGAGCGCCAATTACGGCGTCGGCTTCGCCAGAAACTCGATCCGTATTCAACACATATTCAGAATACGTGAACATAAGACCGTCCGTGATCGAAGCAGCCTTAACATGAAGTGAGCCTGTCGTGAGCATTTCCATCACGTAGAAGCAGGTACGGCTGAAACCGATGATGCCTATCCTTTCGGGATCCACAAATCCGTCTGACACCAGTTGATTTGCAACGATTTCGTATCCAGAGGCATTGCAAGGTGCCTCATCAGGCGTCACCAAGGGACAAGCCCCTACTACGCCTACCTGCAACACGGCGATTCCCGCCGCAGCGAGCTCTGTGGCCGCGAACGCCGTCGGAAATAAGCCAGACGGATGAAAACCTGATTCCTCGAAACCGTGTGTCTGAATCACCAGCGGATAGCGCTGTCCCGGTTTGTAGTTCTTTGGCTTGTAAAGCTCACCCTTCCTCTCCCGACCTTCTTTGTCCTTCCATTTGTATAAGGCAACTTCTCCAAGTTCGATGTCCTTGAGTTGCGGATTCGGGTCCCAAATGATTCGAGATACATGTCCGTCACTCGCAACGAGACGCGGAGGTTCGTTGAACGATTGCTTCACGGTAACCTTGAGGCCCACATGTTCTACAGCGCGCCACCTGCCCTCAGGATCCTCCTGATACTCCGTGGTTTGAATGGACTCGTCCTCATGGCTCAGGAAGGTCACCTTGACCCGACGCTTATCTCCGTGAACAAACCTCGCAGCCCAAATAAAATGGTATCCTTCCTCGACGCCGTCTTTTTCGTCCGTATGGCCTTTCAAAATTTCTACGCAAGTGCTTGTGTTCGAGGTGAGATCCACAACGGCAACGCACGGCCGGGACGGCGCATCCTGATCCGATTTGAGGAATGTGCCTGGCAACAAGATCGCCCGACCATCAGTCGACCAACTCGGCGTATCGTCTCCCACCCACATTCCGGCATCACCGCTAACAGGCGCCCCTGTTAGCGATTGTTCCGAACCTGATTGCAGATCGATCCGAACGTACTGGTTTGCAGAGCTACCGACACGGATACGTGTACGGGAGGAGGCGTATGACGGCGGGTAGAGTGTTTCCCATGACACTGGAACTTTGGCAACTGAGGATACTGTGACCAACGAATGGCCATCGGGAGAGAGTGCGACACCTCCGTCGGCAATAAATGATGCACCGTTACGCTTCACTTCAAAGCGTTTGCCGCCAACCACAGCCATCAGATAGCTGCGGCGCGAAAGCCATTTTATCCACGAGTCCGGAAATACCAACTCCGCGAGAGGCCGTCCAGTGCCGACAATCGCCGCCGCCTTACGTTCGGCCTGTATCTTCTGCACGGGATCTAGATTAGCGACGGTATAGACGTAGTGGCTTTTGTCCCGAACGTCAAAAGCATCAAGAGACCGGACTTTCTGTGTTACTAAGGGCTTTATCCTTTTCTTAGTAAGATCAGCCAGCATGAGTTGCTGACTGCCATACGGAGTTCCCTCCAAAAAAGCCACGCCGCCGGAGTCAGCCAGCCAGCGCCACGCCTTAATGATGAGTCCTTCCGCGCTAGAACGGTTCACTACCCATACAGGGGACGGGGCCTGCGACTCATCAGGATGTTTCAAGAAGCTCTCGATGTCCTCGCAGCGGTAGAACCGCAGCGAGTCTTCAACGCGGTTCAGTTCCAGACGCCCACGCTCGGTATAGGCGGCGAAATACTTCCCATCCGGTGAAAACTGCAGCGCCTCTGCTCGCGACGTATACGGATCGCCAAAGTACGCCAGCCCTATGTCATCAGCAACGGTGAAAGGCTTCTTGGCCTGTTGCGCCTGGCAGAGCGGGCCGGCACAGACGAAACATGAGATCGAAATCAGAATTGGCCGAAGATACGGCGTCGCACGTTTAATGGATAAGCCAACTCTCCTTGGCACAAGCTCCTCGGTCACGAACGGCCTGCGATATTTTCGCAGGCCCTGGTGATCGACCCATCAGAAAACCAATTTGAGTGCGAACTGCATCGAGCGAGGACCGCCCATCTGGTAAAGTGGATTCAAAACGCCCAACGAATTCGCCAGCGTACTCGTAGCCTGCCCAAAAGTGGTCTGACCAAAGGTCGAATTGATGTTCCCGAAATTCGGGTGATTAAAGAGGTTGAAGGCTTCAGCCCGGAATTGTAGTTTCAGACCTTCATAGATTGGAAACTCGCGCCGCACTGCCAGATCCATCTGCCACGCACCAAACCCGCGCAAGAAGTTGCGCGGCGCGAGTCCACTGACAATTCCATTCGTAGGACATGGGGCGCTGGGCATACTCCCAACCGGAACAAAGGCACAGGGATTGATTGCCCGGCCTCCTGGACATCCTTGCCCCGGAGCAAGATTCCCTAACCCTTGAAGCGTAGAATCGCAATTGGCACCGTAGAGGTAGATCGGCTGGCCCGAAACCAAGTCCATCTGTGTTGTCGTTTGATAATGCGTCCCGGGCTGAAAGTACGTATCGCCGTACGAAAAGCCGTATATACCTACTGGAAAACCGGTTCTCGCAGTGAACCGGTCATCTAAACCCCAGTGGTGAAGGACAGCACTCGCGAATCCGCTGTGCCCCAACCTTGGCAGATCGTATGAAAACGCAGCCGACAAATTGTGACGAACATCGACGTCACAATTCGAGCGCTGGTAGGCAAACAGTAGGTTCGAGGAGCCGTAGTCTATGCAGTGAGACCACGTGTACGAACCCAATGTTGTTAAGCCTTGGCTGAGTCTCCGCCGAAACTGAATCTGTAGGGAGTCGTAGTCCGATGTCAGACCGTTCTCAGTAAAGTAAAAGTGGGGTCCATTCGGGTTGATGGAACTTTGAAACTTATTATTCTGCAGCAGCCTTGCCGCATGGGAACCGACATAGGAAGCGGTAAATGCTTGCGACTTGCCGAGCGCCTGCTCAATGCTCGCATTCCAGTGAAGCGTGTATGGCAGTTGGAGATGTGATGCAAAACCCCACATCCCGCAACCGCAAGGCAGCGCAGGCGGATTCACGATTACCGGAGTTGTCGCCGGCACCGGAAATGAGCCAGGCAGAAACGCTGAGTTTCCTTGAAATCCCGCCCCCTCGAAACCGAACGACCCAGACTCCTGCCCGGTATCGAAGAAGACACCGCCTCCGCCACGCACAACGGTTTCCCAGGCTGGCGCATTACGGAGGACATACGCAGCACCCAGCCGAGGGGCGAAGTTGTACCATGTGGTCCGCCAAAGCGGCGTGCCCTGCGGTGCCAGCGTCCACGTATCGGGCCCGGACCCTTGAAGGGTATACGGCTTCAATCCTTGCGTAACACCTGGCGCCGGGTTCACTTCCCACCGCAGTCCCAAGGAGAGGCTCAATCGCGGAGAGACTTTCCATGCGTCCTGAGCGAATGCCGAGAAGTTTGTATACAAGGGGTGTGCGACAGCATTGACATACGCAGATGTAAACGCGCCGTTCGTCTCGGCGGCCTGCTCACCGAAGTAATAAAACTGAGACACGCCAGGCTCACTTTCAACCGGCGTCAGTCTGCGATAGTCCGCACCAAATTTGAACTGGTGACGCCCGAAAGAAAAACTTACTGTGTCCCCTAGATTCCACTGCGATTGGGTAGCGCCGTTCCGCTGCTGCGCGAGTCCCAGAAAATTGCCTAAGAAAAGGAAAACTGCAACACCCATTTGGGGATCCACGCCCGTGAGCTGTGCCAGATTGACAGGCGTGCTCCCTCCAAGCTTGTCGATCACAAGATTCGTTTTGACCTCGTTAGAGCTGTAGTTCATGCGGAATTCATTACTTAGTCGACTTGAGAAAATGCTGCTGACACCGGCTGTGTAGGTCGGCAGCCTATAGCTAGCCAACTGGTATACCGTCACTGCGTAGCCCCCCCGAAACGCGGTGTCGGAGCCTGTGTCGCTGAATCGGAAGAAGACCCTCAACCTATCATTTATGACGTGGTCGAGCCTGACACTGGTGGAGTCGACGGAACCCGGGTTAGACCAGCTTCCGATGAATTGACCAGTCCCGTTCGTGGCATCCTCCAACCCGCTGGGGCTGGGCATTGGAAACGCGTTGAGGGCCGGCTGGAGGGGACTGGGGGCTGGATTTCTCCCAGAAGGGCAAGCACCCAAGCCCCGCATACAAAGGTCCGGAACGAAGCTGGCTGTGGCCGCCTGCGGCTGTATCAGACGCAGGCCCTCATAGGACACAAAGAAGAACGTTTTGTCCTTTCCGCCATACAGGCTGGGAATTTTGACCGGCCCTCCGAATGTGCCGCCGAAATCGTTCTGTCGAAGGGCAGGTTTCTTCACACCGAAGTACCCGTTGAACCAGTCGGTGGCATCAAGGAGATCATTCCTCAGATAATCGTAGGCTGTACCATGCCACTGATTGGTGCCCGATTTCGTCTCAAACACGAATTGGCCACCCGGATTGCGGCCGTACTCGGCCGAGTAAGTCGAGCTCTGTACGCGAAACTCCTGGAGAGCATCCACGGACACCAGAGCCTGCGTAGTCCCCAAACCCGTTGCGGCAGGAACAGAGCCACTAGCACCACCACCTGCAACCATGCCAAAACCTGGGCTTACCCCCATATTCACACTTACACCATCGACGGTGTAATAGTTAGATTCGGTGCGCTGACCATTCACGCTGAATTCCCCAGTTTGACCAAGCGTCGCGCTGTTCTGGGGACTATTCGTTACAATTCCCGGTGTAAGCAAAATCAAATCCTGAAAACTACGCCCATTCAGCGGCATATTTTTCACATACGTCTGATCCACAACCGTGCTGACCGACGCATCGGTCGTATTGACCATCGGGGCGCCGGCTTCGACGGTGACCGTCTCCTTGAGATCGCCGACTTGCATGTTGAAATTCATCGAAATTGTGTCGGCAACGTGGAGCGTGACACCCGGCTTTACGACGACTTTGAAGCCGCGCTTGGAAACAGAGAACTCATAATTGCCGGGTTCGAGATTTGCAATGTGGTAGAGCCCTTCTGAATTCGTTTGGACTATCGTCTCGATTCCAGTGTCAACATTCTTCGCTGCAACTGTCGCTTCGACGACGGCTGCGGCATTCGGATCAAGCACTAGTCCTGTTACGCTTGCCAACACGGTCTGAGCGCGAGTAGAGGTGCAAAGCGTGAGTGTGCATGCGAATGAGAAGCAGATGAAAACACACGCCACCGTTTTCGTTTTCATATACGAAACCACCTCGCCTTCGAGACCGCGAAGCCCCCTGTTCCTTTCCTTTTAGGTGAGGTGGGCGCACGTTTTATCAATCATGCGACATTTGACGGTTGAAATCTTTTGCCCGAATACATTTGGAGTACACACGGTAGGAATCGGACGCTTACTGTGGAAATGATTTAGTCGAATAGCAAGTTTTGACCAATGAATTGAGCGATGACTTCTCTTCGCTGACGAAGGTGAGTCTCGATCCGGTCGGAAGCTCTAATTCAGGGGTGATTCGCAGTTCCGGTAAGAAATGCAGAAAGTAGGGACTTCCCTTTTGGCCTTAGGTTCTCTTTGTGCGAGCTGTCGGTTACAAAAACATAGTCGATACGAGACAAAACTTTATTATCATCCACTTTGAGGACCCAACGATTCTGAGATGGATCATCCATGTAAAAGACTCCGAGACTACGGGCGTCCTCTCTACCAATTCCCCTTCGTCCCCAGGCTTGAAAAACTGCGCCACGTTTCAGCCCTTTTTGTTGGTCCAGGTCAAACGCGTAGAAAATGAGGGACTTCCCTTCGGTGTAGAAGATCCTCCCGAAGGCGTGCTCAAATTCACCCTGGCTACTGACGTCAAATACGTCGATAATGTGCAGACTACGCGCGCCGAGGATGTCGGTAATGTCGTGATCGGTGGCGAGTAGTTTTTGTTGGCGCTCCACGGACTTAACCCGGACAAGCGATTCTTGGGAAAGCTCCTCATTTCGTGCGGCCAGCTTTCCTATTTCGTCTTGTGATTTCCGAAGATCAGCCGTCACGCTTGAAACCTTTTCGACAAGCCCCGATTTCTCTGCTTCGAGACTGTTGTTCGAAGCCTGCAAGACTTCAAGTGAGCTCTGCAACAACCTGATTCGGGCTTCGAGTTCTGCATTTTCTCCTGTCTGACGTTGGCGGGTCGCTTCCAGGCTTAGCAAAGCCTGATGCGCAGCCTCATCATCTGCCCGTAGCTTCTGTAGGTCGTCTTCCCTTGTCGATATAGGTGCTTCTACTGCGGGTTTAAAAGGAACTGCCTTAAGTCGAGCCAGCTGGCTACGAAGCTCGTCTACTTCTCTCTTTAGCCTTGCCGAAGTCACCACTTCGTTTTTGAAGTTTCTCCGAGACAGCCAGGACGGAGTCAAGTCTAGAGCCACCGCAAGCAGTAGTATTGCTGCCAGTGCCCAGGTCGCCCACGATGGCACCTGTTGGAGTGAATGACTCAATGCCATCTTCCGCCTCTCGGCAACAGCCGCTGGCCGGTCCTCGGTCAATGGCAGGTTGATCGTCTGCCTCACCTTCCCAAGTAACTTTTCTCTTGCTCTTACCCGCTCTGAGGCGTTCTCTCCAGAAGCATCGAACGCCGCTGCGGCCATCTCAGAGGTTGGTGCCTCGCCATACAGTTGCGCAGCAATTTGGCTGAAGTGCTCGAAGGTCTGCTTGCAGACGGGGCACACCTGCAAGTGCTCGGCCAACCGCTGATCTTCCTCGGGAGAAATCTGGTTGGTAACCGCCATGGCGCAAAGGCGCTGAAAGTAATCGTGAGGGGACTTCACCTGTGTCACGGACGCACCTTTTCTTTGTTCTGATCCTCGTCAATTTCTATATAGCCGGCCAACAGATGACTTTGCATCAGCTGACTGCGAAGCTTCGCCAGGCCCCTGTAAAGATGGTTGCGGGTATTGCCCAGCGTCTCGCCAAGAAGAGTTGCAATCGTCTCCATTTCCACGCCGTCGAAGAAATGAAGCACCATGGTTCGACGTTGTTTCTCATTCAAATTTGCTAAAACAACGTCCAAAGATCTTCCTAAGTCCAAGGAGCGTATCCAGTCGTCGGGCGTTACGTCAGGGTCCGGGACAGATAAGGCCTCGTCCGAATCGCCAGTTTGCCACTCCCGTTTTTTAAGGAGTCGTACTCTTTTCACACTCCGATGATATGCAAGATAGGAAATCCACGTCTTTAAGGTCCCTTTTGCAGGGTCGTAACTTCTCGCGCCAAAGTAAACATCCATGAAGGCTTCCTGAATAACATCTGCTACGTCTTCTTGATTCCTCAGGATCTTTCTGGCGACGCTTCGAACCGCAACGTAATAGCGATCAAACAATTGCCCAAAGGCATCTTCGCTTCCCTTCTGGACAAGCACGATCAAATCATTATCGGAGGGACCGGTGGATGTTTTCTGAGGAACAGATTCCGCTACCAGAGAAGAATTCTTTAGCGAGGCAGGTAGACCGATGGGAAGAGCATCGGAGCTCATCGGTGCGGCTCCGTCGTCAAACTTAATGCAGTGTGGGAGCTACAGGAGCTGTCGTCGTTGGTCATGTTTACGACCCGCAACCAAACCGGCTGGAGACCCATGCACCGAGACAGTTGATGCTTTGGTCGTAATCCTGACCACACACTGTACGCCCGTTTGAGCATTCCGCAAGCCTTTTATTCTATGGTAGTTACTGACCTCTAAAATTTAGGTGCGTCAATTACTTAGTCCGTTATGTGAGCTGAACATTTGGCCAAGAGTATTGACAATTCACCGCTGAAGTTATGAGGCGCAACTGACTTTTGTTTGTTCAATCGTCCTTCGCCGTGGTCATAATCCTGACCGTGAAAACCTGCTCTATGATCATCGCGACCTATCTACTTCAGACGTCAAATGGCAGAAAAGTGGAACTTGGCTTGGCGAGCCTGTATCCGGATAAGAGCGAAGGCACGCGAGTTGCATTGGTTCCTCCCAGTCAGGATTGCAAAGAAGAACATTGACCGTGCAACTTCCGTCTGGCTGTTCAGAGCACTTAATGATCACGGAATCCCAAATCTCTGTGCGGCCATCGCGGACAATTGTTTGTCCAATATTCATGACGAGCGATTCGCTGGCTACGCGGAGTTGGCCATGGTCCCCTGCGTTGCAGTTGACCTGGAACTTGAGCTGATTGTTAGGGGGCATGGTTTCCCTTCCTTGTCCGCCGGAGACTTAAGGCACGCTATCTTTCTGGGCAGGGATCATCGTTCTGGTGTGCGAGGTCCGCGACGGCGAATCCCGTATTTCAGTAAATTCTGCGTGGAGCCAGCGGTCTTGAGCTGCTCGAAGGCCCATTCCAGTATTAACTCACCGAGATTGCCGAGCTTTCGTTTCTCGCGGGCAGCAAAGTCCTCAAGCTCAGCTCGCAAAGCTTGCCGGACCCGCAGGCTGAGTTGTGCTTTCCATTCACCCATTGCCCAGCCATTGACTTACGACGCAAAGCACCTAGAAGCAAAGCGTGCTTTGGCTGTAGACGAGGCGTTCGATGAGTCTCTTGAACGCTGATGCTGTCATCGCAGCGGGCGTGATTGGTTCTCGAGGGATGGGTTGTCCCATCACGATGTGCAACACTGGTTTTTCAGTGACAGGGGTCGGCGTTGCTCCCACCCGTGCTTTCTGTTCCCAAGCAGTTCGTTGTCTCGTCAGGCGACTTTGGCTGTCCACTTTGACGATTTGAGATTCGTTTCAGTGACGTTTCGGTCAGAATTCAGACCGACCTGCTCATCGAGAGCAACGCCCAGGCGCTGGATTTACTTGACTATTTGCAGGCTGCTCGTCCTCGCTCGCAGAGTCGTCGAGGCAGCGCGATAGCGAGGTGGTCGGAAGGGTGACCACTTGCGACCATGGAAGAGACTTTGCTTTGCGTTTTAGTTTTATGGAGGGGGTTGAGCGACCGGCTCAGGAGTGGGGCGAGCCTGAATCATGTGGCGCGAGACGAGTTGCGCCCGAGATAGATAATGGATAACTTCTCTTGCAGCCATGGTTGCACCTCAGACGTGCGACGTTGGTTAGGGGCGCGTCGGTGTTAGTCGCACCGGCGCGTCCCGCTATGTCACTTGTCCTTCTTTACCCCTTTGTTCCTTCGACCTTGGCCTTCACGAAAATGCTCTGCCTTGTACTTCCTGATCTTCTGAATGTCTTGCTCTGTCCACCGCCAGTGTTTACCACCATTCATGCCTATTTGTTCTGACGGGCGAACCTTGCCAGCAGCGATCCACTTATGCAAGGTCATCCAATGAACTCCGACCTTTTTGGCTGCTTCCTTTGTCGAGTAAGTTCTACTTAGGCTTAACATCTTTACCCTATGTTTTTGCATTGTCAAGGACAAAATCGCACTTCGCGTGCGCACAGCGAAAGCCCCGAATGCGCCGCCAGAAGAATATCTCAGTTCTCTCGTAAATCGAAGGCAGTTACTGAACATAAGTAGGGATATAATCCGGGCCGCCATGGAGATACTTACACCAGCTCAACTTGCAGAACGCCTGCATGTCAAACCGACCTGGGTATACGAACAGACTCGAAAGCGAACCCATATGCGAAACGCTGACTCGTTCCCATACATCAAAATGGGTCTCTATCTGCGTTTCGACTGGAATGATGTCTTAGCGTGGTTAGAACGGCAAAAGCGCGGCGGCAGCAAATACCAGCGTCCGCATCGGTGAAAGGGCCATTCGGCCCGGGTCAGACGGTTGTGAAACAGCCGCAAGGCGCAGCGCAGTGGGTCTATACTCAGAAA
>WNFR01012835.1_pt1 | contig 11881 bp, 12 predicted proteins | sample 5400221 | NCBI WGS metagenome assembly WNFR01 (sample SAMN13153357, study PRJNA577476) | soil metagenome | isolation source: 40 cm soil under Madrone tree | place: USA:California | collected 2016-06-14 | reverse complement strand
GCAGGCGGCGATGCGAAACCGCTGCGTCTGCTCGGCAGCGGTCTCTGGGATGTCCCCGACATCGGCGGTGAGCCGGCGCTCGTCGGCGGTTGGTTCGCCTCATCGCCGCCGGAAGCGCGGCAGGATTTCGAGCGGCGGTACAGCGCGACCTACGGTCATAACCCGCCGCGCCTCGCCTCGCTCGGCTATGATGCGGCGGCACTCGCCGCGGTGCTGGCGCGGGGGCAGCGGGGTGAGCCTTTCTCCCAGCAGGCGATCCTCAATCCGAGCGGGTTTACCGGCGTCGATGGGCTGTTCCGCTTCACCCCCAATGGTTTGGTGCAGCGCGGCCTGGCGGTGCTTGAAGTCGACCCGCAAGGGAGAACCGTGATCAGCCCGGCGCCGCAGAGCTTCCAGGACCTCGCCTACTGAGCCGACCAGGAAAACCGAAACCGAGCAGCCGCCAGAGTTCCCTGCTGCGGCCCCGCCTCCGCATCGGCGAGTTCCCGGTTTGACCGGAAATTTACCGACCGTGGCAGAACGGGCCGCACATCGTTCTAGAAAATCGGCGGCGAGTTGGATCATCCGTCTTCGGGACATGGCCGTCGAGAGAGGAGATGTAGAATTAACCGCATTCGGTCCCGTGATCTGCTTAGGCGCGGACTGCTCCTTGAATACGCTACGCTCGCGTGGAATGCGGTCGGCACGGTTGTTATTGTAGCTGCAGCCATTGAAGCGCGCTCTGTCGCTCTCGCGGGGTTCGGTCTTGATTCATTAATCGAGATTTTCGCCTCGATGATTGTGGTCTGGCAGTTGAAGGGAACGCCAGAGCGCCGTGAACGCACAGGGCTGCGTTGCATCGCTGGAGCGTTCGTCGCACTGGCCGTCTATGTGTTGCTGCAATCGGCCTACACGATGGCAAGCGGCGCGCGGCCAGCACCTTCGATCAGCGGGATTATTTGGCTGGCGCTGACCGTCGTGGCGATGCTTCTGCTCTCGGGCGGAAAACACGTCACCGGGCGGCAGCTCAACAATCCGGTGCTCATCACAGAGGCCCGGGTCACGCTGGTTGATGCCTACCTTGCCGCCGCCGTTTTGGCCGGAGTCGGGCTCAACAGCGCGCTAGGCTGGTGGTGGGCCGATCCGGTGTCGGGTCTGGTGATCGTCTATTACGGCTTCCGCGAGGCGCGCGAGGCATGGCAGCACGCCCGCCCGCAGTGCTAAAAGTTGTGTCTCCGGCGCGTCCTGGGATCTCTGCTAAAGTCGGATAGCGTGCGTCAGGCCTGCTTCGATCGCCCGGTCGGGACGCGGGGAGGTGCGCTTCCCGGACCTCGCCTACCGGGCGGGTCAGCAGAGGAGGGCGGCGAGCACCGCGTTCAGGCGCTGGCGGCCGGCGGCGGTCGCGACGAGGCGTTCTCCGTCGAGGGTCAGAAAGCCCCCTTCAATCAGGGTTGCGAGATTGCGGCTGAACAGCCCCTCGACATTCTGCCCGGCGGTCGCCTCGAGTGGCTTTCGCGACACGCCCTCGACGAGACGCAGGCCCATCATCAGCATTTCCTCGATGGCGGTCTCGCGGTCGATCATCACCGTCTCTTCCATGCCGGTCCCCGCCGCCTCGACCGCCGCGAGCCACCGCTCCGGCAGGCGGTGCTGTCGCGTGGCGAATTTCGTGCCGCCTGACGTCAGCCGCCCGTGCGCGCCCGGACCGATCCCGACATAGTCCTGGTAGCGCCAATAGGCGAGGTTGTGCCGGCACTCGGCCCCGGGGCGCGCATGGTTGGAGATTTCATAGGCCGGCAACTCGCGGGCGGCGAGGCGATCCTGGGTCATCTCGAACAGCGCGACCGCGGTTTCCTCTTCGGGCAGGAACAGTTCGCCGCGCCTCGCCGAAGTGGCAAAGGCGGTGCCGGGCTCGATCGTCAGCTGATAGAGCGAGAGGTGCTCGCCGGCGATGGAGAGCGCCTCGTCGAGCTCGCACCTCCAAGCCGCCACGCTCTGGCCGGGGCGGGCATAGATCAGATCGAACGAGAAGCGGGGAAAGATGTCCCGGGCATGCCCGATCGCAACGATCGCCTCGTCCCGGTCATGACGCCGGCCGAGCATTTGCAGCGCCGCCGGGTCGAGCGCTTGTACCCCAAGCGACACCCGGTTCACCCCAGCGGCGGCAATTGCGTGGAAACGAGCGGCTTCGGCGGAATTCGGGTTGGCTTCGAGGGTGACTTCGACATCCGGGATTATCGCCCAGCGTGACCGCACCCGGTCGAGCAAAGCCTCAACGGTCTCGGGCGGCATCAGCGACGGTGTGCCGCCGCCAAAGAATACCGAGCCGACCTCGCGTCCGGGTGTGAGCTCGGCCTGGTGGTCGAGATCGCTGAGCAGCGCCCGCGTCCACCGCGCCGCGTCGACCTTGTCGCGGACATGGCTGTTGAAATCGCAATACGGGCATTTCGACCGGCAGAACGGCCAGTGGATATAGACGGCGAGCGGTTCGGACGAGCAGCCCTCACCCACCCAGCCCTGTGGGCTGGGTCCCCCCTCTCCCGCAATGCGGGAGAGGGGGCCGGGCGCAGCGAGGTGGGTGAGGGGCTTCATGTCATCGCCCTGGAAAAGAGGACTCGACGAGCTTTGCGAAAGCGCGAGCGCGGTGGCTGATCTTGTGTTTCTCGGCGGGATCCATCTCGCCGAAGGTGAGCGCACCGCCGGCAGGCACGAACATGGGGTCATAGCCGAAGCCTCGATCGCCCCGCGGCGGCCAGACCAGGTTGCCTTGGACCTCGCCCCGAAACAGCTCGACATGGGCATCGCGGGCATCGGGAGTATCGGGCCAGGCGAGGGCCAGAACCGCAACAAACGCGGCGCTGCGGTCCCTGTCGCAGAGCTCGCGGTTGACCCGCTCCATCGCCGCGCCAAAATCCTTGGCCTCGCCGGCCCATCGTGCCGAGTAGACCCCGGGGGCGCCGCCGAGCGCCGGCCCTGCCGAGACGACCGCCACGGCAAAGGGCGCCAGCAGAGCGGCGATCTCCTCGATCTTGCCCGGATTGTGGCTGGCGATCACCAACCGATCGCCGCCGAAATGCCGGGGCACCGCGTCAGCCGAGCCCGAGCGCGGCCCGCTGATGCCGCGCCAAATCCGCAATACCCGCCCGCGCGAGCCGCAGCATCTCGGCGAAGAGCGCCTCGTCGAACGGAGCGCCCTCCGCTGTCGCCTGGATCTCGACGATCCCGCCCGTCCCGGTCAGCACAAAGTTCGCGTCGGTCATGGCTTGCGAATCCTCGGCATAATCGAGGTCGAGCACGGCAAGGTCGGCGATAACGCCGCAGGAGATGGCGGCGACGCTGTCGCGCAACGGTAGGGCGGGCAGCAGCCCGCTCGAAACCAAGCGCTGAAACGCCTGATGGAGCGCCACATAGCTGCCGGTGACGGCGGCCGTGCGGGTGCCGCCGTCGGCCTGCAGCACATCGCAATCGATGCGGATTTGACGCTCTCCCAGCTGCGTCAGATCGGTGACCGCGCGCAGGCTCCGCGCCGGCCGCGCGCCGCCTCGCGGTCGGTGCGGGTCGCCGTCGAGCGCGGCAGCATGCCGTATTCCGCGGTGACCCACCCCTTTCCGGTATTGCGCAGAAAGGGCGGGACGCGCTCCTCGACCGAGGCGGTGCACAGCACATGGGTGTCGCCGAATTTCGCGAGGCACGAGCCTTCGGCATATTTGGCGACACCAGGCTCCAGCGTAACCGGGCGCATCGCATCGGACGCTCGTCCGGAAGGTCGCATTCTCTTCTCCGCTGAGGGTCGGGCGTTAGCGGAACCCGACCAGCTTGTGGGTTTGGAGGCTCAATTGCCATTGGGGGTGGGCATGGCAAAAGGCCATCGCGAGCTCGGTATTGCGGGCGCGGTCGGGCCCGTCCATCGGCTGTACGGAAAACCGGCGGAAGGCGAGATGGGCGAAGTCACGCGGGTCGATGCCGGTTTGCGGGATCACGATCTTGAGTTCGTCACCGCGCTCGACAACGAGCTCAGCGCCCGCTTTGGGACTGACGCAGACCCAGTCGAGGCCGGGAGGCGGCAGGATCGTGCCATTCGTCTCGATCGCGATTTCGAACCCGCGGTCGTGCAGCGCATCGATCAACGGCGGATCGAGCTGCAGCAGCGGTTCGCCGCCGGTGCATACGGCGAAACGGGCCGGTGCGCATGGCGGCCAGTGCGAGGCGACGCGGTCAGCGAGCGCTTCGGCGTCCGGGTAACGGCCGCCGTCGGTCCCATCGGTGCCGACAAAGTCGGTGTCGCAAAACGTGCAGATCGCGCGGCCGCGGTCAGCCTCGCGCCCGGACCACAGATTGCAGCCGGCAAAGCGGCAGAATACCGCAGGCCGTCCGGTCTGCGCGCCTTCGCCCTGCAGCGTGTAGAAGATCTCCTTGACGGCGTAGCTCACCTGCAGCTCGGCATTTGCAGAGTCTTCATGACGCGACGTCGTGCAGCCGCATTCTCGTATCGAATTCGTCGGCTACCCGGGCATCGTTCTCGAGCAAAGCCCCGGCATCGACGCTCGCGAACTCGATCGCACCCATCGCCGCGAAGGCTTCGCGCACCTGCGGTCCCCACAGGCCGATGTCCTTCACGGTCGGGACGATGCGGCTGAAGATCCGGCCGCGAAAAACCTTCATCGTTTCCGATTGATCGACGATCCGCAGGCATTCCTCGATCGGCAGACCGAGCCGCTCCCACACTTCTCGCTGATTGAACCGGTCGCGCATGTGCCAGCAGGCGGCGACGACGAATTCCTCCCGCTCGTTGCGCTCGGCATCGCTGAGCTGCGGGTAGAAGTCGCGCAAGGCGAGCCGGCCGAAGGCGACGTGCCGCGCCTCGTCCTGCATCACATAGGCGTTGACCGCGGCCGCCAAGGGGTTCTTCGACTGATCGCGAATGCGCTGAAACGCGGCCAATGCCAGACCCTCGATCAGGATCTGCATCGTCAGATAGGTCATGTCCCAGCGGCTGTCGGTCAGCCCGTCCTCGAGCAAGCCCTTCAGACCCGGGGTGATCGGATAAGCCAGCTCGAATTTTTCGTGCAGCAGCCGCGAATAGGCTTCGACGTGGCGCGCCTCATCCATCACCTGGGTCGCGGCGTAGAACTTCGCATCGAGATCCGGCACCGTCTGCACGATCTTGGCGGTCGCGATCAGCGCGCCCTGCTCGCCATGCATGAATTGGGATATCTGCGACGCCTGCAGGTGATGGCGAACCTGACGCCGCTCCTTCTCGTTCATCCGATTCCAGATGTCGGTGCCGAAGATGTGCACGACCCGGTCGTCGAGCACCATCGGGTTCTCCGGATCGAGGTCGAGCGACCAGTCGATCCGTTCGGCGGCGTCCCATTGCTGCTTCTTGCCCTTGGCATAGAGCTGCAGCAAGGCCTCGCGCGGCTCATCGTACTCCCAGGTGAAACAGGTCTCGGTGTTGCCGTCGAACTTCCACTCGGTCTGTTCGACAGGGAGCACATAACGGTAGGTCGTCGACATCGCGAGTTTCTCCGAAGAATCGCCAGGTGAATATGCCGCCGCACAAAGCACTTTCAAGCCGCTCGCCTCGGGTGGTCAGGTTGAGAATCCTGGCCCGCGCTACGATTTCTTCATACGTGGACAACTTTCCCGCCCGCCGAACCAGTCATCCGGCCGAGCCGACACCGCGCTCCGATCCGGGCTGAAATCCGAAATGAGTCGATACGAATCAAAGGATTATCGTCACCCCCGCGAAAGCGGGGGTCCAGGGGATCAGCCGCAGGACCCTGCGATCTATGGATTCCCGCTTTCGCGGGAATGACGAATTGAGAGCATAGTGCCTTGATTTGACGAGAACCGTTTCGAGTCAGGCTCTGAAACCGCTTCTATGTTGTTCAATTCGCCGATCTACCTGTTTGTCTTTCTGCCCGCGACCGTGGGCCTCTACATCCTGGTGCGCCAGTTCGCCGGCCCGCGCGCCGTGCTGGGACTGCTGCTGGCCGCCTCGCTCCTGTTCTATGCTTGGTGGAACCCGCTCTACTTGCCGTTGCTCGGCGGCATCGCGGTCTTCAATTTCATCGTCGCCCGATGGATGACGGCGCAGCGCCGGGCCGGCCGCGCCGGTCGGGTCCGCCTGCTACTCATCACGGGAATCGCCGTCGATGTGATGGTGCTCGGATACTTCAAATACACCGATTTCCTGATCGACACCGCCAATACCGTGCTGCAGACCGATTTTATGTTGCAGCACATCTTGCTGCCGCTCGGTATTTCATTCTTCATGTTTCAGAAGATCGCCTATCTCGTCGACTCCAGCCGCGGCGAGGTCGCCGAGCACGACTTCCTCGAATATTGCTTTTTCGTGATGTTTTTTCCACAGCTACTGGCCGGGCCGATCACCCACCACAGCGAGATTTTTTCGCAAATCAAGGGACCGTGGGCGTTCGCAATCAAGCCGAGCAACTTCATGCTCGGGCTGACTATCTTTGTTATCGGCCTGTTCAAGAAGGTGGTTCTCGCCGACAACTTCGCGCCCTTGGTGTCGAGCGTCTACGATGCCGCCGGCGCCGGCCAGCCGCTCGATTTCTTCACCGCCTGGCAGGGGGCGATCGCCTTCAAGTTCCAGCTCTATTTCGACTTCTCCGGGTATTCCGAGATGGCGCTCGGCGCCGCACGCCTGTTTGGCATCCAGCTGCCGCTCAACTTCAACTCGCCCTATCGCGCGCTCAACGTCGTCGATTTCTGGCGGCGCTGGCATATGACATTGTCGCGCTGGTTGCGCGACTACGTCTACATCCCGCTCGGCGGCAGCCGCTGCAGCACCGGGCGGCTTTATTTCAACCTGATGGTCACGATGGTGCTGTCCGGCCTCTGGCACGGCGCGGCTTGGCACTTCGTCTTCTGGGGCTCTCTGCAGGGCGGCGCCATGGTCATGAACCATGCGTGGCGCAGCATGTGGCGGCCGATCAACGCCTGGTGGTCGAACACGGTCGCCCGTTTGGTGACGTTCTTCGGACTGACCATGGTTCTGGTGACGCATCGCGCGCCGTCGATGGACGTGGCCTTGCAGGTTTATCGCGGCATGTTCAACCTGCCCGCTTCGTGGCACGATGCCTTGGGTCGGTTCGGCGACGGGCTCGGTTGGCTGGGGGTTCGCTTCGACGGACCACCGGTTTCCGCCGAGCAGCGCGATCTCGTGCTGTGGCTGATCGTTTGGATGGCGGTCGTGTGGTTTCTGCCGAATACGCAGCAAATGCTGGCCCGCTGGCACCCCGCCTTCAACTATGGGGTGACCGAGCGGGAGCGCGATCCGCCGCTCCTCGAGCGGATACCGTCATTGAGCCGCCATCTGCCGTGGCGCCTGGAATGGCGCCCGAATGCCGCTGCCGCGGTGTTTATCGGCGTGCTTGCCGCCCTCGCCTTGCTCAACCTTCACCACATCAGCGAATTCCTCTATTTCCGGTATTGAGTGTTAAAGTCAAGATGGCCGGCGCAGTATGATATAGCTTCCCGCTTTTGCGCGCTTTTGCGGGAAGGACGAATAAGCGGCGCAAAATGAGCCTTTCAGGGGAGGGAAGCGATCGATGGTGAGATCAAAGGAGCGATTCCGCACCTACCTCGCGTGGTTGCTGGCGACCGCCGGCTTGATCGTCGCAGCGTGCTTTGTGGTCAATTGTTTGGTCGATCCCCTTTGGTATCTGAAGGGAAATGTCCTGACCGGGATCAACTATCCCTTCAACGAACGCCTGGCGACCATTATCAGGTTCTTGCCACGACAGCAGGATTATGATTGCGTAATTCTTGGCACTTCGCGTGCGAGCCTGCTGCCCGAGGAAAATATCCAAGGACATCATTGCTATAATTTATCGTTTTCGGACGGTCAGGCGAGCGAATACCTTCTCTACGCGAAGTATTTACGGAAACGCGGCTTTGCGCCGTCCCTGGTGATCGTCGACGTCAAACGCGTGGAGTTCATCGGGCCGGAACAGGCCGTCGAGGTGCCCGACTTCATCCGCACCGGTGAGGCGCCGCCGTCGATCTTTGCCAGCTATCTCTCGCTCGATGCGCTCGATTTCTCGATCCGCACGTTGCGCGAGGACGGGCCGCACCATCGCTATTACGATCAGGACTTTCACGCCCAGCTCGAGGTCAGATCAAAGCGTCATCGTTACGATCCGCACGGCCCGATCGAGGCGATGCCGCCGCCGTTCGAGGTGCATGCCCAGCGCGCTGCGCCGTATATCGAGCTGCGCCGTCAATTCCCGACGGCGCGCGCCATCGGCTACATTCCGCCGGAATCAGCTTGGCGCATCGCCGCCTTCAGCCTCACCGGCGAGCTCGATGCCTATCTCGCCGCGATCGGTCAGGTCGCCGCGGCGTATGATGAGTTTCTCGACTTCTCCGTCCCGTCGGCGCTGACCGAGGGCAAAGAGGGGACCTATGACGGTTCGCATTATTCGCGAGCGGTCAACGCAAAAGTCCTGGCCGGTCTCCTCGCGGACCAGAGCGATATCGCCGTCGATTGGCGACGGCAGAATGTGGCGGCGATCACCGCGCTCTACCATCGCCGCCTGGCGCAATTCATGGAGACGACGAGTGAAGGCGAAGCAGGCGCGAAGCGATAGGCTCGCGAGCTACAGGGCGTGATCGAGGAATTGATCCTCTCCGTCGATCGACGACGTTTCGCTCATTGATCGCGGTTGAGGATCTCGACGAGGCCGGCAGGGGGATCGACGCGCAATTCGTCGCCGGTGCGGAAAAGCTGGGTCACATCGCCCTCGAAGCGGTCGACCAGCGCGACGGAGGCAAAGGCTGCACCTTGTGCTAGGATCGGGTTGACCCGGTTGAAGATCAGCGCCCGCGGGACGATGCCTCGCGCCGCCATGTCGTGCAGCATCCAGGCGGTGGCGACGCCGCCCTTTGCGGTATCGAGAACGAGGATGCGGTCGGCAAAACTCTGTCCCGCGAGCTTGTGGCTCGGACGGGAAAAGATCCCGCGCTCACGGTCGAGATCGTAGCGCGCACTGAAATTGTCGGCGGCGACGAGCGCCGTCCCTGTCACCGCGGGTCCGATGCCCTTGTGGCAACGCAACACTATCGGCACTAAAGCACCCGTCCGGCGACAGCCGAAGCGACGCAATGCTCGAGGCCGGCCAAGCTCGGCCGGTAGCCGTAACCGCCGATGATGTTGACGAGCTTGGCCGAGTTGGTCATCAGGCGGGTCCAGCCATTCGCCTCGGCCATCTCGCGGGCATAGCTCTGGTAAAAGCAGATCCCCTGCGCGACGACTGCGCCCGACCCCTCGATCCGGCTCGTCAAACCCATCCGGTCGGCGGCGTGCTTGATCTCCGGAGAGGTCGCGACGATCACCGTCGTATCGGGGTGCACCCGGCGCCCGTCGAGGGCGCGAGCGACTGCCTCCATCTCGAACAGCGACAGCTGCGGCGCGGCGAAGACGACGACGTCGAGCTTGTCGCCCGGCGCAGCGTGCCGGGCGACAAAGGCTTCGATCTCGTCCCGGCCGATGGAGAGGGCAGGGGGCGCGGACCCCGTGAAGACAACTTCTTCGGCGGTGATGCCGGGCATGTGGAAGAGGGCCGCCGACCCAAAGCTCGCCAGCGCGGTGCCGAAATGCTTCAGCGCGTCGGAACCGGGGACCTCGGCAACGCCCTCGATCACCGGAACTTCCCAATAAGACCCGCAGGCCTCGCCGACGATCCCGCCGACGGCGCCCCATTCGCTCAAGTCACGCGGCGTCGCAGTCAGCCGGAACCGCCTGGTCGCATGCCGGCAGGCATCGAGGTGATACCCATAGCGCGGGGTCCGGCCGGTCAGCGCGGCGGCCAGCGCCGAAGGGCCACCTTCGAAATTGCTGCGGGCGCCGAGCACACTGTTCGAATAGATCACGACCCCGGTGTCGCCATAGGCCAGATGCTCGCCGCGGATCGGCGCCAGGATCGTCTGGTAGTTGATGCAGGTATCCGTCATCAGCACACCGAAGGCGCGCAGAGCGGTGATCGCCCGGGTTTCCAGCGCCACCATCTCCGTTGTCTGGCCGAGCCGGCGGTAGACCGCGAAATCGATCCCGCGCGGGTCGGTGATCGTCGGCACCCGGACCCGCCGCTCGGCCTCGGGTGCGGCGGCGAGGTCTTCGAGAAACTGGATTCCGGCTTCACCCAGGGATTCGGTGTCGGCCATGATGTGGGCTTGCGACACCGCGACAAAATCCGCGGCGTCGAAGAATTCCCCGACCGCGATCTGGTGGGCGATCGCCCAGCGCCGCGGCTCGCCAAGCTCGCCGGCGAGCATCGCGCTCTCTTCATCTGTCAGCCGCATGAATCCACCCACCGGTCCGGTAGCACTGTCGCGCCGGTGATCCTCGCGGCAGCCGCGGCGGTCAAGTGCAGAATGCGGCGATCATATCGAACAGGGTGCCGGCGCCGTTGAAGCCCCACAGCGCGAAGGCGGCGACGCCGAGCATAACGGCGACGATCCCGGTCGACCACAGCAGCCGATAGGGTGTGTCGGCGGGCGAAGATCCGGCGGGCCTTATCCGCTCGGCGCGGGAGTTTAGGACGAGCCGCGCAACGCGGCCGTCTCGGATGCGGGCGCCGATAGTGCTCATGCCGGCGCTGCCGCCATGGCGAGCCGCGGTACCGGCCGCTCGCGAATGCACCAGTGAATGACGGCAGCGAACAAGCCCAGCCCGACCGCGATCCACCACATCATATCGTAGTTGCCCTGGATGTCGTAGAGCCGGCCGGCGCCCCAGCCGCCGAGGAAGCTCCCGAGCTGATGACTGAAGAACACCGTGCCCCATAGCATCGAGATGTGCGTCGAACCGAACATGTAACCCACGAGGCCGCTGGTAAGCGGAACGGTGCCGAGCCAGAGGAACCCGAGCGAGGCCGAGAACAGCAGCACCGAAACCCATGACAGCGGCAATGCGAGAAACATCACGAAGGCGAGCGCGCGTAAGGCGTAAAGCAGCGCCAGCATGTCCTTCTTCGGATATCGGCTCCCGAGCCAGCCCCAGATCAACGAGCCGGCAATGTTGAACAGGCCGACAAGGCCGATGGCCCAGCCTCCGAGTTCGAGGGCCGAAACCCTAGTGCCGAAGAACGACATGCCGACCGCCTTGTCGGAAATGTACGAGGGGAGGTGGAGCCCGATGAATGTCACGTGGAAGCCGCACACGAAGAAACCGATCGTGAGCAGCCAGAAGCCTTGCGTCCGGAACGCCTCCTGCAGCGCGCCTTTGGTGCCTTGCGGGATAGCTGCGTCGGGCTTGGGGGCCGCGGCGCGTTGTTCGCGCAATCCGAAGGCAAGCGGCACCATCACCATCGACATCACGCCGACGATGAACATCGTCGTGTGCCAGTTGTCGAGCCGAGACTGCAGCAGCGACACGAACGGCACGATGGCGAATTGACCAAACGATCCGCCGGCGGTCGTGACACCGAGCGCGACCGAGCGTTTCTCGGGCGGCGTCTGCCGGCTGATGGAGCCGAAGATCGGCCCGAACCCCGCGGCCGCCATGCCGATGCCGCACAACACATTTCCGAGCGTGAGCATGACGCCTTCGGTCGCGAACGCGATCATGAACATGCCGCCTACGTAAAGGACGCCACCGGCGACGACGGTCCGTGCCGTGCCAAAACGATCCGCGAAATTGCCGACAAACGGCGAGAACGCGCCCATCAGCAGCATCGCCAGCGCGTTGGCGAACGACCACAGCTCGCGGCCGACACGGAGGTCGGCTGCGATCGGCTTCTGAAAAATGCCGAAGCTTTGGCGCGCGCCTATCCCGATGGTGAGAATCACGGCCCCACAGATCACGGCGATCCAGAAGCTGCGCTGTTGCGGCTTCACGGCTGCGTTGGACAAGGGCAGGGACATGCCGTGC
>WNFR01019041.1_pt1 | contig 11882 bp, 13 predicted proteins | sample 5400221 | NCBI WGS metagenome assembly WNFR01 (sample SAMN13153357, study PRJNA577476) | soil metagenome | isolation source: 40 cm soil under Madrone tree | place: USA:California | collected 2016-06-14 | reverse complement strand
GTTACGTGGACCAACCGTGACGATATCCCTCACACCATAGTCAGCACGGATGATCCGAAAGCGTTCAAGTCCAAAGTGCTCGACACGGACGAAAAGTTCTCCTCCACCTTCAGCAAACCGGGAACTTATCCGTACTTCTGTTCGATTCATCCGAAGATGACCGGCACGGTCATCGTGCAGTGAGTGAGGAGCGACCTTGCATCCGTTCGACATAAAAACAGTGCTTTTCGCGAAGCATGCGCAACACGTCGTGCTCATTCACTTCCCGATCGCGCTGTTTATCATCGGCGTCCTCTTTGATTTTCTTTCGCAATGGAAGAACCAGCGCCTACTGGCTGCGGCGGCCTATTACAACTTGCTCGTCGCGGCGATCGCAACCCTACCCGTCGTAGTCAGCGGAATTCTCGCGTGGCAGTGGGAGCTCGAGGGGCAAAAACTGAAAGGCATCCTTTTGATGCATCTGGTGATGGGATGCGTGTCAACCGTCCTCATCTGGGTGGTGTGGTCCATCCATACGAAGACCCGGCGGAAACAACAAGCAGTCCTGCCTGGATACCGCTTGCCGATCGAGGCTGTGGCCGTAGTGATCGTCGCACTGACAGGACACCTCGGCGGGTTTCTCAGTGGAGTGAATGGACCGGGATAGGAGTGTTCCTAAACTCCTGAGACAAGAGTCGGTCGATCGTCCAATAGGACAATCTGACAGGGGGGATTCGGCAAAAGGAAGAGCGGCATTGGCAACGTTTGAAAAAAACCATTCGAAGAGACCGAATGGCGGAAAGGAAGCATGAAAATGAAAACTAAAGCTGTATTGGCGATCGTGGCGCTGTCATACGCGCCGCTCGGGGTGGCAGGAAATAAGGCGGAATACCCCAATGTAAAAGTAGCGGAGTTTGTGATCGAAGAGCTGGATGTAACTTCGCTGCCGTCTACGCTCCGGCCGAAGAAGGAAAAAGGCAAGAAGACATTTGCAGATTACGGATTCACGGTGCAGACAGTGGACGAAACCGAAGCCGTCATCGAGGCGGCGGGTGGAGTGAAGAGGTTGGCGATCAGGGTTCTCGACCGGAAATCCTCAGGAATCTACGTGTGTTTTGCAGGGCCCGGCGAAAGCGGCGGCCCAGCAAAAACGCAAAGTGTGCTCGTGCTGAAAAGGAACGATCCGAGTGCATTGCTAAAAGGGCGCGAATCCTTTCGAGAGTTTGCTGCATGCCCGGTGATTGGCGGAAGCGACTCCACGGCAACCTCGTATTGAGGGGACTGAGGAGCTATGTCGAAACACGGATTTCCAATAATGTTTTGTGACTTTGGGCGTTGTCGTCCCGACGGATCAGAGGATCTGTTCATGGGCGACACTGATGTGCGACCTTAGCACTTCCCTCCCGATTGCCAGAATGAATTCTGCCCTCTCTGCCACGCGAGACTTTTAGCTCAACAACGAACGGAACGCAGTCGATAGTCTGCGTGGAGACAGTCTGTTGATAGAAGCTTTCCTTGAAACGGCCGCTCCGCGCGGCGCCAATGTAGTTCTCGTCCTCGAAATCGCCATGGGGGTAGGTCTGTTGGTCGGTGCTCGGCTTGCTCGCAAGGGGCGCTTTCGGCAACACGCCTGGTGCCAATCCGTAATCGTGCTTCTGAACCTCGCTGTAGTTGCGGTGATGATGATTCCTTCCTTCCGCGTTCATGTGCTTCCGAGGGTTCCGGCCAAGCTCGGCAAGGCTTACTACGCATTGGCCACGGCGCACGGAGCGTTCGGGACCGTAACGGAACTCGCGGGACTGTACATCTTGCTGTCCGCGGGCACGAGCGTCCTGACGGAAAGATTGCGAATCATTAAATACAAGGCGTGGATGCGAAGCGTCCTCGTGCTCTGGTGGGTCGTGCTGTTGCTGGGAATAGCAACATACACGCGCTGGTACGTGCCGCATTTGTTTCGGAAATAGATTTGCGTGTGCGATTCACCGGAGAGAGATTGAAGATCGTCCCGATTTGCTTGCTTTGCATGTTGAGCGCCTTTGCTCAACTCAGCCAGGCACAATCCGGGATTCCATCCGTACCAGAGGCTAATCCGGGACGACCCACGGTATCCACGCCGGCGACACTCACGCCGATTGGATACCTACAGTTCGAGAATGGCGCGCTCTTCGCGGACCGACTCGACAGAGTTTTCAAAGCGCATCGGAATCGGCCAAGTTACGAAAGTGTCCGTTCTTCCGCGGGTGGAGCTGTTCGTGCAGAGTGAGCCGCTCGCCATCAGTCACGCAAACGACCGGACGGCGGTACATGAAGGAGAGGTCTTCGCAGGTATGCAAAGCGTGCTCTTTGCTGGTGACGAATCACGCCCAACTGTTTCGGTCAGCTACGTTCGGCAGGTTCACACAAGTGTCGCCCCGGAACTCGACGTTGGCACTTTTCGACAATCAACTTCGATTCTTCTAAGTGAAGATCTACACGGCTTTCACTTCGATACGAACGGGATACTCGCCGAGCAGGTGCAGGGCGCTGTACAGAGCCCACTCTCTCGACGCTGGGACCTTCAGGCCTTCGAGAGCGGCCTGGGGTATCATGGCTCCCGTCTCCCAGAGGGCCTCCCTGCTCATGTCCGCCACCGCACCCACATTAGCTCCTCGTCGGCCCCCGGGCCCCCGGGGACTTCCCTTTGTGGGCACTTCGTTCATGGCCAGCCGCGATGCCACCCAGGCGCTCACCCGCTGGGCCCGCGAGTATGGCGACATCGTCTACTACCGCTTCTTCGATTTTCGCTTTTACGTTTTGTTTCACCCGCAGCACGTCGAGCAGGTCTTGCTGGGGAAGACCGGCAACTTCGTCAAAGGGATCACCTCGCGCGCCAATCCAGAACTGTTTGGGAACGGCCTGCTCACCAGCGACGGCGATTTTTGGCGGCGGCAACGCAAGCTGAGCAACCCTGCGTTTCACCGCGAAAGCCTGGTTCGCTACGCCGACATCACCACCGAAGAAGCCTCGCGATTGCTGCAAGCATGGAAGAACGGCGAGACCCGCAACATCCACAACGACATGATGTATGTCACCTTGCGCATCGTCCTGCAGTCCCTCTTCGGCAGCGATCTTGGCGAGAGCATCAAGGTGATCGAACCGGCGCTCGACGCCATCATGGTCAGCTCTTCCGGCTTTCATTCCATCGCTTTTTTTCTGGGCATCCCTACGCCCACCCGCGCCCGCCACTTTCGCGCCGTGCGAGAGATCGATCGCGTCGTGTACGGGTTAATTGCGCGCGGCCGAGAGAAACTGAAGAGCAGCGACGGCCGCGATCCAAACGCGGAACGCCAAACTGCGGGCGGCGCAAAAGATCTGCTCACACTGCTCCTGACCGCGCGCGACGATGATGGTAATTCGATGAGCGACCAGCAGCTTCGCGACGAGGTGATCACGCTGCTGCTCGCGGGGCATGAGACCACGGCGCTGAACCTTTCCTGGAGCTGGTATCTGCTCGCGCAGCATCCGGAGGTCGAAGAGAAGCTGCACGCGGAACTCGATGCCGTTCTCGGGGGCCGGCCGCCATCCGCTGCCGATCTCCCGAAACTGCAATACACCGATCGAGTGATCCGCGAGACGCTGCGGCTCTACCCACCGGCCTGGCGGATTTTTCGAAGAACGCAGGAGCCCTTTACAGTCGGTGAATACGTTTTACCCGCCGGCTCCAATATTGTGCTGAGCCAATGGGTGACGCAGCGCGACCCTCGCTGGTTCAGCGAACCCGAGCGTTTTCATCCCGACCGCTGGAGCGAGGAGGCAATGGCGAAGCTGCCACGCTTTGCATACTTCCCTTTCGGCGGCGGCCCGCGCGTCTGCATTGGCGCTGGTTTCGCTATGATGGAAGCGACGTTGCTGCTCGCCACCATCGCCCAGCGCTTTCGCATGCGCCTGGCCCCCAATCAGCGCATCGAGCCGCTCGCCAGCATCACGCTGCGGCCGAAAAATGGAATTCGCGTGCAGTTGGAAGAGCGAACCGCCGCGCGTGTTACCCCTAGCGCACCAGCGAAGAGCGCGCCGGCAAACGCGGCGTCCCCCTGAAATCAAAGAGGGCGGGATAAACAACCCGGCGCTACAAAATGGTGGAGGAGATTTGCTCGAGGCGGTCAAGACTACAATTTTGGTTGTCAGCGCGCTGTTCCCCATCGTAAACCCGCTGGGCGGAAGCCCGATATTTCTGGCGCTGACGCGGGAGTATACCGGGCAGGCGCGAAGGATGCTCGCGCAGCAGATTGCCGTGAATAGTTTCATTTTGCTGATTGCCTCGTTTTTGACGGGCACGCATATGCTGGCGTTTTTCGGGATTTCCCTGCCGGTGGTGCAAGTGGGCGGCGGGTTGATTGTGATTTCGACGGGATGGTCTCTGCTGAAGCAGAAAGAGGAGGATGATCGCGGAACAGCGCATCGGGAAATGGACCCGCAGGATATTTTCCGGCACGCGTTTTATCCGATGACCTTGCCGCTGACCGTGGGGCCGGGATCGATTTCGGTGGCGATCACGCTGGGAGCGAACGCGGCGCGCCACTTGCCGCAGAATCTTCTGGACATAGTGGGCGCTGTAATTGGCTCATTACTGATCGCGGTGAGTGTGTTTTTGTGTTACGGATTCGCGGACCGGTTGGCACGGTTGCTGGGCGCGACGGGGATGAGCGTGATCATGCGGCTATCGTCATTCTTGCTGGTGTGCATTGGCGTGCAAATTCTTTGGAATGGAGCTAGCGTGTTGTTGGGATCGCTGGCGAAATGAAGACCCATGGAGAGGCATTTCGCTGCGCGGTCCGGCTGAGGCATGGCGAGCGATATCGAGGTCAATCGTAAGAGCATAGTCTGAAACCTGTGCGACTTGGAGGTTGAAATGAGCAAGCGAAGGATCACGATTTTTGTGGGACTGATTCTCGGATGCGGGATTTTTTTGGCGGGCGGGATTTCTCTGACGCGCGGTGTCGCGGTGGCTCTTGCCGCTCGTGGTCCGAGCGAGAACGGGCCTGCCAGCGCAGGCAGGCTGAAGCCCGCCCCTACAACACCTCGCGCTACGCCCTCCGCGGCGGGGACGGTTGGCGAATTGAAGGTCACGGTTGGCGAATTGAAGGTCACCATCAAGGAGTGGGATGTGCCGACCAAGGGCGCGCATCCGCACGACCCGGCGATGGCTCCGGATGGCTCTTTGTGGTTTACCGAGCAATTGCAGAACAAGCTGGGGCGATTGGATCCGGCTAGCGGTGCTTTCAAGGAGTACGTGCTGAAGATTGAGGATTCCGGTCCGCATGGGCTGGTGGCGGATGCGAACGGGAACATCTGGTTCACGGGAAATGGGAAGGGGTACATCGGGAAGCTCGATCCGAAAAGCGGCGCGGTGACGGCATATCAAATGCCAGATGAAAAGGCGGAGGACCCGCACACCGCGGTGTTCGATGCGCGCGGGATCTTGTGGTTTACCGTACAGGTGGGAAGCATGGTGGGGCGGCTGGACCCGCGCACCGGCAAAATCGACTTGAAGGCGGTGCAAGGCCAGCGCCCGCTTCCCTACGGCATCGCCATCAACAGCAAAGGCGTGCCGTTTTTCTGTGAATTCGGCACCAACAAAATGGCCAAAATCGATCCGCAGACCATGGCGATTACGGAGTTCAAGCTCCCGGAAGGCGCGCGGCCGCGCCGCATGGCCATCGACGCGGAAGATAGAATTTATTTCACCGATTATGAGGGCGGAAATCTGGGCCGCCTCGATCCCGCAACCGGCGCCGTGAAAATGTGGCCATCGCCGAGCGGAAAGGGCGCGGCGCCTTACGGAATTACCATCACGCCGGACGGAGCCGTATGGTTCAGCGAATCCGGCATGAAGCCAAACACGATGGTGCGCTTTGATCCCAAAACGGAGCAGTTCGCGCTCACCACGATTCCCTCGGGCGGAGGAACGGTGCGCAACATGGTAGCGACTCCCGACGGCCGCGTGTACATCGCGTGCAGCGGCGTGAACAAGGTCGGCGTCGTCCAGCCTTCGCGGTAGGCACAGCACCTCCTCGCCCGAATTCGAGTGCCGGCGATTGCTCGATTCGACACCCGCCTTGTACAGCGCTTGTGACCTCTGTGCCGGGGTAAGTTACGCTGTGTGAAATTCACTGGAGGCATACGATGAAGCGTTTTGTGCTGGTCAGTACGCTGTGCTTGGCGTTTCCGCTGCTAGGAACCGCGCAACAGGCTGCCGCCGATGCTCCAGCATCGAAGGAAGACATTGAAAGGTACTTCCAGGTCATGCATCTGCAGGATACGATGAAGCAGATGATGGATGTAATGACCAAGCAAATGCACCAGATGGTGCACGCGCAGATTTCCAAGAATGCCGCGAATCTCCCTCCAGATTTTGAGGCGCGCATGAACAAAATGACGGACGAGCAGTTGAAGAACTTTCCGGTCGAAGAGATGCTGCAAGCCATGATCCCGGTTTACCAGAAGCACTGGACCAGAGGGGACGTCGATGCGATGGTCGCTTTCTACTCAACGCCTACGGGGCAGAAAGTGTTGAGGGAACTTCCGGCCACGATGGCGGAAGGAATGCAGGCTATAACCCCCATCATGCAAAAGAGAGTGAACGGAATGATGGAACGCGTGCAGCAGGAAGTCGCGCAGATGGTGAAAGATTCGAAGATCAGACCTGGTCAAAGCTCGCAAGCCACACCTAACTAACAAAACCAAAAAAACTCTCGTGGGACAAACCCTATAGCGCAGGGCGGAGTCTTCGCAGCCCTGCGGCTTTTGGGGGGAGAAGACTGTGTGGACTAACGCACGACGCCGGAGAGGGGGCTGGAGGCGGCGGCGTAGAGGCGCTTGGGCATGCGGCCGGCGAGGTACGCTTTGCGGCCGGCGGCGGTGGCGTCGCGCATGGCTTCGGCCATTAGGACGGCATCTTGAGCTTCGGCGATGGCGGTGTTCATGAGGATCGCGTCGGCACCCAGCTCCATGGCTTCCGCAGCGTCGGAGGCGGTGCCGACTCCAGCGTCGACGATGAGCGGAACTTCGGTGATGCGTTCGCGGAGAATGCGGAGATTGGATGCGTTTTGGATGCCGAGGCCGGAGCCGATGGGCGCGGCAAGCGGCATGACGGCAGCGGCGCCAGCGTCGATGAGCTTGCGAGCGGCGATGAGGTCGTCGTTAGTGTAGGGGAGGACCACGAAGCCTTCCTTGACGAGAACGCGAGTGGCTTCGATGAGCTGCTCGGTGTCCGGAAACAAAGTTTGCTGGTCGCCGATAACCTCCAGCTTGACCCAGTTGGACAGCCCGACCTCGCGCGCAAGACGCGCGGTGCGAATGGCTTCGTCAGCGGTGTAGCAGCCCGCAGTGTTAGGAAGGATAAAGATTTTTTCGCGGTCGATAAAATCCAGCAGCGATTCTTTCGAGCGGTCGGTGAGATTCACGCGGCGGACCGCGACGGTGACCATCTCCGCGCCGGAGGCGGCGTGGGCGCGAGCCATTTCTTGAAAGCTGCGATATTTGCCGGTGCCTACAATAAGGCGAGATTGAAAGGCGCGGCCGGCGATAACCAGTAAGTCGGACATGGCGAACCTCGCTATGATTATTCCCTTGCCGCACGGGCGGAGCCACTATTGCGGTCACAACTAACCCGTAAAAGAACCTCTAGCATGATAGTTCCGTTTGAAATTGAAAACCAAGCGAATTGGCCTAGCTCCTGATTAACGCGGCGACGGAACAAAGGTGTTCACAATTGGACAGACCCCCGCTTTCGTCGCCGCTAGTATGGCCCCTGGCCGGGAGCTAGACAGCTAGCGCGCAGACGAGTCCATCGATCCTTAGGTAAGGGTAGCCGACTAGCCGAGCGCCTGGTCTTCTCTTCCGCTTGTCAATTCGAAACTTCGGAGGTAAAGGATGAAAGTCAAGATCGCGATGGCATTTCTTGTGTTTTTCACGTTTGCGAGTACTGCCGGACTGGCTACGGCGCAGGACATAACAAAAACCACTCATAAGAAAGTGCGGACGCTCACGGGCTGCGTTCAAAAGGGCGACGACGCCAATGAGTACCAGCTTACTACGGCGAAAGGCGGCACGTGGGAGATCAAGAGCGACAGCCTCAAGCTCGGAGATCATGTCGGTCATTCGGTGACGATTACCGGCGTGGTACCCAATGCCAAAATGCACGGCATGAAGGAAGACGCGAAGACCGAGGGAAAAGAGCACGGCATGGGTAAGAACTCCACCGAGCATGGTCACCTGACGGTAACGAATTTGACGATGGTCAGCGACACTTGCAAGAAGTAATGCTGGCTATACATTCCTTTGGCTTCACCAAACTCGATGACGCCTGCGCCGCTAGGCTCTAACCACTTCACCTTCACGGGGACAACTAGGGGAGGCCACTTGGACGTGTGTAACTAACCAGGCGCTGACTGCGCGCTGGCCCTTCGAATCGTGATTTGGCTACAATTCAATCCCTGATGTTAGACGGGGCGAACACCAGCGCGCTTCTCTTGGCTCAAGCTGTGCCTTCTTTTTCGCGCTCGGAGCTGCGCTGGGAACTAGCCAATATTGCGGCCGCCGTCGCTCTTCTGTCGGTCGCTCTCGCCGCAATCGCTCTTTTCTGCTTTCGCCGCAGTACGCGCGACCTCACGCTGATTTATTTCAGCCTGTTCTGCATTCTCTATGCCGTCAGGCTGTTGGCTTATCTCCCGTCGTTCCGCGCTCTCTTCGACGAGTCGCGAATGTTTTGGAGCTACCTCGGTTGGGTCATCTCCTCTATTATCATTCTTCCCGGCGGCCTCTTTCTTTACCAACTCGTCGGCGAATACCTCAGAAAGTTCCTTCGCTGGCTTCTCACCGCACGAGCGCTGTTCGCGGTTTTCGGGATCCTCGCCGCCGCGCGTGGAATCACTCCGGCCAAACTCGGCGTCGCAAACAACATCATCGCGCTCGCCACGCTCGCGGCCACCGCGCTGTTCCTGGTCGCCAGCAGACGACGCCTGGGCCCGCGCGAACGCTTAACCCGCGAAATTCGTGTTTTCGTCGCGGGTTTTCTCGTATATCTTCTGTTCATCCTGCACGCAAATCTCGTGGCCCTTAAGATCTTGCCTGGCCACAACGTGGAGTTTATTGGTCTCCTCGTTTTCGTCGCGTGTCTCGGATACGTGTCCGCGTTCCGTACCTTCGCGAACGAAGAACGACTCCTCGCCATCGACAAAGAGTTGGAAATCGCCCGCCGGATTCAGTCCTCCGCGCTTCCGCACAGCGTCCCGACGCTCACGGGACTCGAAATTGCTGCGCGCTATGTGCCCATGAGTGCCGTCGCCGGCGATTTCTACGATTTCCTTTGCATCGATGAAAAGCGCGTCGGCATTCTGGTCGCCGACGTCACCGGACACGGCATTCCCGCCGCCCTGATCGCCTCCATGCTCAAGGTCGCTTTCGCGGGCCAAGCGGCTCACGCCCACGATTCCGCGCGCGTTCTCACCGGCTTGAACCGCTCTCTCTGCGGCAAGTTCGAAGCGCACTTCGTCACCGCCGCTTATCTCTTTGTGGATCTAGAGAAGAGCCTGCTGCACTACTCCGCCGCGGCCCACCCACCCCTCATGCTGGCCTCGGGCGCCGCAGGTAACGTCCGGGAAATTGAACAGAACGGCCTGATGTTGGGTATGTTTCCCGAAGCAGTCTACTCTTCTGTGGAAATCCGCGTTTGCCCCGGAGATCGCTGTCTGCTCTACACGGATGGCATCCTCGAAGCCGCGAACGCCGCTCAAGAACAATTCGGCAAGTCGCGTTGCAAACAATTTCTGGAAACGCAGCGCGATATTTCTGCCACACGTTTCGCCAATACCCTCCTCGATAGCGTCGCCGTTTTTTCCGGCTACAACTCCGCCCGGGCTCAGGAGGACGACATTACCCTCATCGTCCTCGACTTTCAGTAGGACTCTTCGTGTTCAAGAGGAATGTCGGCTTGTTTCGGGAGTCATCCGCGAAATCCATTCCCCACTGGCAGTACAATTGTCCGATGTTCGTCCTCAAGGCACTCCTGGCGACTCTCCTCCTGGCAGGGCTCGGCGTGGCGCAACAGCATGTCTCCTTTCCAACTCAGGACGGAGGCATCGTCTACGCAGATATCTACGGAAAAGGCGAGCGCGGCGTCGTGCTGGCGCACGGAGGCCGCTTCAACAAGGAGAGCTGGGAGAAGCAGGCGCAGGCGCTGGTGAAGGCCGGATTCTGCGCGCTGGCCATCGACTTCCGAGGGTACGGCCAGTCGCGCGGACCCCAATCGAAGTCGGCTGACGAGGGCGTCGAGTACGACGTATTGGCCGCAGTACGCTACCTCCACAAGACCGGAGCGAAAACCGTATCCGTTATCGGGGCGAGCTTTGGAGGCGCGGCGGCTGCCGATGCCTCTATGGAAGCTGAGCCGGGCGAAATTGATCGGCTGGTGTTGTTGGCAGCGTGGACCGACCGACCGCCAGAGAAGATGAAGGGTCGCAAGCTGTTCATCGTGGCCCGAGGCGATGCAAACGATGACGGACCGCGGCTGCCTAAGATTCGTGCGAATTACGAGAGAGCTGTGGGGCCGAAAGAGTTGGTCATCCTCGATGGCTCCGCACACGCACAGTTCCTATTCGCGACCGACCAGGGAGCGCGGCTGATGCGCGAGATCTTGCGATTCCTTTCACAGCCTTAAGCCCTCCAATCGAATGCGCAAGAATGCGCGCTTCCGGATTTCACTTCTCCGGTAATCCGACTAACCGGGAGTCGGCCAAGATGGAGGTGCCACCCAAATCCCTCGACGAAAAGAAATTCTCATGCTTGTTTCGCGCGCCCAGACAACGCTGACATCAAGGGCAAAAGGACACTGGTAATCAAAAGGGCGCCCAGCGTTCCATCGTAAGTCGACATGATGAATGTGAACACTGGAAACACACACGTTCCAACCAAAACAAAGTGCAAGCCGTCTGGGCGGGAAAAGCCTCCACCGCTATTGCTCGCACTGACCGACATCATCACGGGGCCGAAGAGCCAGATGCCGAGGACTGCGAACAAGGCGAAGGTTAATTTGTCTTTGGACGTTCTCCGAATCTTCCAATAGAAACTTAAAGCGAGACAGGTAATCAGCGGCAGTAGAATGGTAAGGGTGATGGTTTCGATTCCCGAAAACCGATAGCCGCGTAGCAAGTGCAGAAATACGCTCGGAACCCAAAAAATCAGCGGTCCCAAAACTATGTATCTTAACGCTGGCAAATAACTCTTCATAATCACCTCCCCTCGCTCATCAGGGAGTGCATGCTCTTCAGCTAATTGTAATTAACTAACCCTCATGGCACAAAGTAATCTCAGCGCCTGGTAAAACGCGCTAATCGCACAAGTGACGCACTACCGGATTTCACCACAGAGGACACAGAGCAGAGTACACTTCTGTGCTTACTTTGAGATGGAGGAATGACGATGAGGATTTGGATAGCGTGTTTTGTGGTGATGCTGATGGCCGGCGCGGGGGCGTTCGCGCAGACCAAGGACGTGGAGATTCCGTATCAGAAATTTGTGCTGGATAATGGGCTGACGTTGATTGTGCATGAGGATCACAAGGCGCCGATTGTGGCGATCAACACTTGGTACCACGTGGGGTCGAAGAACGAGAAGCTGGGGAAGACGGGCTTCGCTCATTTGTTCGAGCACTTGATGTTTGGCGGCAGCGACCATGCCAAGGGCAGTTACATCGAGGCCATGGAGCGCATTGGCGCGACGGATTTGAACGGCACGACGAACAACGATCGCACAAATTATTTCGAGAATGTGCCGACCTCGGCGGTGGACTACACGCTGTGGATGGAATCGGACCGCATGGGCTTTCTGACGCTGGACCAGAAGACTCTGGATTTGCAGCGCGGCGT
>WNFR01013730.1_pt1 | contig 11883 bp, 8 predicted proteins | sample 5400221 | NCBI WGS metagenome assembly WNFR01 (sample SAMN13153357, study PRJNA577476) | soil metagenome | isolation source: 40 cm soil under Madrone tree | place: USA:California | collected 2016-06-14 | reverse complement strand
CACGCGACGCACCAAACGTCGGCGGAATTTCGCTGGCATCCAGTACGCCGATCCTTCCACTGCTCCCGGCCCCCACGTAAAAGAGGCGGCCACCTTTGCCTAACGATTCGGTCACGATTTCAATGGCGCCGGCCAGATTGGCGGCAGCACCGCGCAACGCGTCCTGCACAAATTTCTCTTCTTCGACAAAAAGCTTCACCAGTTCGCGCGCGCCCATCTTCTCCAAATTTTCCGAGCGCGGATTGCGCTGCTCGGTGAGCGCGGCGGCTAGATTGTCGATCTTTTCTTCGGCCGGCGTTGAACCCACACTCGGCCATTCGCCCATTTCCGCGGCGAGCCATGCCGCGCCAAGTTCCGGCGTACGCTCTGCCGCCGCCACTCGCGCGTCGGGGAGATTTTTCTTGAGGCGACGACGAAAGGCGTGGGCGTAGATCGAATCGCGGTAAAACAGGCCGCCCAGGAAAACAACTTTGGGCGCCAGCAGATGAAGGCGCGACGCCACTGCCTCCGTGTACTCGCACAAAACCCGCGCTCCTTCTTCGAGAATTTCGTTCACGCGCGCATCGCCGCTGGCGGCCGCTTCGAAGACAACCGGTGTGAGCATGGCGATCTCCATTTTGTCCGCCGTCTGCGCCCAACGCACCAGTTCGTCGAGATTGTTCAACGAAAGGGCACGCAAGATCTTGGCAGTGAACTGCACTTCGCCACGGTGAAGATCGTATTCGCGCAGAATCAATCGCAGTGCCTGGATGCTGAGGAAATAACCGCCGCCCGCGTCGCCTAAAATGTGTCCCCAACCACCCGCGTTCTCGATGCGCTTGTCACGCCGGCCGGTAATGGATGAGCCGCTACCCGCGTTCACAACGATGCCATCAGCGTGGCCAAGAGCGGCCGCCACACCGGAATCGCGATCGCTGCCGGTAATGATTTTCGCCTTCGGCCAAAGCTCCGCGCAAATACGCGAGAGTAACTGTCGATCTTCCTCCGTGCCGCAGCCGGCGAGGAAAACGCCGGCGCGATTAATTTCCTTTGGCAGCTCCCGAAAGATCGCGCGCAAACGATCCGGCGTGGCCAGGCGAAAATTTGACGGCGGAAGTTTTCCCTGATCGAGGATGCGCAATTCTTTATCGTCGCGCTCGACCAAAACCCACCCGGTCTTGGTTCCGCCGCCCTCGACGCCAAGGATTTTCTCGCGTCCGTTCATTGTCGATCTTTCCGCTGTTTGTATCATGCCTTATGGCCGAAGACGAGGCTCAAGCAGCGAAGCGGATCAAACAGCTGCGGCGCCAGATCAAAGAGCACGACCGCCGTTATTACGACCAGGCGGCTCCCACGATCAGCGACCAGGAATATGACCGTCTCTACAAGGAGCTCGTCGACCTTGAAATGCGGTTCCCAACGCTGGTTACGCCCGATTCGCCGACCCAGCGCGTGGGTGGCAAGCCGCTCGAGGCTTTCGCTCAAATCGAGCATCGGTTACCGATGCTCAGCCTGGACAACACTTACTCCGAAGAAGAAGTCGCCAACTTTTACGCGCGCATCACGCGACTTTTGCCGAATGAAAAAATTCCGGTGGTGGTTGAGCCGAAAGTCGACGGCGTGGCCGTTTCGCTCGTTTATGAAAAGGGAAAGCTGCGTTACGCCGCCACCCGCGGCGACGGTTTGGTCGGCGACGACATCACGCGCAACATTAAAACGATTCGCTCGGTGCCGGAACAACTGCGCGGCGGCGCCCCGAAAGTATTCGAAGTGCGCGGTGAGGTTTACATGGACAAGCGCGGCTTCGCAAAGTTGAACGAGGAGCGAAGCAAGGCAGGTCTGCCGCTGTTCGCAAATCCGCGCAATGCCGCGGCCGGTTCGCTCAAACAGCTCGATCCCGCGCTGGCCGCGAAACGCCCGCTCGGTGTCGTCTTCTACGGAACCGGCGCCATGGAAGGTGTCGATCTTGAAAAACATTCCGAGCTGTTTCCATTGCTCAAAAAATTCGGGCTGCCGCACAGCGAGCGTTGGTGGCTGGCGAAATCGGTTGAAGAAATTTTGCAGGCGATTCGCGAACTCGATCGCGTCCGCCACGATTATCCTTATCAAACCGACGGCGCGGTCGTGAAGGTTGATTCGTTTGCGCAGCGCGAGCGGCTCGGGTTCACCGCGAAATCACCGCGGTGGGCGATCGCTTACAAATACGCAGCGGAACGCGTCCAGACGCGTTTGCTCGATATTTTGATCCAGGTCGGCCGTACCGGCGTGCTGACGCCGGTGGCTGTGCTCGAGCCCGTGAGCGTGAGCGGCAGCACCGTGGGCCGCGCGACGCTGCACAACGAAGACGAAATCAAGCGCAAAGATATTCGCATCGGCGACACGGTGGTGATTGAGAAAGCGGGCGAAGTCATTCCCGCCGTGGTTGAAGTGGTAAAATCGAAGCGGCCGCGTAGCGCCAAACCATTCGATTTTTTCAAGCACATTCACGGCAAATGTCCGGTATGCGGCCAACCGATCAGACGCGATCCGCAATTTGTGGCCTGGCGTTGCGAAAACCTTCACTGCCCGGCCCAGACGACGCGTCGCCTCGAATTTTTTGCAGCGCGCGGCGCACTCGACATCGAAAGTGTCGGCGGGATTGTTGCCGACAAACTGGTCGAGCGCGGATTGGTGCGCGAACCACTCGACTTATTCGAGCTAAAACTGGAGCAGCTCGCCAAGCTGAACCTCGGCACGGACGAAGCGCCGCGTATTTTTGGCGAGAAAAACGCGACGAAAGCGATGCACGCGATTGAATGCGCGAAAACGTTCCCACTTTCGCGCTGGCTTTATGCGCTTGCCATTCCCGACGTTGGCAAGACGACGGCGACACAGCTCGCGCGTTTCCATGAAACCATCGAGGACGTGGCTAACTCAGGATTGCTTCGGCGCGTCGTAGATTACGATATAAAAAAGGAGCAAGCCAAAAAGCTGCGACGAAAAGACCGGACGGCGTATGACGTGTTAAGGCAGGATCTGATTGAAATTAGAGATGCCTTGATTAAGGCCGGATTCGCTGAACCATCCAAAAGCAAGATCGATAAGAACGCCGGTATCGTGACTGAGGTCGGACCAGTGGTGGCACAGAGCGTCCTCGATTTTTTTGCATCGGCGACCGGAAAGAGAATTCTGCAACGGATGAAGCAATTGGGGATTCAGCCTAAACGCGAAAAAATTTCTGTGAAGAGGGCAGCCGAGCTGCCGCTGGCGGGTAAAACTTTTGTGCTCACCGGTACTCTGCCGTCAATGACACGGGAAGAAGCCACGGCAAAAATCGAAGCGCTCGGCGGACACGTCACTGGCAGCGTAAGCAAAAAAACCGACTACGTCCTGGCCGGCGCGGAGCCGGGCAGCAAATTCGACAAGGCGAAAGAACTCGGCGTCCGCGTAATCGATGAGGGGGCGTTTCGGAAAATGTGGTAGGGGCAGTTCGCCGAACCGATCCGAGCCGGATGGGCGTTCGGCGATTGAGGTCAATCGCCCCTACCTTACGGCGTTCTTTGCGGGAGGGATTCCAGATTGAGCGGGATCGCCCGATTTGGAGAGATGGGTGAAGCGATCAACGGCGCACGTTTGCTGGCTGGATGAAAATCGGCCTGAACTTCGAAGATCAATTTCTTGTCGCCGCGCATCACTGTGATGGGAACCATGTCGCCGGCACTAAGAAAAAAGGAGGCGTCAAGAATGTCTTCCGGCTCCTTCACTTTGGTGCGCCCGATCTGCACCACGATGTCGCCTGGCCTCATGCCGGAATCGGCCGCCGGAGTACCTTTAATAACTTCGGAGAAACGTTGGCCCCGATCCAGCCATGGCGCGCCTCGCCGAACCGCGCGAAATCGCTGCGGATTTTTTCTGCGGCCTCGATCGGCAGCGCGTAACAGGAAGAATTATTCTCCAGACTACTAACGACAATTCCGACGACTTCGCCCTTAAAATTCAAAAGCGGCGCACCACCTTCGCCGCGTTGCATGGGCAGATTGACACGCAAATGAGTGGTTTGAAAATAACGCCCGAGACACTTGCGATCAAAGCCGGCGATCATGCCGAAACTGGGAGTCTTTTGTAAGTCGAGCGGAAAACCAATCGCTACTACCGGTGTTGCGATTTCGAGTTCATCCGACTTACCAATCGGCAGCGCGGGCGTGGCGAGATCGACTTTTAACATTGCCACACCGCTGCGGACGTCGGCCAGAAGCTGACGCGCGGCATATGTCCGGCCGCCAAACTCGACTTTAAAATTCTCCGCTTCGCCGCCGACCGAGTAAGCGGTATAAAGCGTTCCCATTGGATCGACAAAAAATCCAGTGCCGGAAAGTTCGCCGTGCTGGTCGCTGGCCTGAATTTTGACGACGGCTTTGGACGCGCGGTCAAAGACGTCTTTAACCTCGCGACTGATTGTGGTGGCCGACTGGTTCTGGCCGCGAAGCAAACCGGCGCTAACAAAGAAACCCAGCGCGAGCGCGAGCTGAGAAACCACCGCTAATCTCGCCTGCAAAAAGAACTCCGGGGAGCAACTAAAACTTGAACGTCGTCTCATAACTCACGGGAACGCTGTCGAGCACATAACGCGGCGTCGTGGCAGTTCGGTGAGTCTGGGCGCTTGGATTGGAGTTGTGTAGCGACCGCGTGCTGAATACCCGTGTCGCGACTGGCGAGGCAAGCGTCCATTCGCCGTCCGGATTGGCCGGCGTGGCGAGTATTTGTCGATCTTGCACAGCGACATTGGTTGGCTCGGGCGTTTGGTAAAGTTTAAGGGAAACAACCGCGGCGCAGACGAGTACGGCTGTAACGGCGGCCGGATAGGACGTGAGTCTGGCCAAGCTCAACTGCAGCATGAAATCACGCGCCCGATCAAGACAGATGCGCCAAAGCGGTTGACGCAAAAATTCATCACGCTGACGGCGATGAAATTCGTGCAGGAAATTCTCGAAGTAACCGGGCGGCGGCTGCTCGTAACGTTTCAGCCGAAGCAGCTTCGTTATTTCGTTGTCGTCAAATTCGTCCATGTCAGCGATGCCTAGGTAACCGGATTCTTTCGAAATTCGTCCAAATAGTTCTGCAGTTGCCGATTCGCGTAAAAGAGCCTGGAGCGTACTGTGCCCTCGGAAACACGCAAGATTTTACTGATCTCAGCGTGGGGCATCCCCTGGATATGAAACATGGTGACCACAGCTCTGTGTTCATCAGACAATTTCATCATCGCCTCGTTCAACCTTTTTTGAAGCTCGGACAGGTCCGCCTCCCGCACCGGACTGCTGGTGGCGGTGGCCTCCAGGAAGACCTTGTCGTTTTGAACGCCGGCATCGACATCATCCAGGCTGAGCTGGAAGCGGCGGCCCCGTTTCTTGAGAAAGTTCAGGGTCATATTCACCGCAATGGAGTGAATCCAGGTGTAGAAGGACGATTTGCCACGAAAACCGCGGATGGCTTTGTAGGCCTTGGAAAAAACGTCCTGCAAAAGGTCGTTCGTGTCCTCGTGGTTGGAGGTCATGTTGTAAACCAGGCCGTAAAGGCGCGGCGAATATTTCACCACCAGCTGGTCGAACGCCGACGCTTCGCCCGCTTGCGCGCGCGCCACTAATTCTCGGTCTTCGTCCACTCGTGGCTGGTCCATCGCGTTCTTCTTAGACTTAACACGAGTGTCGGAGCCGGACGATAGCAAATCGGTCAGGCGGCGAGCGGGCGGTAAGGCGACGGAAGGATTCATTCTCTTCAAGCCAGGCGCGAATCAATCGCGACGATCGCGCATGGAAAGCAGCCAGAGCAAGTTTCCGAGCGCAGCAATAAATGCGGCCACGTAAGTGAGGGCCGCCGCGTTCAGCACCTTGTTGACGCCTGCGACCTCGTTGCCCGGCTGCACGATCCCCATTTGCTGCAGAATAATTTTCGCGCGACGCGACGCGTCGAATTCTACCGGCAACGTGATCAATTGGAAGACCAGCAAGATTGCGTAGCAATAAATGCCGAGCGTGATCAGTCCTGTGATTCGAAAGAACAACCCGCCGAAAATCACAAATGGGAGCATTTGTGACGCGACCATTGTCACGGGCACAATGGCCATGCGCGCTTTGAGCGGCGCATAGGCTTTCGCATGTTGAATGGCGTGCCCGGTCTCGTGCGCGGCAATTCCAAGCGCCGCGACCGATGGCGTATTGTAAACGTTGCTGGAGAGACAAAGTTTCTTGCTCGTCGGATCGTAGTGATCGCCGAGAAAATCATTCGTCTCTACAACATCGACATCGTGGATTTGCGCAGCCTGCAAAATCTCGCGCGCGCATTCGGCGCCGGTAATGTTGGAGCTCGCGCGCACTTCGCCCCATTTTCGGAACGCGTTGCTGACGCGAATTTGCGCCCACAAACCGATGATTAACGGCACACCGATGTAAAGCAGCCAATGGCCGCCAAAGCCAAAACCGTATGGATAGAACATGCCTGTTTTAAGTGTGTCTGGTTAGATTAGACGTTTGAAATATCGCTTCGTTCATTTCGCAAGCAAGGTGGATCGAGCAGTCCCTTGCTCGACGCTAATTTAGGCGGCGAAACCGCACATGATTTTGCCATCGCCCGACGGAGCGACCGATCCACCAATTTCAGATTTCCAACTGCTTCGGAAAACGCGAAAGAATTTTGCAGCCGTTCTTTGTGATGACAACGACATCCTCATGACGGACGCCGCCGAGTCCCGGGTAATACAAACCGGGCTCAACTGTCATTACTTGTCGATCTTTCAGCGTCACTTTCTGCAACCGTGGATATTCGTGAATCTCCAGTCCAAGTCCGTGACCAGTCCCGTGGAAAAATCCGACCTGCCGGCTCTGACGCACGCCAGTCGCAAACCCACGCTCGCGAAAGAAATCCTGGATCGCCTTGTGAATCGTCATCCCGTCGATGCCCGCTTTGATTCGCTTTAATGCGAGCTCTTGTCCCGTCTTCACCGTCTCCCAAAGTTTCCTTTGCGCGTCGTTGGCGCGTCCGCGCACGACCGTGCGGGTCAGATCGCCGAAGTATCCGGTCTTCGCGGCGCGCGGGAAAACATCAAGGACGATTAACGAGTTGGCGTAAAGAGGGCCGAACCCGCGCTCGTGCGGATCACATGCTTGATCGCCGCCGGCGACGATCGTTCCGTTAGGAATTCCATCGGCGCGCAAAATAGCGGAATCAATCTCGGCCCGCAGAATTTCCGAGGTCAGCGTTTTACCGGACCATTGCAATCTTTTGCCCGCGCCAAGCTTCGATGCTTTTAAAACTTCCATTGCGCGCGCGAGTCCGGTCTCCGTGATTCGCAGCGCATGGCCCATCAATTTGATTTCTTCGTCGGTTTTCGCTTCGCGTTTCGGCCAGAACAATCCATTCGTTGCTCGAACACGAATCCTGTTTGCGGAAAGTTCTTGCGCATAACCGAGCGGAAAATTCGCGGGAACAATTGTCGATCTTACTCCTCGCTTGCGAAGAAAATGCGCCAGCACCTTTTCATAGGGCGGCGCTTTTTTCGCCTTACCCTGGACCTCGCGCTCGAGCTTGTTGAAGGAAACGAACTCATCGGCGGTGGCCTGCCGGCGACCGCGGCCCATTTCCATGTCGCTCAAGACAAGCGTGCGCTTGCCATTTTGCTGAAGAAAAATGAACGGATCGGGCGCGAAGAACCGCGTGGCGTAAAGCATGTCGGCATCGTGGTCGCTGGCGGCGACGATCAGGCGGGCCGTTTTGTTTTTTGTTTTGCTCATTACGTATTCGCTCGCCTCAGTTTCTGCGCACTTCCAGCTGCCGCCGCAAAATCCAATGGAGGAAACCAAGCAAGCCGAGCGTCGACCCGATTAAAACGATCGTATTGAAGGCAAAGACCCCGATCTTGACCCCGAGATAACGTTTTTGTGCGCCGAAGAAAACGTTCGGACGATTGCCGCGGCGATAATCGCTTTGCTCCATCTCCGCGTTCGAAATCAGATCGGAAACTTTCTGGTTCACGTAAATCTGCTCGGCGGTGACGGGCCCCTTCGCATCCTTGAAAAGGGCATGATCGAACGGCCGCTTGCGATCCAGAATTTGATCGATCACGCCCAAATAATGGTCGAGTTCAGGTGTTGATTTTGCTTCCAGCCCGGAAAGCATCGCCAAAACATCCTTCAATTCATCGAGCCGCTTACTCTCCGCGGGATCTTGTCGATGTTTGGCAACGATGCGATCGATCTCCTGCTGCGCCCGGTCCTGCCGCCGCGTGAGCGGATTAAGTTTCGCCTGTGCGACAATCATCTCCTCGTAAGACCAACGCATGGCGATAAATTGACAGACGAACGGCACCTGGAGTTTACTCTCGACCTTCTTGCCGCCCTCTTTCGTCGGGTGTTCATGGAACCAGCGCGTGAACGTGTAAACCAGCGCGAGGTTACGGTTCATGTCCTCGTATTTGATGAGCGCGCCACCCATGATGATCTGGGGAATGAGAACGAGCGGGACGATATTGGCGGCGGTTTTCGGATCGGCCACCAGCGATGAAATAACCAGGCCTAACGAGACGCCGCCCATTGCAGTCATGAGCATGATGCCGAGATCGATCCAAAACATCCCGCGGATTTGCAGCACGTAATTGCCAATCAGTACAAACAGCACGCACTGGACGAGCGCGAACACACCGAGGGTCAGTGTTTTCGAAATGACGTAGTAGGGAAGACGAACATCGAGGTTACGCTCGCGCTGCAACACCGCCCGATCGCGAATGATGTCGTCGGCGCTGTTCGTTAGGCCGAGGAACATCGCCACGATCAGACTGAGGAACAGGAATGTTGGGATGTGATAGGCGGAGGCGAAATCGTAACGGGCGCTCTCTGAGTAACGCAATAGCGTGGCAATGAGCAGCGCGAGCACGGGCGCGACGCCGATGGTGATGATGAGGTTTGCGCGGTTGCGAAGTTTGCTGATGAAGGACCGGCGCAAGAGCGTGCGAAACTGCGTCCACTCGTCGTGCCAGCGAATCGGCACGCGTTTCCTTTGCGCCGGCGCCAGCGGCAACGGTGCCACGGGCTCTTTGTGCAGTGAAACTTGTTTGACGTCCTGAATCAGACGAAACGCCTCATACTTGTCGCGCCAGAAGTCGGGCGAATAGCGCCGCGCGGCGACAAGTTGGCCGCGACTGTTTTCCTCGTAGATGATGTCGCCGCTCAAATCGCGCAGCGGTGTTTCCAGCACGTCGAAAATGAATTCCGGTCGCGTGGTTCCGCAGGATGGGCACCCGCCGAGCTCGGCGCCGAATTGATGTTGATGCTCGGCTTCGGCGAAATAGCGCAGCATGTCAGAGGGCGCGCCGAAGAAAACGAGCCGGCCGCCTTTGTCGAGCAGGATCGCCTTGTGAAACATTTGGAACAGCTTCGAGCTCGGCTGGTGAATCGTGACGATGATGATCTTATTGTGCGCCATGCTGCGAATGATCTCGATGACGTGCTCGGAGTCTTTCGAGGAGAGGCCGGAAGTTGGCTCATCGAAAAGGTAAACGTCCGACATGCCGATCATGTCGAGGCCGATGTTGAGGCGTTTGCGTTCGCCGCCGCTCAAAGTCTTCTTCACCGCGCTGCCTACGACGGCGTCGCGACGCTCGCCCAAACCGAGTTCAATCAGTTTCGCATCCAGGCGGCGCATGCGGTCGCGTCGCGAGAGATGCGGCGAACGCATCGCCGCCGCGAATTGCAAATTCTCGCCAATCGTGAGGTGCTCGTCGAACGCGTCCTCCTGCGGGACATAACTGATGTAACGCTTGAGCCGGTCGAGATTCGGATAAAGCGATTGTCGATTTAATAAAATCTGCCCACTAGTCGGTTGCAGTTGGCCGGCAAGAACTTTCAGCAGCGTGCTCTTGCCCGAACCGCTTGCGCCCATCACGCAAACCAGTTCGCCGCGCGTTATATTGAAAGAGATTCCATCAAGGCCGATTTCGTCGCTGCTGAAGCGGTGCGTCACTTCGCTCACTTCGAGGCTGCGGATGATGTTGCGCTCTTCCTCGATGATGCGCTCGGAAAAATTGCAGCGCAGAAATTGGCCGACGTCGATGCGAATGGTGTCGCCATCCTTGAGGCGCGCGAAATTCCGCACCGGCGTGTCGCCCACTGTGATCGGCCGGTCGGCTTGGAGCACTTCTACCTGGCCGACCCGCTGGTCGTAGTCGCAAAGAATCTTCAGCAACACGTCGCCGCTCGTTCCGGGCGAAAGCAAAATATCATCGGCTTCGAGTAAACTCGGATTGTTCGAAACGAGATACTCCGACTTGGATGCCTTGAGTTGAAATCGGCCGCCGAGAGCGCGAGCGCGCCGGCGCAAATCCATCAAATCCATCTCGCTGTCGTTGTGGAAAATGATTCGATCTCCGAGCGTCGCCTCGACGACGGTCCCGGATTTCAGTTTGATGTTGTTCAACACCGCATCGACGTCGCGCAATGCTTTTACGCGCACCTTTAAGCCGAACGCGATCTCGAGCGCGCTTTCGCGGGTGCGCGCACGCTCCAGGCCCACCTCGTCCGAGTCCTTGTTGACCCGGATGAAAATTTGCGGAACGGAAACGTTCTTCTTGGCGTTGAAGTACTGCGCCAGCTCCTGATAACTGAGAACTTGATCGCCTACCAGAATGCGTTGGCCCGGATAAATTCGGCAAAATCCGCCGCGCACCAGCGGCCGGCCGCGCACAGAAACATTCTGGGCGCTGTAATTTTTTAGCAGAATCAATTCGTGATAGCGAAATGCCAGAAGACGATCGGCTTCGGCCAGGCTTTTTAAGAGCACGTCCGCTTTCCCATTATTTCCGAACGAAAGCGATTCCAGCGGCGACGCGCCGCGTTGATAAATCGAGGGATCGGAATCTTCCGACGCGTTCAGTTGATAAACAATATCGATGGCTTGCGCGGCCATGCCGAGCTGCGACATGAACGAATAAAACGCAACCACTTGTTCCTGTTTCAGTCCCGCTTGCGAGATCAGGTCGTAAAGCTGCACCCCGAGCATGATCTTGCGTTCCGTGCTCAACTGCGCGCTGAGTTTTTGCGCCATCGCGGCGAGGTCCTGCTGCTCGTAAAGCGCTTGCCGAAAAAGTTGACGCAGCTCCGAGTAAACTGCTTCCGGATAATCGTAACGCAGGAAGCCGAGGCTCGAGTCGATTTCTTCTTCCAGCAAAACGCCGTCCGCTTTCGAAAAACTCGCCAGTACCTGGATTAGCAGGGGCAGGAGATTCGGCCCTTCCGAGACGCTGCGCGGCTTTCGCAAAGCGCGGCGCATCAAACGCCGCCCTTGCCGCCGTACGCGGTAGGCGAAGGGCGTTACCCTTTGCACTGCGCGGTCGATCTTGTCCGCGACCGATGTGACCAACTCTGTCATGACGATGTTAAACTGAAATTTTACCGATATTGCGGAGCGGCGCAATGCGACGGCGTTTGAACATGCTTGCCACGCCGAAGTTGTTGATCTTCTGCTCGTTCATCGCTCGCTTGCCCGCCGTAGCCTCGGCGAAGGCGGGTCACTTTCTAAATTAATGCCAGTCCGACTCGGTAATGCCAGTGCGGCCCGCACCCTGCTCTTTGCATTGGAAAAATGTTCATGCTAGCGTCTGTAAGCGCCTAAAGCGCGTTTTTTATGCCACAGTCCGATCGTAATTCCCCTCGGGAGAACAAACCTCGCGGCAACGAGCCCAATTTTAACTGGCGCGGCGTCATCCTGGTCGCAATCGCCTTTGGTTTCTTTGCCCTGGCCATGCTGTTTTATCGTGGCGGCTATCAAGCTCGCGAAGACGTTCCCTATAATCGCTTCCTCGAACTGGTTGAGAACAAGCAGATCGACAAAAACTCCCAGCTCGAACTGGTAGTCGCAGAGGGCCAGCCGACCCAAATATTA